>Ga0256405_10004605_pt1 | contig 25478 bp, 21 predicted proteins | sample RumenRJG_02DNA_FD_189096 | JGI IMG/M metagenome (GOLD analysis project Ga0256405, IMG submission 189096) | Bovine rumen microbial communities from Lethbridge, Alberta, Canada - RJG_02 | ecosystem: Host-associated > Mammals > Digestive system > Stomach > Rumen | place: Canada: Alberta... | reverse complement strand
TCGAGATTTTGGGACGAATGGCTATAAAATGTGGATAACTTTGTGGACAGTGTGGATTTCTTCTAAGATAATAGAGTTTACCTATTGCAAAATAGATAAAAATATGGTATTTGAGGATCCCGTTCAAGATAAGGAGGATTTATTATGTGGGCAGAAGAAAGTGTAATTTATCAGATTTACCCTCTGGGCATGTGCGGAGCGCCCTATGAAAACGACGGCGTGCAGGCACACAGGATCCTGGAAGTAAAGGAATGGATCCCTCATCTTACAAAACTGGGGATCACCGCAGTCTATTTTTGTCCCGTATTTGAGTCGGATACGCACGGTTATAACACGAGGGACTATAAAAAGATCGACTGCAGGCTGGGCACCAACGAGGATTTCAAGGAAGTCTGTGAAAACCTCCACGCAGCGGGGATCCGCGTGATCCTGGACGGAGTGTTCAACCATGTCGGCCGCGGATTCTCGCAGTTCCAGGATGTCCTCATAAGAAGATGGGAATCCCCCTACAAGGATTGGTTCAATATCAGCTTCGACGGAAATTCCCCTTACAACGACGGCCTCTGGTACGAGGGCTGGGAGGGCAATTACGACCTGGTCAAGCTCAATCTCAGAAACGAGGAAGTCATCGCGCATATCTTCGACGCGATCAGATACTGGGTGGACTATTTTGACATAGACGGACTGCGGCTGGACGTCGCCTACTGCCTCGACAGGGATTTCATCAGAAGGCTCCGGGGCTATACGGATTCTCTGAAGGATAATTTCTATCTGATCGGCGAGATCCTGGGCGGCGACTACAAGACCGTCATGGGCGAGGGGAAACTGCACAGCGCGACCAACTACGAGTGCTACAAAGGACTGTTCTCCAGTTTCAACAGCATGAACATGTTTGAGATCGTCCATTCCCTCATGCGCCAGTTCGGCTCTGATCCCTGGTGCCTGTACAGAGGGTATCACCTGCTGTCCTTCGTGGACAACCACGATGTGACCAGGGTGGCCAGCGTCCTTACTAACAAGAAGCACCTGCCTCTGATCTATGCGCTGGCTTTCGGTATGCCGGGTATTCCCAGCATCTACTACGGCAGCGAGTGGGGCGTCCTTGGAGAGAAGAGACAGGGTGATCCGGCCCTGAGACCCCGCATTGAGAAGCCTGAGTGGAATGAGCTGACAGAGTGGATCAGCAAACTCTCAGCTGCCAAAAAATCGTCGGAAGCACTTTGCTACGGCGACTTCCGCAGTGTTGTGCTGACCAACAAACAGTGCATTTTCGAGAGAAAGGCGGCGGGCGAGAGAGTCCTGGTGGCTATCAACGCGGATGACAGCGAGTATGTCGCGCATTTCGACGCGGGATGCGGAACAGCCGTGGACCTGATCACCGGAAAGAAGCATGACTTCGGCGGCGGCAGCAGGCTTCCGGCTTACAGCGCTGCTTTCTGGAAGATGGAGAAGTGACGCGGCGCCGGAATTCGGATATTATGTGGCCGGCATAATATGATATAATGTCTGTAATTTTATTAAATTTAGGCGACAAAAGCTGGAAAGAGGTCTGAAATGACTATGGTATTGGTTGCGGGGGTAGTGCCCTGTGTAGTTTTGCTTTGGTATATCAATAAAAAAGATAAGATTGAGAAGGAGCCCGCGGGACTTTTGGCCAAACTGATCCTTCTGGGATGCTTATCCACGATCCCGGCGATGATATTGGAAATGGTGGGAACGAATATCCTAACGGCGATCGGTCTGGAAGAGACAAGCTATCTTTTCATTTTGATCGAAAATTTCCTCGTCGTAGCGCTGGCGGAGGAAGGGTGCAAGAAATTCATGCTGCGCAAGGGAAGCTGGAAGAACCCGGCCTTCAACTATGTATTTGACGGCGTTGTCTACGGCGTCTGCGTGGCGCTGGGTTTCGCGGGTCTTGAGAATGTTCTGTATATCTCCGGCTTCGGAATGGAGGTCGCGGTGATAAGAGGACTTGCCGCTGTGCCGCTCCACGCGATCTGCGGGGTGTTCATGGGCCACTTCTATGGGCTTGAGAAGAAGTATACAGTGACCGGAATGACCGGACTTGCCAAGAATATGAGGACTCTGAGCATCGTGATCCCTGTCGTGATCCACGGCTTTTACGACTTCGCCGCCTCGATCGGAAGCGACGTATTTACTTATATATGGCTTGGATTTGTCATTATCGTCGACATCTTCGCGATCAACGCGATCAGACAGTATTCCAATACGGATACCATAATCTGAGAGTGGAAAAGCCAATCTGAATAAAACGAAAAAAACTGTTGACACGCGGTGGACGCTGAGGTATATTAATTCATGTCCACCGCTGAAAAACGGTTGTAAATGCGATAGTAGTACAGTTGGTAGTACGCCACCTTGCCAAGGTGGAGGTCGCGAGTTCGAGCCTCGTCTATCGCTCTCGGCAACGCGGGTTGCCAAACAGTTTAATAAATGCGATAGTAGTACAGTTGGTAGTACGCCACCTTGCCAAGGTGGAGGTCGCGAGTTCGAGCCTCGTCTATCGCTCTCAGGGAACCGAAGATCTCGGTTCCTTTTTTTTTGCACAATTCGGAGCTGTGCGCAGAACGCGAACCTGCCGCCGCAGTTTATTGCAGCACAGTATTTTATACAATTATTTCGCTCTCAAATGCGCTAATCGCTTGTAAAAAATTTGTCAATATCATACAATGTTCACGGCAAGCAAATGGGCGTAATGCCCCACATTGACTCTCGATGAAGGAGAGCAGTGATGAAAGGAGAACTAATGAAGAAAAAACTACTGGCAGGGATCCTTGCTGTAAGCATGGTGGGAGCGATCCTCGGAGGCTGCGGCAAAGGAACAGCACAGAACACAGGCGCTGCCGGAACGCAGGAAGCGACTGAGAGAGCGAAGGCCAATGAGATCGTGATCGGTATCGCGCAGGATCTCGACCAGAGCCTCGATCCGCACTACGCAGTAGCGGCCGGAACCAAGGAAGTAATGTTCAATGTCTTTGAGGGACTTGTAAAGTATGACTCTAATGGAAATACTGTCCCCGCAGTGGCGTCGGATGTTCAGATTTCCGATGACGGTCTTGTATATACTTTTACACTTCGCGACGGCGTGAAGTTCCACAACGGTGATACGGTGGATCTTGACGACGTGATCTATTCTATCCAGCGCTGCAAGGATGATCCCAAGGTCAATCCGCAGACTTCCACAGGACTTCAGTGCATTGAGAGCCTTGAGAAGGACGGGGACAACAAACTCGTGATGACGCTCAGTGAGCCCAACACAGAATTGATGTCTCTTCTGACGCTGGCTATTCTTCCCGCTGACTATGACAAACAGGACACCGCGCCGGTAGGTACAGGACCTTATAAATATGTTGGCCGTACAGCGCAGGAATCCGTCGAACTTGAGAAGTTTGCGGATTACTGGGGAACTCCCGGCAATATCGACAAGGTCACATATAAGATCAACGAGAAAGTAGAAGGCCTGGTAATGGGTCTTGAGAGCGGCGCGCTGGATCTTGTATCCCACTTGAGCAGCACTCAGGTGGCTGAACTCAACAAGGACAATTTCAATATCGAGCAGGGCGAGATGAACCTGGTTCAGGCGCTCTACCTCAACAATGAAACGGCGCCTTTTGACAACGAACTCGTTCGTCAGGCTCTGTGCTACGCAGTAGACAGACAGGGCATTCTGGACATGGCTTTTGACGGTTATGGTTTCCCCATCGGATCCAACGTGTTCCCTGCGTTCACAAAGTATTATGACGAGAGCCTGGTTAACTACTATGAGCACGATGTCGCCAAGGCTAAGGATCTTCTCGCACAGGCAGGCTATCCCAATGGCTTCGACATGACCATCACAGTCCCCTCCAACTATCAGCCTCATTGCGACACCGCTGAGGTCATCGCTGAGCAGCTTAAGGAAGTCGGTATTAACGCGACGCTGGACCGCGTGGAGTGGGAGACCTGGAAAGCGGATACTTACGCCGGAAGAAACTTCCAGTCCACGGTGATTGGCCTCACCGCTGATCCTCTGACGGCCAGAAGCCTTCTGGAGAGATTCACTACAGGCCAGCGCGTAGCTGACGCGGAAGGAAACCGCGGAAATAACTTCATCAACTACAACAACGCGGACTATGACGCTCTCTTCGAACAGGCAGTCAAATGCTATGACGACGCGGAGCAGGTTAAATTATACAAAGAGATGGAAAAGAATCTGACCGAGCACGCCGCAAGTGTCTATATTCAGGACATGGCGGATATGGTCGCGGTGCGCAAGGGTCTGACCGGACTTACCTTCTATCCTCTGTACGTGCTGGATGTCTCCACACTGAAGTGGGAATGATGACGGAAAACGGAATCTGACTTAGCGATCATGTGCGCAGCAATAGGGTGTTCTTATTGCTGCGCATTTTAATTTGACCGGACCGGGCTGACCGGACCGGCAACTAATCGGACTGACCCGATAGAAGGAGATACTTACTTTGAAGTATGCAGCCCGCCGAATTCTGGCATTATTTATTACCATGATACTGGTATCATTTCTGGCTTTTGCTGCTTTCCACATCATCTCGGGAGACCCGGCCCGAGCGATCCTGGGGATGAACGCCACAGAGAAACAGCTTGAGATGATGCGGCATGAACTGGGACTGGATAAGCCTTTCCTTGTGCAATATTTTAACTGGTTACTGGGATTTTTCTCCGGAAATCTGGGGATATCCTACAGCTACCGGCAGCCGGTAGCTTCCCTGATCATTCCCAAACTGAAGGTGACTCTGGTAATGGTCCTGATCAGCTTTGTGATCATTGTCATTCTTTCTCTTCCTCTGGGGCTTCGCGCCGCGCAGAAATCCGGCAGCCGCTTTGAATGGATCGGGACGACGATCAATCAGCTGTGCATGGCTGTGCCAGCCTTCTTTCTGAGCATTCTGGTCTCGTATGTATTCGGGATCATTCTGAAGGTTTTTACTCCCGGGGATTTCCCGAAAATGGAAAGAGATCTGTTCGGGGCGATCCGGTATCTATTTTTTGCAGCAGTGTGCATTGCGATCCCGAGGATCGCGATGGCTGTGAGAATGCTCAAGAGCACGCTCATTGAGGAGATGGAGAAGGACTATGTGCGGACGGCGATCTCGAGAGGCAACGACAGGGTGGAAGTCCTGAAAAAGCACGTCATGAAGAACTCCCTTGTTCCGACGATCACGTTTCTGGGCCAGACAATGGCGGAGATCGTGGGCGGCAGCATAGTCGTCGAGCAGGTCTTCGGAATCCCGGGAATGGGAAGATTTCTTGTCGCGTCGATCTCCAACAGAGATTATCCGGTCGTAGAGGCGCTTGTCGTCATTCTTGCGTTTTGGGTCATTCTCTCGGGAACCGTTGCGGATCTGATCAATCAAAAAATAGATCCGCGCCTTAAACTGGGAGGCCGCGCATGATGAAGAAAAAATTGAACAGATATCTTATTGCCGGGTGTATCATAACAGGAATCATCGTCCTGTGGATCCTCGTCGGACACTTTTACACTCCTTATCCCCCCACCAAGATGAGTTCCGCAAAGCTTCAGGCACCGTCAGCGGCGCATCTGTTCGGGACGGACAAGTTCGGCCGCGATATTTTCAGCCGTGTCATGCAGGGATCGGGAACGACACTGATGATCGCGGCGCTGACGATCCTGATCGGCGCAGGGGTCGGAACAGTAGTCGGAGCTGTGACCGGATATTTCGGCGGCATTGTGGACGAAGTGCTGATGCGCCTTAATGACGCTCTGACGGCATTTCCGAGCATTCTTCTTGCGCTGGTCATCATCAGTATTCTGGGACCGGGCAAGTATAATGTGATCATTGCTCTGGGGATCGTTTTTGTCCCCAGTTACGCGCGCATGATGAGAACTGCTTTCGCTGCGCAGAGAGACGTGAATTATATTATCAGCGCGAGGCTGATGGGAGCGTCGAACCTGAGGATCCTTTTGATCCACATGCTGCCCAATACGCTGCATGTGCTGCTCCCGGCGCTGACGATCGGTTTTAATAACGCAGTCCTCGCGGAGGCAAGCATGAGCTTTCTCGGCATCGGCGTGACGCCTCCGGACGTGTCAATGGGTTATATGCTTTCCGAAGCACAGGGAATGTTCCGCTCAGCGCCCTGGTACGCGCTCAGCGTAGGCGGCGTGATCGCGCTCCTTGTGTTCGGCGTCAGCCTGATCGGAGAAGGACTGCAGATCATGAATAAGGAGGTGGACTGATGCTGGAAGTCAGAGATCTCCATGTAAAGTTTCATAACAGAGACAGAGAAGCGGTGGCAGGCGTGAGCTTCACCCTTAAGGACGGGGAGATCCTGGGCCTTGTGGGAGAGTCCGGCTCCGGAAAATCCGTCACGGCGATGAGCATCGCCGGCCTCCTTCCCCGCAAAAAATGTGATTACAGGGGCGACGTCCTTGTGGACGGCGAAGATATGCTCCACGCAAACAGGGCACTCCTTCGCAAGGTGCAGGGAAATAAGATCGGCGTCGTTTTCCAGGAGCCTATGAGCGCTATGGACCCTCTGATGAAGGTCGGCAGACAGGTGGAAGAAGTCCTGGACATTCACACGGACCTCAGTCCCGAGGAACGCAAAAAGAGAGCGATCCAGGCTCTTGAGGACGTAGAACTGCCTGATCCCGAGGAAGTGTACAACAAGTATCCTCACGAGCTCTCCGGCGGAATGCTTCAGAGATCCATGATCGCCGCGGCTATCGTGGCGCGTCCCAGCCTGCTCCTTTTGGACGAGCCCACGACTGCATTGGATGTGACGATCCAGGCGCAGATCCTGGAACTTTTGAAAAAACTGAACAGAAAACACGGGATGTCCATGCTCTTCATCTCTCACAACCTCAACGTTGTGCGAAAACTCTGCAAACGTGTTGCCGTCATGCAGAGGGGAGTGATCGTGGAAGAAGGCTCGACACGAAATGTCTTTTTTAATCCCCAGCATCCCTATACACAGCACCTGATCGAGTGCATTCCCGCCAGAGTGAAAGTGATCGCGAGAAAGCATGCGGAGGAAGAAGCGGAAGAAACCGGACAGATGCAGCCTGCAGAGGGCGGACAAACCGTGTCAGCGGATTCCGGGAATGCCGCGTCCGCAGACTCCGGGCAGACAGGAGGTGATCGCAATGGCTGACAGTATTCTGAACACGATCACATCGATGACAGGATTCGGCGCCGATCCCGCCGCTGAGGCGGTGACTGAAGCCCAAAAGCAGCTTGTACTCGAGGTAAATCATGTGAGCGGCGGGTACCGCACGCCAGGACTCTTCGGCAAAGGCAAGTACCAGCAGGTCCTCTACGATGTGGATTTCAACATTCGCCACGGCGAGATCATGGGGCTTGTAGGAGAGAGCGGAACCGGCAAGTCTACCCTGGCCAGAATGATCCTCGGAATGCTCGAGCCTGAGGAGGGAAGCATTGTGCACTACACAAAGCGCCCGCAGATCATTTTCCAGGATCCTTACAGCTCGCTGAACCCCGCATACACGGTGGAGTGGTCGCTGGAGGAGCCCCTCCGCGTATTCGGAAAATACGACGAGGCGGAAAGAAAGCGCCGCGTCCGCGATATGCTCGCCAAAGTAGAGCTCCCTCAGGAGCTTCTGAATGCAAGGCCTTCGGAGTTGTCCGGCGGCCAGAGGCAGCGAGTCAGCATTGCAGCAGCCCTGATCAGAAGACCACGCTTTATCATCGCGGACGAGCCGGTCTCCGCACTGGACGTAACGATCCAGGCCCAGATCCTACAGCTTCTTCGCGACCTGCGGGAAGAACTGGACCTGAGCTATCTGTTCATTTCACACGATCTCAACGTCGTGTATCAGCTCTGCGACAGAGTCCTTGTCATGAAAAAGGGAAGAATTGTGGAGCAGGGAACAGTGGATGAAGTCTACGATCATCCAAAGGAAGAGTATACGAAGCAGCTGCTGGCGGCAGCGCAGTAAAGAAAGCCCCCGGATTTGAAGTGGTTCAAATCCGGGGGTGTTTTGTGTGCAGTGGCAGCAGGCTTTTTTTAAAAATTAGGCCGACTGCCCTTTAAGTGCCGCCGGAGGATATCCAGCGGCATTCAAAGGGCAGAAACGTTCAAAACAGTTGATATTGCCGTTAAAGTGCCGCTGGAGGATATCCAGCAGCATTCAAAGGGCAGAAATGATCAAAATGGTTGGAATTGCCGTTAAAGTGCCGCCGGAAGGTATCCAGCGGCACTTAAAGGGCAGAAATGAATCAAGACGTCAGAACCGTGCAAAAAGCAATAACTTGTATCTGAAGTAACGATTATTCCTCTTCAAGCATCTGATCCCGCAGTGTTTCAAGAAGGATCGGCGTGTAGTAAATGCGCTCCACACTGACGCAGGCGCTGCGGCTGCTGACGGACCGATAGGTGGGACTGCTGTGTACATGACCGTAGAGATTTGCATAGGGCATGTTGCGAGTGACATAAAGAGGCGTATGGGAGAGGATAAAAAAATCTTTTAATATGACCGGAAGATCATAACACTCCTCAAAGCCAAGATCCCGCCACTGCTGCGGAGACAGATAAGAGTCGTGGTTGCCCATCACAAGAAACTTGCGTCCCTTCAGACGGGAGAGAAGTTCCCTGCATCGCTCCTGGCCGCCGGAGCAGAAATCGCCGAGGTGATACACAAGGTCATGATCGCCCACGACCGAGTTCCAGCGCCTGATCATTTCCAGATCCATTGTATCAGTATCAGGAAACGGCCGCTCTTCATAAAGTCTTATATTATCATCTCCGAAGTGGGTGTCCGCGATCAGGAAGATCCTGCTGTCTGTATGAGTCTTGCACATATTAAAACCTCCGAATTCATAGAAGATCCTTTCTTCTACTGTAGAATACCCGCAGAGTACCTGTCAAATTTATCATTTAATAGCAAGAAGACCCCTTCCTCAGTTCACAAGCTCAACAGTTGATCGGTCGGAATTAAGGTTCCTGCGAGTGAACAGGGAGGGGATGAATTGCCTGCACATGTACCTTCCCTATTTTTGAGCGTTCCACATCTTCGATGTGAGTAAGGAAAAACACGGGAGCAGAACGTATGTTTGTAAACACACGTTCTAGATGATATAATGTATATATGAAGCTGTTGCTTCATGGTATTCCTATGTACGGGAAAAAACGGATGGAATGGAGTACATACATGTATCACGTCGAATGCATTGACATTCATAAAACAGATAAGATGTACCTGTACATTGACAGGGCATGCCTGTGTGCCAATAACATGTACAATGTCGCCAACTTCCATATCCGCAACCTCATGACCGGCCTGAAGAAAGATATTTCCCTCCGTACGGAGAACGAGAGGTCAGTCATAAGGACTTTTGCCGGATCCATCCCCGGGATCAACTTCTCCTTAAGGATGAAGCACTTCGTAAAGATCTTCAGGGTCTTCCTGGACAGGAGTCTTTCTGCAGCCTTACGCAAGACTAAGCTTTCGAGAGTGAAATACATTCAGTTTTCCATGCCGACGGCGGAAAAGTGGTTCGCTTCCTACGGGCTCCTCGATGCTGTGTTCCGGCATACGGAGAATACGGATTACCGGTCCTTCCATTCCCATGTCATCCAGAACGCCATAAGCGACTGCTGTGAGGCGTGGAAAGGATACTTTGAGAGCAGGAAAGCTTATACTGATGCGTCCGGCCATACAGGGAAGCCGAGGATCCCGGGATACAGGAAGTCCGGGGGAAAGAGCACCGCTGTCTTTTCAAACCTGGCCTGCAGTATTAAGAACGGGAGTCTGTTCTTTCCTTACGCCGTTGTTGAAGAAGGGAAGAAAAGGGTGCGCCCCGGCCTTGATGTATCGGGTCTCCCGCATGCTTCGAAAGCAGTACGCGGATCAGAAGAGAAACTCATCGAGGTGCGGGCAGTCCCGTACTTCGGTGCATACCAGGTTCAGATCGTCACGGATGACGGAATCCGGGAAGAAGACCTGCTCCCGAGGGAAGGAGATATCATCGGCGCTGACGGGAACCCTTCCGGGGTCATGATGCTGGACCCGGGCCTTGATAACTTCGCAGCCATGGCAGACAACAAGGGGAATACACCCATTGTTGTCAAGGGCGGAGCGATAAAGGCCTGCAACCAGTGGTATAACAAGAGGATGGCGTTCCTGCGTTCTGAACAGATGAAGGGACATGACCCGAAGACATACCATCCGCCAGTGACAAGGCAGATGGAGCGGATCTCCAGGAAGCGTGACGCGTTCCTGAGGGATACATTCTACAAGTATGCCCACTATATCTGCCGGACGATGAAGGAGAGGGGCCTTTCCTATCTCATCATCGGTTACAACAAAGGCCAGAAACAGGACATAAACCTTGGAAGGAAGACCAACCAGTCCTTTGTGCAGATTCCATTCGCGAGGTTCCGCCGTATCCTGCAGACAGTCTGTGTGCGGTACGCAATCCGGGTCATCCTCCAGGAAGAGAGCTATACCTCCAAAGCCTGCTTCGGGAACAGGGACTATATCCCGACATACGGAAAAGGAGATGCGGAAAGCGTATCTTTCACCGGAAAGAGGATAAAGCGGGGCCTGTACCTTCAGGATGATGGAAAGGTCATGAACGCTGATATCAACGGAGCCGCCAACACAGGAAGAAAATATGACAGGCGGATCTTCCCGGAAGGAATGGACTGCGGGTATCTGTACGGAACAGTGAAAGCTGTGACCTACAAGGATATCCTGTGTGCCAGTCGCAGAAGAAACAAAAGTAATCCCGGTCAAACGGGACAGCGGGCAGGTGTCTGCCCTGTGACCGCGTAAGCGGCACGAAGCCCCCGCCTCTTAGCGATTATGCGTAGGCGGTGGGTAGTTCACATTTTCTTTAGAAAAAACCAAGTAATAATTGACACAAAGTTTAGTAATAGTATAATTGTAAATCGGGCCGGAAAGTTTAGCATTAGAATATTTTCAGTTAATTATTGGAATTATCCGTTATCTCAAATCTCAAGCACAAATGCCGCTGAACGGACCAGAGAGGAAGGCAAAAAGAATGGATACTGACAGCATCAACATTGATATCGGCAGAAGGATCAGGAACCATCGCAACCGCAACGGGCTGACCCAGCAGGAACTGGCGGACCGTACGGAACTCACTAAGGGATTCATTTCCCAGCTTGAGAGAGGACAGGTTTCCGCTTCTGTAGTGACGCTGATGGATCTGATCGAGTGTCTGGGAACGACACCCGCGGAATTCTTTAAGGATGAAGAGGAGCAGGTCGTTTTTACGGAAAAGGAATATTTTGAAAAACTGGACGAACAGGGCAACAGCAGACAGTGGATCGTGCCCACAGCACAGAGATTTCAGATGGAACCGCTCCTGGTGGTGATCCAGCCGCACTCCTCTCTTGAGGAGGACAAGCCGCACAACGGCGAGGAGTTCGGTTATCTGATGAGCGGAAGGCTGAATCTGTGGCTCGGTGACAAGGTGTATCACATCAAGTCCGGCGAGAGCTTCTACTATCAGGCGTCACAGAAGCACCGGATCGAAAATTCGGGCAGCAGACCCGCCAAGTTTCTCTGGATTAGTACTCCTCCAGAGTTTTAATTAAAACAGCACCCCGGAAAAATGAATAAAAAAAGGGAAGAGGAGCTTGCTCATCTGACCGTTTTTATTCATTTTTCCGGGGCGGACAAGACGCGAAGCGTCTCTGTCCGCCCTAAGTCCCGAATGCGGAGCATTAGGGACTTGGGGTGCTTGATAACAAACATAGCAAACAAAAACCAACGCATATGGAGAACAAGGGAATGGAGAACAACACAAACATTATTGAACTGCGCGGGATCACCAAGGTCTACGAGGACGGTTATACGGCAGTGGACAACTTCAACCTGGAAGTAAAGAGGGGAGAATTTGTTACACTCCTTGGACCTTCCGGCTGCGGCAAGACAACGACACTTCGTATGATCGCGGGCTTTTCGCTGCCTACATCCGGTGAGATCCTGCTGAACGGCAAATCGATTCAGGATCTTCCGCCGTATAAGAGACCGGTCAACACGGTCTTTCAGAGATATGCTCTGTTTCCCCATATGAATATTTACAATAATATCGCTTTCGGACTCAAACAGAAGAAGACTCCCAAGGATGTCATCGAGCGCAAGGTGCGCAGAGTTCTGGATCTAGTGGATCTGGAAGGCTTTGAGGAGAGAAGCGTCAGCACGCTTTCAGGCGGCCAGCAGCAGCGTATAGCTATTGCGCGCGCGCTGGTAAACGAGCCTGAGATCCTGCTTCTTGACGAGCCCCTCGGCGCGCTGGATCTCAAGATGCGCAAAGAGATGCAGATCGAGCTCAAGGACATGCACGATAAGCTGGGCATCACCTTTATCTATGTCACTCATGACCAGGAAGAGGCGCTGACGATGTCGGACAAGATCGTCGTCATGAATGAGGGAAAGATCCAGCAGATCGGTACTCCCGAGGACATCTACAACGAGCCGAAGAACGCTTTTGTCGCCGACTTTATCGGAGAGAGCAATATTTTCAACGGAATGATGACAGGAAAACTCCGCGCGAGATTCTGCGGCGGTGAGTTTGAATGTGTAGATGACTATGAAGAGGGAACTCACATCACAGCGGTCGTAAGGCCGGAGGATGTGGAACTGACAAGACCTGAGCTCGGCGTGATACAGGGTGTCGTGGATTCCGTGATCTTTAAGGGGATGCACTATGAGATCACTGTTCTCTCCGGCAAGAACGAGATCGTGAGCCAGACCGTCCACTCCGCTAAGGTCGGAGATCATGTCGGCATCCGTGTGGAGCCCGACAACATCCACATCATGCTCGCGGAGGATCACACTAACTTCTTCTTCGCCGATATCAATAAGGATTTCAAACTTGAGTACAATGAGCATCTTCTGGATACCAGCGTGACGAAGATCATCAAGGGCAGTTCCAGAAGAGAAGACGGAACGCTCCAGGATGCCAACGGAGAGGCTGTCGATCCGGGCCGCGTGCGCATTCAGGTGGCGATCGGCCCCAGTGATATCCAGATGACGGACGATCAGGACGCGGGACTTGTCAAGGGTACTATCAGCAACCTCATCTACAAGGGCGACCACTACAGTTACGTCATTCACACGGAACTCGAGCAGGATTTCGTTGTCAACGACGAGTATCTGTGGAACCTCGGAGACAGCGTCAGTCTCCTGATGCCTATAGATAAGATGACATTCACGATCAAGAAGAAATAATGAGAGACAGGGAGGAATAACATTGAGATTTTCAAGAAAGAATCTGGGAATTCCATATGCCGTCTTTCTGCTGCTTTTCGTGGTGGCGCCTCTGATCGTCATTGTGATCTACGCCTTTACGAACGGACAGGGACAGTTCACGCTGGAGAATCTGACGGGCTTTTTCACGGATCCCAACACTATGGGCACTTTGTTTTACAGTCTTGCGATCGCGTTTGTGACGACGGCTGTGTGCCTTCTGCTGGCTTACCCCATCGCGTATATACTGGCTATGAGTGAGCTCAAGACGAAGTCTGTGATCGTCATGGTCTTTGTGCTTCCCATGTGGATCAACTTTTCACTGCGTATTACCGCGCTCAAAGAGGTGCTGACGCTGATTGAAGGCAATCTTGCCAGGTATCCCTTCACGAACGCGGTGGTCGGCATCACATATGATTTTCTGCCCTTTATGATCCTTCCGATCTACACAACGCTTTCCAAACTGGACGGAGCGCTGCGCGAAGCGGCTATGGACCTGGGCGCGGATGACCTGCACACATTCCTGCAGGTGACGCTGCCCCTGTCGGTCCCCGGCATTGTCAGCGGCGTTTCCATGGTCTTCCTGCCGGCTATGACTAACTATGTCGTCCTGGATATGCTGTACAACAGCACCTACATCATGGGCAGTCTCATCGGAAGCTATTTCTCCGCCTATAACTGGCACGGAGGATCCATGATCGCGCTGATCCTTCTGGCGATCATCTGTCTCTTCACCCTGCTCACTACGGAGCCCGGAGAGGAAAATGAGAGAGGAGGCGCGCTGCTGTAATGGTCAAAATATTGAAACGTGCGTATCTTATTATCATGCTGCTGTTTATCTATCTCCCGATCCTGATCCTGGCGGTGTACAGTTTTACAAGCGCCACTCAGATCGGCGCGATCAGGGGCTTTTCCCTGCAGAACTATGTGACGCTGTTCACGACGCCGGAACTGACAGATATGATCCGCGGAACGCTGCTTCTGGCTCTGGGATCCGCAGCGATCGCGACTGTTCTGGGAACACTGGGCGCGATCGGAGCATTTTATTCCGGGAAAAGGGTCTCCACACTGATCGGTTCACTGAACCAGGTCCCCGTAGTCAACGCGGACGTCGTGACAGGTTTCTCCATCTGTATTCTGCTGGTGGTAGTATTTCATATCAGCAAGGATACATTCATACCGCTGGTGGCCGGCCATGTTACGCTGTGCGCCCCTTTTGTATTCTTGTCCGTAATGCCCAAGATCAAACAGATGGATTCCAGTATTTACGAGGCCGCGCTGGATCTCGGCGCGACACCGCTCACCGCTCTGTTTGAGATCGTGATCCCGCAGATCGTGCCCGGCATCGTCTCCGGGTTCGCGCTGGCGATCACGCTGTCTCTGGATGACTATTTTATCTCAACCTATACAAAGCCCGCGATGTTTGACACGATCAGTACTTATGTAGTCAACGCGACAAAGGGATCCCAGACGACGATCAAGACTGCTCTCTGGGCTCTGTCAACCGTAATCTTTGCCGTTGTGGTGCTGATCGTAATAGGAATGAATGTCAGAGCTCTGCAGAAGGAAGGAGGAAGCCATGCGAAAGAATAACGGAAACAGCAGGCTTTCCACCGGAAGAGCATTCAGATCTCTGTCCGCAGCAGCGGCCGCTGCTGCTGTTGCAGTGACGACGATCGCCGGAGTATTTATGGCTGTGCCCGCGGATGCGCTGGCGGCAGGCAGGGATGAGGCAGAGGTCGTTCTCAGGGTCTGCAACTGGGAGGAATACATCGATCTCGGAGACTGGGACGAGGAGGAGACGATCGAACTGGAATCCGGCGATATCATCGGTGAAAATTCCATGGTCGAGGACTTTGAGGAGTGGTACGAAGAGAACTACGGCGTGAAGGTAAAAGTGGAGTATTCCACTTTCGGAACCAATGAGGACCTCTACAATATGCTTACCCTGGGCGATGAGTTCGACCTTGTCTGCCCCTCGGAATACATGATCATGAAACTGATGAGAGAAGGGCAGACAGTACCGCTCTCTGAGGAATTTTTTGATCCCGAAGTGGAAAACAACTACTATATCAAAGGCGTCTCACCCTACATAAGAAAGATCTTTGATGAACATGAGATCGGCGGAGAGCCCTGGAGCCGCTATGCGGCCGGGTATATGTGGGGAGTTACGGGAATCGTGTACAATCCGGAGATCGTAGACAGAGAAGAGGCCTCGACCTGGAAGATCCTGAGCAATCCAAAATACAGCCGGCAGGTCACTATCAAGGACAACGTAAGAGATTCCTATTTTGCCGCTGTCGGAGCGATCAAGGCAGACCTTCTTACATCGCCGGAATTTACTTCCGATCCGGATTACGCGAAGAGGCTCGAAGAGGAGATGAACGACACTTCCCCGGAGATGATCGCTCAGGTCCAGGACTATCTGCAGATGTGCAAGGACAATGTCTACTCCTTTGAGACAGATTCGGGAAAATCGGATATGATCACCGGCAAGGTAGTGGCCAACTATCAGTGGTCCGGCGACGGAGTTTATTCGCTTGATCAGGCCGCGGAGGACGATTTTGATCTCGCGTTCGCCGTTCCCATGGAGAGCACGAATATCTATTTTGACGGATGGGTGATGCTCAAAAACGGGATCAGGGACAGCGAAGCCAAACAGCACGCGGCGGAGGCTTTTATTAACTTCTGTTCAAGACCGGACAACGTCGTCCGCAACATGTATTACATCGGGTATACTTCGGTCATTTCGGGAGGCGATGATCCCACGGTCTTTGAGTACGCGGATTACAACTACAGCGCGGAGGACGACGCCGAAGAGACGCAGGAGTATGACCTCGGGTACTTTTTTGACGAGGATGGAGCCAAAGGAGAATATGTGATTGAGGCGCCTGTGGAGATGCTGGAGAGACAGCTCTACGCGGCTTATCCCCCGGATGACGTCATGCGCAGGTCATCGATCATGACATGCTTTGATGAGAAGCAGACAGCAGCGATCAACCAGATGTGGATCAATGTGCGATGCTACAATCTCAAAAATATGCCGGTCTGGGGATGGCTCCTGGCTGCTGTGGCAGCTGCAGGTGTGCTGTATCTGATCGTGAGACGGGTCAAAGCGGTGAGAAAGAAGAAAAAAGAAAAATGATCTCAGGGTGAGTCTGAGCATAAACACGTCAAAAAACAGACAGTCCGGTACCGGGAATCCCACGCCGTTCTGTCTGTTTTTTATATGGATATAGTCAGGATCTTGACATCTACCGCGCTATTGACTTTCCTGAGGAAGTGTTTAAACTTTAGGTATTGGAATCTTAACGGCAGGGAACAGAGAATACAGATTTCCTGCTGATCTTATGAGGAGGAGATAATGCCGCAGATCGTAGAAGTAAAACATCTGAGCAAGACCTTCACGACCAAAGAGGGACAGGTGGATGCGCTCAGGGACATTAATCTGTCCATTGAAAAAGGTGATATTTACGGAATAATCGGTATGTCCGGCGCGGGAAAGAGCACGCTCGTCCGGTGCCTGAATTATCTGGAGGTCCCCACGAGCGGGCAGGTCATTGTCGAGGGCCAGGACCTCGGCAGTCTCTCGGACAGAGAACTGAGAGCGCTTCGCAGCAGCATAGGTATGATCTTTCAGAGTTTCAACCTGCTGATGCAGAAGTCAGTGATCGATAATGTGTGTTTCCCTCTGCAGATACAGGGGGTCAGAAAAAAGGACGCGGTTGTAAAGGCCAGGGAACTGCTTAAGACAGTCGGCCTTGAAGATAAGGAAAAGGCCTATCCCGCCCAGCTCTCGGGCGGTCAGAGGCAGAGAGTGGCGATCGCAAGGGCATTGGCCTGTGATCCCAAGATCCTTCTGTGCGACGAGGCGACCAGCGCGCTGGATCCGCAGACAACGGCTTCTATACTTGACCTGCTCAAAAAGATCAACGCGAAGACGGGAATCACGATCATCATCATCACGCACCAGATGTCCGTAGTGCGGGAGATCTGCAACAACGTGGCGATCATTGAGAAGGGAAGCCTTGTGGAGAACGGCCTCGTGGAGGAGATCTTTACACATCCCAAGTCCAGGGCGGCGAAGCAGCTCATCATCGAGGGCAAGGATCCCGACGAGTGGACTATGGAGGAAAACGCGGCCGGAACAGTTGAGCTGCTCCACGAGGACCGCAGGATCCGCATAGTATTCGGGACGCAGTCATCTTTTGAACCGGTCATCGCCAATATGGTGCTGACTATGGGAACGCCCGTCAACATTCTGAGGGCGGATACCAAGGATGTGCACGGAGTGGCGAGGGGCGAGATGATCCTCGGACTTCCCGCCGACAAAGAGATTCAGGAGCGCATGATCAGCTATCTGATCGAGCGCGGCCTTGATGTGGAGGAGGTGACCGGATATGCTCAGTCCTGAGACATGGGCGATGATCGGCAAGGAGACGATCAATACGCTGTATATGGCCGGGTTTTCGACGCTGTTCGGATATGTGCTGGGGCTTCCCTGGGGCATTGTGCTGGCAGTGACCGGCGCTGAGGGCATAAGGCCCAACAGAGTGATCTACCGGGTGCTCGACATCATCACGAATATCATGAGAAGTATTCCCTTCCTGATCCTCCTGATCCTGATCATACCGCTGACCAGACTGATCGTAGGAAAGAGTTACGGTTCCACCGCGACTATTGTGCCGCTGGTAGTATCAGCCGCGCCTTTTATCGCGAGAATGGTGGAATCCTCGCTCAAGGAGGTGGATCACGGCGTGATCGAGGCTGCCCAGGCGATGGGCGCCGACACGATGACGATCATCACCAAGGTCCTCCTGGTGGAGGCGAGGATCTCCCTGATCGTCGGCGTGACGATCTCCTTCGCGACGATCCTCGGCTATTCGGCCATGGCCGGAACAGTCGGCGGAGGCGGACTCGGAGATGTTGCCATTCAGTATGGATATTACCGCTATCAGTTTGATATAATGATCGTAACGGTCGTTTTGCTGGTCGCGATCGTTCAGGTTTTCCAATTTGCGGGCATGAGACTCGCATCCCGACTGGACAGAAGGAAGGCTTGAGGGCTATTATAGTAGTAATGAGAACCGGCAGAGCAATAATTTGCTCGGGAGAGGAGAACAAGATGAAGAAGAGATTTGTATCAGTACTCACGGCAGCCGTTCTGTCAGCAGCGCTTCTTGCGGGCTGCGGCGGATCCGGCGCTTCCACATCCGCATCCGGCGAACAGGCGGCTTCTGCGGAGAGCAGCGAAGAGAGCAAGACGATCACCGTCGCAGCGAGCCCCACTCCGCATTCGGAGATCCTTGAGGCTGCAAAGCCGCTCCTTGCTGAGAAAGGATATGAGCTGGATATAAAGGTATTTGAAGATTACGTACAGCCCAATGAGGTGGTCAACAGCGGCGAGATCGACTGCAACTATTTCCAGCACATCCCTTACCTTGAGAGTTTCAATGAAGAGAAGGGCACAGACCTCGTGGTAGCGGGCAAGATCCACTACGAACCGCTGGGAATCTATCCCGGAACCAAGAAGACTCTTGAGGAGATCGGGGAAGGCGATGTGATCGCGATACCGAATGATACAACAAATGAAGCAAGAGCTCTTCTCTTACTGCAGTTCAATGGTATAATTAAACTGAAGGACGGCGCCGGTATCACTGCGACCAAGCAGGATATCGCAGAGAATCCCCACAATGTGGAGATCAAGGAGCTCGAAGCGGCTCAGATCCCTCACGTCAAGGATGAAGTGGCATATTCCGTTATGAACGGCAACTACGCGCTTCAGGCCGGCCTTATTGCTGCTAAGGATGCGCTTTCCTATGAGCTTCCTGATTCCGAAGCGGCAGCGACATATGTAAATGTCATCGCAGTAAAGGCTGGAAATGAGGAGAACGAGGGGATCAAGGCTCTCGTAGAGGTTCTGAAATCTGAAGAGATCAAGAAGTTTATAGCTGATAATTATGATGGAGCTGTGGTCGTCTTTGAGGAATGATCTGCGGATCGCAGCAGGGTTAGCACCGAGGAGGTAATAATGACAATTGAGAAGAAAAAAGAAGGCAATCGATTGATTCTGGCAGTCTCAGGCCGCCTGGACACAATGACGGCACCGGAACTTGAAAACGTCATTAAGGAAAACTTGGACGGCGTGGAGGAACTGGTCCTGGATTTTGAAAACCTGGAATATATCTCCTCAGCAGGCCTGCGTGTAGTTCTCGGAACAAGAAAGGCTATGGGAGACAGCGGAAAGTTCTCTGTCCGCAATCTTTGCAGCGATGTCAGGGAGATCTTTGATATTACGGGCTTTTCGGATATTATCACGATCGAATAAGGATCAGACGGAAATTGAAGGGGACCGCCGCATCAGTTATGATGCGGCGGTCTTTTTTGACTAAAGGGCGGTCAGGAAACAATATTTGCGGATATCGGAAACTACAGTATAATAATGATGTGAAATTATGCCCGGACGGCGGGATCGGAACCAAATAGAATCGACAGGGATGGTACAAAATATGGAAAACAATGATCTTTTCAGAAAAAAGGCGGTAGAGAGAATAACTTCACCCGAGAAACTTAACGATTATATTCATGTGACGAGCCCTTCGATCTGGATGGCGCTCGGGGCGATCATAGTGATCCTTGTCGGGGCGCTCGTTTGGGCGACTTTCGGCAATATCTACACGACCGTAAACGGCGCAGGCGTCGTAAAAGATAATAATCTGGTGATCTACATCAAGGTATCCGACCGCCCCTCCGTTAAGGAAGGAATGGAGATCACGGTCAACGGCCACAAGACTGTGGTGAGGGAGATCTCTCAGGAACCCGCGCAGATCAGCGAGGAAGTAGGAGAGTACGTCCTTGAAGCTACCGGACTGAAGTCAGGTGACTGGACCTATATGGTAGAAGCGGACATCGACCTTGCGGACGGCGTATACGAAGCAAGTATTACGGTGGAGTCCGTTCATCCGATCAAGTTTGTGACTAACTGAGGGGAATAAGCAGAGGCTTTATATATGAATGCTACGAAGAAAAAAGTAAAAGAGCCGGTGAAAAGGGGAGTGGCGAAGGTCCCTGTCATAATGCAGATGGAGGCGCTGGAATGCGGAGCCGCATGCCTGACCATGGTTCTTGCCTATTATGAAAAATGGGTGCCGCTGGAGAAGGTCAGGGTGGACTGCGGCGTTTCCAGAGACGGCTCCAACGCGGGAAATGTGCTCAAGGCGGCGCGTTACTACGGTCTTGTGGCGGACGGATACAAGCTGGAGCCGCAGATGCTGATCGACAACGCTGTTTTTCCCTGTATAATCCACTGGAATTTCAACCACTTTGTGGTCCTGGACGGCTTTGCGAGGAATAAGGCGATCCTGAACGATCCGGCGAGAGGACGGGTGGAAGTATCTATGAAGGAGTTCGACGAGTCCTTTACCGGGATCTGTCTGATGTTCGCTCCCGGAGAAGACTTCGTGCCGTCAGGTAAACCCAAGAGTGTGCTCTCTTTTGCCGCCAAACGTCTCAAAGGCGCCGGACCGGCGATCGCTTTCGTCGTGCTGACTACGATCATTTCGTCCCTTTGCGGAGTCATTTCACCCGGCTTCACCCAGGTATTTATGGACAGGCTTCTGACGGGAAAGAATCCGGACTGGGCTTTTCCTTTCCTTGTGCTCCTGTCGGCGTTTACTGCGCTGCAGATCGCGGTCTCCTGGATCAATATAGTCTACTCTCTGAGGATCAACGGAAAACTTGCCATTGTCAGCAATTCCTCTTTTATGTGGAAGATCCTGAGGCTTCCGATGGAGTTCTTCTCCCAGAGAATGGCCGGCGACATTCAGTCCAGGCAGAATTCCAACACAGAGGTCGCGTCGAACCTTGTCAATACTTTCGCGCCTCTGGCTCTCAATACGGCCATGATGTTCTTTTATCTGGTGATCATGATCAGAATGAGTCTTCCGATGACGATCCTCGGCGTATTCTCTGTTCTGCTCAACGGCCTGTTCTCAAGATACATTTCGGAGAAGAGGATCAATATCGCGAGAGTACAGGTCAGAGACAGCGGAAAGCTGGCGGGCACCACGATCGCCGGGATCGAGATGATCGAATCCATCAAAGCGAGCGGCTCAGAGACCGGATTCTTCGAGAGATGGGCGGGCTTCCAGGCCAGCGTCAATCACCAGGATGTAAAGTTCTCAAGGACAGACGAGTACCTGGGACTTCTCCCTCTGATCGTATCTGAGGTCACGGACTGCCTCGTCCTGTTCATGGGAATCAGCCTGGCCATGAGGGGAGAGTTTACACCCGGTATGATCACCCAGTTCGCTGTATACATGAAGCAGTTTCTCGCTCCGGCCAATCAGCTGGTCACGACAGGGCAGACTGTCCAGGAGATCAGAACGGAGATGGAGAGGATCGAGGATGTCATGGAATACCGGACGGATGAGCTCGCGGACAATGAAGTGAGCGCGGATACGCTGGAAGTTTCCTTCGCCAAGCTCTCCGGAACCGTTGAGATGAAGGACGTGACCTTCGGTTATGCCCCTCTGGGCAAGCCGCTGATCCAGGACTTTAATATGAGACTGGAGCCGGGTAAGAGCATTGCTTTCGTCGGCGCTTCAGGCAGCGGCAAATCCACTTTGGCCAAACTCCTCTCGGGACTGTATAAACCTTGGCAGGGAGAGATCCTCTACGACGGGAAACCGATCTCTGAGATCGATAAGGCCGTTTTCAGGGGATCACTGGCAGTTGTGGATCAGGAAATCACACTGTTTGAGGATACGATTGCGAACAACATTAAGATGTGGGATACCACGATCGAGAACTATGAAATGATACTTGCGGCCCGTGACGCCCAGATCCACGATAAGATCATGCAGCGCGAGGGAGGCTACGAATACAGGATCAGGGAGAACGGCTCCGACTTTTCGGGAGGAGAGCGGCAAAGACTTGAGATCGCCAGGGTGCTGGCACAGGATCCCACTATTGTGATCATGGACGAGGCTACTTCGGCGCTTGACGCGAGAACGGAATACAATGTCGTGAAGTCGATCAGGGACAGAGGAGTAACCTGCATCGTGATCGCGCACAGGCTCTCTACGATCAGAGACTGCGATGAGATCATCGTAATGGATCACGGCGTTGTGGCTGAGCGCGGAACTCACGAAGAGCTCTACGCGCTCGGAGGATTGTATACGGAGCTGGTAAGCAGCAATTAAAGCGGCGAGGAGAGAAACAGTATGGGTTGGTTTGACGAACAGATCCGTCTGAGAAAACTGAATGATGAAGTGCTGCTGGAGGAATCCTTTCTGGATATGGCGGGCTCTGTTATGGGGCGGCAGCTGCAGGCCTCTTTGGAGAGCAACCGGATCAGGACGAAGAACGCTATTGACGCGGTCCTTCAGAGTATGAATATCCGCAGCAGGGATATTCCTGACGATATCAAGGAACTTAATGATCAGCTTGATTATCTGCTGGAGCCCCACGGCATTATGCGAAGGGCTGTCAGTCTTCCGCCGGGATGGTACAAGGACGCGGCCGGTCCTATGCTTATGATCTATAAAGAGGGAAGCATTCCTGTGGCAGTGGTGCCCGGAAAGATAAACGGCTATGAATACACCGATCCCGTAACGCTCAAAACGTGCAGGATCAATGACAAAACACAAAATCTGTTTGAGGAAACGGGACTCTGCTTCTACAAACCTTTTCCCCAGAAAAAGCTCGGCATCAAGGACCTTTTGATCTATATGGCGCTGTCAAGATCTGTCTCGGACCACGCGATGATCTTTATAAGCGGCGCGATCCTGACAGCTATAGGCGCTATTATGCCCATGCTGACCAAACTGGCGTACGGGAGAGTCCTTAAGAGCGGTCAGATGAACATGCTCATTGCCCTGACAGTCTATATGATCTGTGTTTCGATCGGACATCTAATGTTCGGGACAGTTTCCAACATGATCACACAGGCAGTTCAGACTAAGCAGTCCGTGGCGATCGAAGCGGCGGTAATGATGAGGATCCTTTCGCTCCCCGCTTCGTTTTTCAGAAAATTCAGCGCAGGCGAACTGTTTTCGAGAACACAGTCGATCTCGGAGCTGTGCAAACAGCTTGCGTCGGCGATCCTCTCGACGGGGGTGACATCGCTGTTCTCGCTGGTCTACATAGTACAGATTTTCCATTATACGCCGGCTCTTGTGGTGCCTGCTCTGGCCATCACACTGGTCACGCTGGTATTCTCAGTGGTGTCAACGCTTCTCAACACAGCGATCTCCAGAGAATCCATGAAGCTTGCGGCTCAGGAAAACGGCATGAACTACGCCATGATCACGGGAATTCAGAAGATCAAGCTTGCCGGCGCGGAGAAACGCGCATTTGCGCGCTGGGCAAGGCTGTACTCAAAGGAATCGGAGTACATGTATAATCCGCCTATGATCATCAAGATGAACTCGGTGATCAGCGCGGCGATCACCCTGATCGGAACAGTGGTCATGTACAGCGCGGCTATCAGCAGCGGAGTGACGTATGACAACTATGTCGCTTTTACCGCGTCCTATGGCTATATTTCCGCAGCGTTTATGGAAATCTCTTCTATTGCTCTCATTATCGCGGGGATACGTCCCACTATCGAGATGGTGGCCCCTATTCTGGACCAGGAGCCTGAAGCGACGGGCGGAAGACAGATCGTGACCAGGCTTGGCGGCAATATTGAACTGAACCATGTGAGTTTCCGCTATTCCGACGCAATGCCGGACGTCCTGGATGATCTGAGCATCAGGATCAAATCCGGCGAGTATGTTGCGATCGTCGGTGAGACGGGATGCGGCAAGTCAACTCTTGTGAGGATCCTCCTCGGATTCGAGAAGCCAAGAGTGGGCGCCGTATTCTATGACGGCAAGGACATCAACAGCCTTGACCTGAGATCGCTTCGCAGACATATCGGCGTGGTGATGCAGAACGGGAAGCTGCTGATGGGCAGTATTTTTGAGAATATCACTATTTCGGCTCCCTGGCTCGGAATGGACGATGCCTGGGAAGCGGCAGAAGCCGCAGGAATCGCCCAGGACATCAGAGAGATGCCTATGGGCATGCAGACTATGATCTCCGAGGGCCAGGGCGGGATCTCGGGCGGACAGAAGCAGAGGCTTTTGATCGCCAGAGCCATTGCGCCAAAGCCCAATATCCTTATATTCGACGAGGCGACCTCCGCTCTCGACAATTTGACCCAGAAGAAAGTCACGGAAGCGCTCGACTCCTATAAATGTACAAGACTTGTCATCGCGCACAGACTCTCGACGATCCAGGCCTGCGACAGGATCCTGGTCCTTCGAAACGGCAAAATAGCGGAAGACGGCACCTATGACGAACTGATCGCAGAAAACGGTTTCTTCGCGGAACTGGTTGAAAGGCAGAGACTGGACACAGGTGACGACAAGCCGGAAACTGAGGACGGTGAAATGTCTGAGTACGGTGAAATGTCTGAGTACGGCGAGATGCCCGAGGACGGCGAGATGCCCGAGGACGGTGAGATGCCCGAGAGCGGTGAGCCTGCGCCGGAGGTCACTTATGATATACCAGCAGATCAGTAAGAGCGGTATAAATGCGGGAACGATGAAGAGGATCGCGATCATTGCGATGTTCATCGACCACATGACCCTCAGTTTCCTGGAGGTGGCGAGAGATCCTCAGGGACACAGGATCATGAACACCTTTGAGGCGGGCAGGACTCTGGATTCCATCGGCAGAGGCATAGGAAGGCTGGCCTTCCCGATATTCTGTTTTCTCATTGTGGAAGGGTTTCTTTATACTCGGAACAGGTGGAAGTATCTGATCCGCCTGCTGGTTTTCGCGGCGGTCTCCCAGGTGCCGTTCTGTCTTTTGGTATTTCCAAATTCACAAAAGCGTCACGCCGACACTATTTTTACATTGGCAGCGGGATATATCCTGATATGGATCGTGGAGACGCTGGCAGGTTATTTCAAAGTAAACGATTTTCTGCCCGCTCGAAGGAGCAGTTACATAGAAGCGGAAGAGGGAGACAGGGGAGAAAAGAAAGCAGTGCTCACTCTGCCTTCCCGATTGGACAGAAAATGGATCAGGGTCATTCTGTTTATGATCCCTTCTCTCGCGGCAGGCTTTGGGATCTGCTGGCTGGCTAAGTGGTTCGGCTGTGACTACTCCTACGGGGGCGTCATATGCATACTGCTCCTGTATCTTCTCTACAGGTACAGGGAATATTCGATCGCTGCAGCCT
>Ga0256405_10004604_pt1 | contig 25488 bp, 22 predicted proteins | sample RumenRJG_02DNA_FD_189096 | JGI IMG/M metagenome (GOLD analysis project Ga0256405, IMG submission 189096) | Bovine rumen microbial communities from Lethbridge, Alberta, Canada - RJG_02 | ecosystem: Host-associated > Mammals > Digestive system > Stomach > Rumen | place: Canada: Alberta... | reverse complement strand
ATTTTGTCCCGACCAAGGTCGGGTCTGAGTCCTGCGGGTTGGAGGCGGCAGCCTGTAATTATGCTGCGTCAGCCACCATTTTGTCCCGACCAAGGTCGGGTCTGAGGGCTGAAGACAAAGCTGACGGGCATCTCCGGAACCAGACAAGACGGTTTTTGGAGATGCCCGGAAAATTTAAACGCAGGGCGGCCAGAACTTTTTTTGCGAACAAAATTTAAACGGAAGCCGTCCCGAAGCATTTTTGATAAAAATTCATTTGTAGGGTACCCGTCCCGGTTCATTTTTGACGAAAATTCATTTGTTGGGTGCCCGTCCCGGACTTTTTGACAAAAATTTATTTAAACGGTGCCGCCGAGTTTTAAAAAAAATGATCGGCGCTGTCCATAGTCCGCAGACTTTTTGCAGACCGAAGCAGTTCAAAACCGCGCTCGTTTACCATTTTTTTTCTTGCATTTCCCTTAAAATGGCGTATACTAGGTCTATGTCCCTAAAAGTTTTTTTGGCAAGCTTAAAAATTGACATCCTCATCACCGCTGCCACCGTCTGCACGGCCGCGCTCATTGTTGTCTGTGCGCCAAAAATCACGGAGCGCTACCGGCAGCGCTCCATGTACACGCAGCAGTTCGTGTCTGGGACAGTACTTGAAATCATAGAAGACAATACGGAAGAAGATCCGTTCGTTGAAAACCGCTATACCGGCAACCAGCGCATAAAAGTACGCATCAACGAAGGTCCGTATGCAGGACAGGAATTCCTTTCAACGAACACGCTCGGCTCACTGCGCAGCGCCGTAGCCTATGAGGGACTTACCGCAGTGTTCACCATCCGCATGGATAAAAATAACCAGCCGGCCGTATGGCTCTACAACTACAACCGCACGCCGTACATCTATACGCTCGTGCTGCTGCTTGCGCTGCCGGTTCTGCTCATCGGACGGCTCAAAGGCCTTAAGAGCCTGCTCGCGCTTGCTTTTACCGGCATCGTCATTTTTTATATCGTAGTGCCCGGTATGTGGACACCCCATCCCGTGCTCATTTCCGTTGCATCGCTTATCGTAATCTGTCTGATCAGCTTTGTGCTCATAGCGGGCATCGGAAAAAAATCACTGGCAGCGGCGGCAGGCACGCTTGCAGGCGTACTGCTTGCGGGGCTTACGGCCTATATCTTCGGCCGCTGCATGAATCTTTCAGGCGTGGACATGGAAAAGGGCGAATCGCTGCTCTATCTGGCGCAGAACCGTGACTTCAAGATCACCGCACTGCTGTTCGTGTCCATCATCATATCGTCTATAGGTGCCACCATGGATATAGCCGTATCGATCGCAAGCAGCGCGGAACAGCTGTTCATAGCGAATCCGGCCATGCCCGTCAGGACATACTTCAAATCGATCTTGGCCGTAGGAAAGGATATTATCGGTACTATGACCAATACGCTCATCCTTGCCTTCTGCGGCGCATCGCTGCCGCTGGCAATGATGATCTGGGGATATCACATGGATTACATGCAGTTCATCAACATCCCAATTATCAATATCAGCATCCTGCAGGCGCTTGCAGGATCCATCGGTATGGTGACAAGCATTGCATTTACCGCCATACTGTCTGTCATGATTTTTAGGCGCAGCCGCTAAAGCCGCTGCATCTGAAAATATACGTTACATTTACATAAACAACAGGAGGTTTTATGAAAAGAACGGTACAAAAAATAGCGGCAGCTCTGCTTATCAGCAGCGCTATGACACTGACGTTTGCCGGCGGAAAAAAAGAAAAGAAAGAAGTTTCTGCAAAGAAAGACGTCTCAAAAAGCTTTAACTATGCAAAGGCAGTAAAAGCAGGTGAGCTGAAAAAAGGAACGCCTGCAGACGGCGACACAGTCACCATTTCAATCGCCGCTACATCCGACATGCACGGACGTATCTACCCGTGGGAGTACGCCATCGACGCCCCCACCAACAACACCGGTTTTGCGCTTACCGACACCGTAGTGAAACAGATCAAGGCACAGTATCCTGACACCCTGCTCATCGATATCGGTGACTCTATGCAGGACAACAGCTCGGAACTGTTCAACGATATGGACACCCACCCCATGATTCAGGCCATGAACATTCTCAATTATGACGTCTGGGTTCCCGGCAACCATGAGTTCAACTTCGGTCTGAACTTCCTTGAGCGCAACTTCCTTAACTTCAACGGCCGCGTCATCTGCTCCAACATCAAATACGCGGACAGCGGAAAATCTTTTGTACTTCCCTACCAGATCTACAACATTGACGGCGTGCGCGTCGCAGTAATCGGCGCCACCGCACCCCACATCATGCAGTGGGAAGCATCTGCACCCGAGCACTACCAGAACCTTGACTTTACAGACCCCATCGAGGCTCTGAAAGAAACGGTAAAAGATCTGGAAGGCAAATGCGACATCCGCGTTGCCGCAGTGCACATCAGCCGCAACGGCGAATATGACCAGGAAGGTAAAACCGGCGCATTCCAGATTGCAAAAGCAGTGCCCGAGCTTGACGTAATCATCGCAGGCCACGAGCATGCAACCTACTGCGACCAGATCGACGGTACCTGGGTTCTGGAGCCCGGCAAATACGGCTCACACGTCGCATTCACCAAGTTCGACATGAAAAAAGAAGGCGGTGCATGGAAAGTGGCGGCAGTCTCAGCAGAGAACATCCCCACCAAAAACCTGCAGGCTTCTCAGGAACTGCTTGACAAATTCAAGTGGGTTGATGAAAAATCAAAGGCAAATGCAAACGAAGTGGTCGGCAAAGTCACCGCAAACTTCCTTCCTGAAGGTGTAGACTTCATCACCGGACAGGATAAGGTAACCACCATGCCGCGCGCACAGATCGAGGACAGCGCTCTTATGGATCTGATCAACACTGTTCAGAAGTTCTATGCCAAGGCTGAAATCTCCACGGCAGCACTGTTCAATTTTGACCAGAACCTGAAAGCAGGAGACTTCAAGCGTAAGGACGTTGCGTTCATCTACAAGTATGACAACACGCTCATGGGCGTGAACATCACCGGCGAAAACCTGCTCAAATACATGGAATGGACGGTAAGCTACTACCAGACAACCAAAGACGGTGACGTAACCATCGCGTTCGATCCCAACTTCCGCGCATACAACTACGACATGCTTGACGGCATCAACTACGACATCGACCTGAGCAAACCGGCCGGTTCACGCATCTCCAATGCCACCATCAACGGCAAGCCGGTAGATCCTAAAGCAACCTACAAGATGGCAGTGAACAACTACCGCTTCGGTACGCTGATGAGCTACGGCTGGGCCACTAAAGACGATGTTTACTTTGACAGCTACAATGAAATGCCGCTTACCGCAACCTGCCGCGATCTTATCGTAAAATATACGCAGGAAGAGCTGGGCGGAAAACTTGTTCCCGAGTGCGACTATAACTGGAAGATCATCGGTCTTCCCGCTTCTTTCAATGATCCTGCCACAATAGAAAAGATCAAGAGCGGAGAGATCACCATTCCTTCTTCAAGCGACGGACGGACTCCCAACGTCAAAGCCATCAAAAAACAGTAATCTGCAGCAGAATGCAGGACATAGGGCGGCATAGCCACCCGGGCTCATGAGCCCGCACAACAAAAAAGCCGCCGGTTTTATCCGACGGCTTTTTTGTTATTTACAGGAAGATACCGGAGACTTCCGGCCCTCCCACCCGGCCTCGGTCGGGACAAAATGGCAGCTTACAACGATGACATGTTGGCGGCAACCTCCCGCTGCCTAGAATTTCCCCCAAAGAATAATGGTGCCCGGATCATCAGCGGAAGTGACGAACACAAAGCAGTCATGCGCCTCATTGTCGGCCACGTCCGTATAGATGTACTGACAGTTGTCCGGCCAGTATTCCTCAATGCCGTCAAAATCAAGCACGTCGGACTTATCGTAGGTAAACAGCAGCGCGCCTTTCTTTGCCACACGCTTTCCGAACAGTACAAGATCAGACTGAAGCACCAGATCCATATCGTCAAGCTTATACGTCACCGTAGTTTCCGTATATCCTGCAGCCTCATCAGGATTTGAGCGGCTGTCATATATGCCGTTCTCCGCCTCATCGTCAAGGAACTTGTTCGGAATACGCATGGTACGCGTATGCACACCGCCGCCCTTTTCCTGGAACGGCAGCACGGTATCATTATACGCAGCCCATCCGGACGCACTGCCAGATGCACGGACGGAACTGGTTCGGACAGAAGTCCCACGCATCAAGGCGGCAAGCTCACTGTCAGAGCCGTCAATCACGGTGCTCCAGGAAGCAAGCACCTCTTTATTGCTCACGCGCATTGCCCGCAGCGATACCGTAAGGTCCGTTCCCGTTTTATAGCACTCGCCGTATATCACGCAGTCCGCGCCGAGCCGTATTCCAGCTTCGCGCAAAGCTTCAAGGCTTCCTGACTGCGTCGCTGCAGCGGGGTTCTGCCGGCGCGGAAGCACAGCCTTGTCGCCGAATTTACGCACGCAGGCGCTGTACAGTGCCTGCTCCACCGCGTCGGACACCCCTTGCCACGGGCTTGCCACTTTAACCACCGCGACAGCCTGCGCCATTCCGCGGCTCAGCCCTGCGGTCAGTTTACGGGCAGCATTCTCCGTCTCGCGGGAAAATGTATCCGCAGACAGCGGGGCACACAACGGACTTACCAACACGGCCAGCAGCACCAGCCGGGACAAATACTGCCGGCGCATACAACGGCATACGTTCCGGATAAAATCGCTCAACTTCATATTACATCGCATCTTCTGTATTCAAATAATCAAAGAATTCATCGGCTATATCAAAGAACAGGCTCAGGGAGTCATTCAGATTCACCGAATTGAGCCCGCCTGTATATTTCATATAGTATTCAATCCAAAACGAACCGCCCTCAGACTTTCTGTCGGAAGGTACTTCATAGTGTACTGCAGTAAAAATCTTCTTGGAATTCCAATTGTTCACAAGCTTCATAGCCCGGCTGTCAGAAACTGACTTGGAGCCCTGCGCAATCGCAAAAAAGTGGATCAGATTCCGCTCGGCATCCACCTCCACATATGCCACAATATCATCTTTTTCAATTTTCAGGTCGCCGTCACCGTCCACCTCATGCTGGACAACATCCTTGTCGATGAGCGGACGCAGTGTGTCCATACTCACCTTGGACGCAGAAAGCGTGACAGGCTCCGCAAATCCAGGATGCACACAAAAAAAGGACAATGCCAGCGCTGCCGCCGCGGCAAAAAACAGGTTACGTTTCATATATACACACCTTTAAAGCCACGGCGGTAGTCGCGCGCCACGGATGGCGCGAACAGCACTAGCAGGCTTTAGAATGCAAGTGCACATGATAAAAAGTACATGCATGTACTTTTTATCATGCCTCTTCTAAAAAAGGCCGCCCCGTACCGGAGCGGCACGTCTGATCCGATCAGCCGTATAAACAGCTACCGCTGTACACGGCCGGAGGCATCGCCGCCCGCAAGTTTTTCAACTTCCTGCAGCGTCACCCGGTTATAATCACCCTCAATACTGTGCTTGAGCGCAGAAGCCGCCACGGCGAACTCAATGGCCTGCTGCGTGGTTCTGCCGTTCAGCAGCGCATAGATAAGTCCGCCGCCGAAGCTGTCGCCGCCGCCTACGCGGTCAACGATGCGCAGATGGTATTCTTTTGAAAAACAGTAGTCCTTGCCGTCATACAGCATGCCCGCCCAGTCATTGTCGCTTGCAGAAATAGAAGTACGCAGCGTAATGGCAACCTTTTCAAAACCGAATTTGTCTGCAAGCTGCTTTGCCACTGATTTGTAGCCTTCCTTGTTCAGCTTGCCGCCGTAGATATCCGTATTCTCGGCCTCGATACCGAACACGTCCTTGGCATCCTCCTCGTTGGAGATGCACACATCCACGTACTTACACAGCTCGGTCATAGCCTCACGTGCCTGCTCACGGGTCCACAGCTTACCGCGGTAGTTCAGATCGCAGGACACCTTCACGCCGTGCTTTTTGGCTGCCTGGCAGGCCTGCTTACAAATCTCCACCAGATTGGGGCCCAGCGCCGGAGTGATGCCGGTAAAGTGGAACCATTCTGCTCCCTCAAAAATCTTGTCCCAGTCAAAATCAGAAGCCTGCGCTTCCTGAATGGCTGAGTGCGCACGATCATAGATACAGACTGAACCGCGCTGAGAGGCTCCTTTCTCCAGGAAATAAATACCCAGACGGTCGCCGCCGCGTACGATCTTGGAAGTGTCCACTCCGAGGATCCGCAGAGAATTCACCGCGCCCTGGCCGATGGCATGCTTGGGCACCTTGGTCACAAAAGCAACATCCTCGCCGTAGTTTGCCAGTGACACCGCCACATTCGCCTCGCCGCCGCCGAAGGTAGCCTGCAGCTGGTCATTCTGAAAAAAGCGGTAGTACCCGTTGGGTGCAAGCCGCAGCATTATTTCACCGAAAGTTACGATTCTGCTCATTTAGCGCGCTCCTGCTCGATAATTGCCCGTGCCTGCTTGCACAGGTCAGTGATTTCATCCCATTTCTGATTGTCAATCAAATCAGCGGTGACCATAAAAGAACCGCCGCAGGCCGCTATGACCGGCGCTTTGATATACTCAGCCAGATTTTTCAGGGAAATGCCGCCTGTGGGCATAACCTTGAACTGCGGGAACGGCGCGCTCAGCGCCTTGATCTTTGCCAGACCGCCGGACTGCTCCGCAGGGAAGAATTTAATCAGCTCCAGACCGAATTTAAGCGCGGCATGATAATCACTCGCCGTCGTGCATCCCGGGAAGATCGGGATATTCTTTTTCTGGGCATAGGCAACAAGCTCAGGATCAAAACCGGGCGTAACAATAAACTGTCCGCCGGCCGCGATAGTCGCGTCGATATGAGCCGTTGTGGTGACCGTACCGGCACCAACTACCATAGAAGGCTCCGCCTTCTTCATCAGGCTGATCGCCTTGTCGGCGCCAGCTGCCCGGAACGTCACTTCTGCTACGGGCACGCCGCCCGCGCACAGTGCTTTTGCGAGCGGGGCCGCATCCCGCTCAGGATTGTTCAGCTTTATGACCGGTACAATGCCGATCTTGGCAATATCCGTATTAAACTGATTCACAGTAAACCCCCTTTACAATATAAGTGACATTTTAGACCGCAACGGAAATATATGCAAGGTAGGTAATTGTCAGACAACAGAAATCAATTTTTTCATCCGGCAGCCGCTCCCGCGGCAGCCGGGCACAAAAAATGCTTTCCATGCTCTGCGCATGTACGTCTTGCCATTATCACGTATATCCATATAATGATACACCTATACTAAAATTATCTTACAGGAGTAACATATGAACAAAGCAGAACTGGTTGATGCCATTGCGGCAGATACAAAATGCACCAAAAAGGACGCGGAGGCATTTATAAAATCCTTTACAGCCACCGTTTCCCGCACTCTTGCAAAAGGAGAGGACCTTCAGCTTATAGGCTTCGGAACCTTCTGCGTAAGCGAGCGCGCTGCCCGCACGGGCCGCAATCCCAAAACCGGACAGGACATCACCATTCCGGCCGCTAAAATGCCGAAATTCAAGCCCGGCAAGGCGCTCAAAGATTCTGTAAACAAATAAGCAGGTTTAACCGTAAAACGGGGATCCCGGCTTGACCGGTATCAGATTCCCGCTTATACTAAGTCTGGGTGTTCCGTGTGAGGGGACATCTCCTGAAATTCTCGGCACCGCAGGGGCTCTGCGGTGCCGTTTTTTTTCGCAAAGTGTATACGGACCGAGCATAAAACCATTGCGTAAAATCAAATAAACGGCCACAATAGAGCCATGATGTCAAAAACAGATTCTTCCCGCACCTATACCATGATGACCGAAGCTCCCGTCGGGCCGCTCATCATCAGACTTGCAATTCCTACCATCATCAGCATGATGATCACCGCGCTCTATAACATGGCGGACACATTCTTTGTCTCCCGGCTCGGAACCAGCGCAAGCGGCGCCGTGGGCGTTATATTTTCCCTCATGTCAATCATACAGGCCGTAGGATTTACCATCGGCATGGGCTCAGGCAGCCTGCTGTCACGCAGCCTCGGCAAAAAAGATTACGGCGCGGCCGACACCTACGCGTCATCCGCGTTCTTCTTTGCATTTACCACCGGCTGTCTGCTTGTCGTCATCGGACAGGTTCAGCTGGACAGGATCGTTTCGCACATGGGCGCCACACCCACTATCCTGCCCTACGCAAAAGATTACGCCAGATATATTATTCTGGGCATTCCGTTCATCGCCACGTCATTCGTCATGAACAACCAGCTGCGCTTTCAGGGCATGGCAGCAAAAGCCATGATCGGCCTGACCGCAGGCGGCATTCTGAACATGCTGCTTGATCCGCTGTTCATTTTTGTACTCAAGCTCGGCATTGCAGGAGCTGCCATCGCGACGCTCATCAGCCAGTGCGCAAGCTTCTGCATCCTGCTGTCATTCTTCCTGCGCCGTATTCCGTCCACAAAGCTGTCAATAGCATGCATCTCCCGCAAAGCGGGCACCTATGCCGCAATCATTAAAAACGGCCTGCCGTCGTTCGCACGGCAGGGCATTGCCAGCCTTGCGGTCATTGCACTGAACCGCCAGGCCGGATTCTACGGCGATGCCGCGGTGGCAGGCATGTCCATCACCAACAGAGTGTTCATGTTCATCATGGCCATTGCCATAGGAATCGGACAGGGATTCCAGCCTGTATGCGCCATGAACTACGGCGCGCAGAAATACGTCCGGGTACGACAGGCGTTCTTCTTTATGGTAAAGCTATGCGCCGCCATCATGTCGGTGTGCGCCGTAACCTGCTTTGTCTTTGCGCCGCAGATAGTCGCATCGTTCAGAAACGATCCGGCTGTAATTCTGGTAGGTGCGGCCGCCATGCGGTTCCAGTGCCTGCTGCTGCCGTTTCATTCACTCATCTTCGGCACGAACATGATGCTCCAGACCACCGGCCAGTCGAATCAGGCCACGTTCACCGCATGCCTCAGACAGGGCATTTACTTTCTGCCGCTCATCATCCTGCTGCCGCGCATGTTCGGGCTCACCGGCATAGAGCTGACGCAGGCCATAGCAGACTGCCTGACCGTGCTCACGAGCATTCCGTTCGCCGTATGGTTTTTGCGAAGCATAGCGGTGCAGCATACAGGGAACGGCTGAACAGCCCGGCTATGACGTCCAGCCGTTTGAACGTTCCAAGCTCACTGTCGGACTGTAGGGCGGGCGGGGAGCGGCCGCCCTACAGTCCGCCCCCCCGACCTTGGTCGGGACAAAACAGCAGCTTACAAAGATGACATATAGACCATAACTTCCCGCTGCTACAGTTTCCAGCCAAGCTTTATTCCGCCGGTATATGCCTGCCGCTTTGAGCCGAACTGTCCGCCGAGCGACAGCTGTGTCCAGAACCGTCTGCCGATGATCAGCCTGCTGCTTGCATTCAATACAAAGCTGTTACTGGTCGTCAGCGTATCTTCTGTGGTGAACGTATAATCACCGTATCCCGTAAATGCTGCGGTGGTCTTAACGGTACCGCCGGTCAGTTCCCTGCGGTATCCGGCGGCAAGGGAAGCTATAATCAACCGGTTTGTTCCCGCACTTGTGCAGTATGACGCATGCACACCAAGCGTTGCCGGCAGGCTCAAATAGGTCTGAGAGTTCAGCTCAAGGCTTACCGGGCTGCTTGATTCGCTCATGGCAAATCGATAAAGCAGGTTACAGTCAAGCACCAGATCAGGCCCCCAGCTGACGGCATTCGTCAGCTCAAAATCAAAGCCCGCGCCGATCGTATTAGAAAGCATAAGGCTGTTTGCTGTACCTTCTGCTGAAAAAGTTTTCGAACCTGCGGTTACATCACGTTTGAGCGTACTATGCGCATATCCGGCCGTGCTGTGTCCAAAAAGATACAGTCCGTCAACCTGAGGCAGCTCATACATGACGCCGGCTCCTGCAACGGCGGTGGCAGCATCAGCCCGCGCATCATGCACACCTCCGATCGTATCACGGCTGGTAAAACCGCCCAGATGGATACTGCCGTTGAGCCGCGGTGAAAACCAATGCTCATACCCGGCAATGAGGCCGCCGGTGGTAGCATTTGAGCTGCCGTCACCCTGCTGCCTGTCATGCGTTACGAGCGGCTCAACCCAGACATCATGTGAACCGGTAATACACTGAGGTGTTGCTGCCGGATAATACAAACGGCTGCCTTTGAGCGCATGCATACGGGCAGTAATCACGTCGCTGATATGCTGCTGGCGGCCAAGCTGTGCACGTACATGCGCATTGTAAGCTCCCGGAGTCAGGCGTTCGAGCGCCGCGGTAATGTCGCTGCCATCCTGACTTGACCAGTCAAGCGTTGAAAGGAGTGATGTAATGCCCGCAGAGGCAGCTGATACTGTCCGTGCTTCCGCGGACGACACGGAACGTGATGCATTCTGAGCGCTGTTGTCCTCTGCTACAGCGGCAATCTTGTCTAATGCACGTCCTGCACCGGAAGCACCGGAAGAACCAGACGCAAAACGGCTGTATGCATTTTCGTAGCGTTCCACCGCTACCGCTGCCCCTGAGCCGGAATCACTTGTAATACTCATGCTTTTAAGCGTAGGCGAAGCAGCAAGGACTTCCGTACCGGTGACAGTATAATTACCAAAGCCGGCGGCTGCTACAGGAGTGCCGTCTTGGGTAAACTGCAGCGGCAGGGCACCAGTGCGGTAAAAGGTTCCGTGTACAGGGAATACGGAAAGTGTACCGCCCTGTATGTCGATGCTTTTGGCAGAAAGCGGGGTGAGTCCGCCGCCCATAAGCCTCAGCGTAACAGTACCTGTACTTTGGTTGGTGAATGTACCGTTTACCTGAATCGCTTTATCCTGCGCAATGAATGTGCCTGCATTGTTGAGGGAAAGTACATCAACAGGGCCTGTTACGGTGAGGCCTTTACCAGTATTAATGGTCATGGCAAGAGACTGCGGTCCTTGTATGGCACCGTTAACCGTAAGTGATGATGCATTAACGTTGATGGCCGTTGTTTTACCCTGGTTGTCCTCATTAATGAGCGGATTGTATGGATTCCAGTTGGAGATGATGGCTCCGGTAACAGCTGCCCCATCTTTAAAGTCTATGATCTTTACATACGCATTGTCTGCAATATAGACAGCGCAGGTCGTACCGTTGAGCGCACCCCGAACCGTAAACGTATCTACAAGCGGACCTAAAAGATTGAGTCTATGTCCTTCGCCAAAGGTATAATTTGAGAGGTTCAGTTTTTCTCCTTGCAAGCAGAGCATATAGGAACCGCGGTACTGCAGTTTATCACCGAGCGCGTTGTGACCAAAATCAAAGCGGACAGCTACGCCGTCAGTACCGGTTGCCCGCACGCTTGCACCGCTTTCGATAGTCAGATTATTGTTCACGCCATACGACATGAGGATGCCTGTACCGTACTCACCGTTAGCGGTGACGGTCGTATTTACCGTAATGGTGTTGCCACTACCGTCATTACGGATACCGATGGCAGCCTCTCCGTCGGCAAGGAGCGGCGCTGCCTGCGTAATCGTGTTATCTGATCCGTAGACATGCAGGCCCACACCCATGAGCGCGGTATTAGGTTCGCCGGTGACGAATTCCCATGTATCCGCCGCTTCGTTATAACGGCGTAAGTAATACGGGTTGTTGTTCGTATGGGTGAGGCCGCTGTTATAAATCGAAAAACCGTACCAGTTGCGGCGGTCGATGTTATAGCCGATGTCCTGCAACACGGCAAGTTCGGCTTCCATCATAATCATATAATTACGCCAGGATTGATGGCTCATCATGCTGTGCGCAAGCTCTATGTGCGAAAGTTCGATTCTATCTTCATACCCATTGACAGGCAGTGTGCCTGCCGGGGAGTCAGGAATTGACTGGTAGCCGGGCTGAACAACTGCTACATCATTTCCAATAGTAAGTACATCCTTAACATTATTTCCTTTAAAGTATACGCCGCTTTCCTGCCGAAACCCCACAATAACTGCGTCATCCTCTTGTTCGGATATGGTATCTGTATAAGGAATTGAACTTGCTGTAAGCTGAATGCCGCCATCAGGTGAAAGTGTGTTGGGCAGCTCCCATTTTGATGAATTTGAGTTCCACGTCCAGTACGACCAGAGGTGAGAGTCAAAGGCAGTAGGCTCAGTGGCACGCTCACCTTCAGTTTGATTGCTGAAAATACCCAACGCATGTGTCATCTCATGGATGGTAGTGTCAAAGAGGCAGCCTGAAGCAGTTCCTGCAAAGGGCAGCTGAGAACTGTGCGGTATCCGATCCCAGTCATCCCCGATGACAATAAATGTTTTCTCATCATCCGCATTATAATTGCCGTTTATAACGGCCTCTGCAAGAGCTGTATTATTATTTGTAAGGATTTCACTACTACCAAATGCGTTGCCCGCATTATCTGTCCGATTATTAAATACAATAATAGGAATAAAGCCTGTATTACAGCTGTCCGTGCTCAGCACATCAGCCCAATAGCGCAGTGAAAAAGCAATTTCTTTTTTTTCAGTTGCGGTCAGCTGTTGATCATACCGTTCTTCGGTGTTCCAGTAAAATCTGAGCATAAACATGGGCTTATTACTGGAACTGGTCACGCTGTACGAGTCGATGTAAACAATATCCTCAGCTACAATGAGTGTACCGACACTCCAAAACAGTAGAAAAATGACAACTATGCTGAATGCTCTACAATGTTTCTGCTTGAGCATATTTTTAGTATATGCATAATTTGAGGATATTACAAGAAAACACCTTCAGGCACTTTAGCCACATAATCCGATTGGGTATGAAAGCCGACTTTTTTAAGAGCACCTCGAAAAAGTTTCATAGAATTTTTCGAGGTGCCCTCAAGTTTTTATCCTGTCAGTTACTTTGCAAAAGTTATTTAGCGGAATCTGCGCTGCCCACCAGGCACAGCCATTCAGCTTCGGCGCAGAGCGTGTCGCCCACATAGGCCTTACCGGCCTGCTTTACCATGTTCGGGGTAACACGCAGGTTCTTCACTTCCATGCGCACGGTATCGCCGGGACGCACCTGATGGCGGAACTTTACTTTGTCCACGGTGGCAAGGAAGAACAGGCTGCCATCTTTAAACTTTTTCTGGTAGCTCAGCGCGGCGCCGCCACCCTGGGCCATGGTCTCGATAAGGATAACGCCCGGCACTACAGGATATTCAGGAAAATGTCCCTTAAAGAAAAAATCATTCTCCGTGAACTTTCTGGTGCTTACGCTGCCTTCATCATCACAGCTTACAATCTCATCCACGAACAGAAACGGACTGCGGTGGGGAAGCAATGACATAATATCGGTTGTCTCTGACATATAAAATCCTCTCTAAAGGGCACCTCGATAAAAACACTTTCATGGCTTTTTCGAGGAAGCCTGCGGCCTGCAGACGCACGGAGCCGGCAGTTTGTAAAATCACGGGAACCTCAAATATCGGGGTTCACTTTACTTTATCTTTTTGATCACCACTACGCCGTTATGGCCGCCGAATCCGAACGTAGAGCTCATGGCACAATCGATGTTACATTCCACGCCCTTGTTGGGAGTGTAGTCAAGGTCACAGCCGCCCTCAACATCGGGATTTTCAAGATTGATCGTGGGAGGAACAAAGCTGTCTTCGATCGCTTTTACGCACAGAATGGCCTCAATACCGCCGGTGGCACCAAGACAGTGACCTGTCATGCTCTTTGTAGAAGAAATGTGCAGCTTATGTGCCTGCTCTTCGCCGAACGCAAGCTTGAGCATCTTTGTCTCGCCGCTGTCGTTCAGATGGGTAGATGTACCGTGTGCATTATAATACTGCACGTCAGACGGCTTAATGCCTGCGTCTTCCATGGCCAGCGTCATGGCGCGTGCGCCGCATACACCGTCGGGGTTAGGAGCCGTCAGGTGGTAACCGTCGCTCGTTCCACCGTAACCGGCAAGCTCAGCATAGATATGCGCGCCGCGGGCTTTTGCATGCTCATATTCCTCAAGCACCAGAATACCGGCACCTTCGCCCATAACAAATCCGTCACGCTGCTTGTCGAACGGACGGCTTGCCTTTGTAGGATCATCGACAAAGCCGCTGGAAAGCGCCTGCAGCATCTCAAAGCCCAGAACCGCATAGCCGTTTATCGTACTTTCCGCACCGCCGGACAGACATACATCTGCGCGTCCGCAGCGGATCAGGTCAAGCGCGTCGCCGAGCGCATCGGTGCTGCTGGAGCACGCGGTAGAAACCGTATGTGCCAGACCATGAATGCCGAATGCCATACAAATATTACCAGCAGCCTCATTGGGAATAAGCTCGGGAATAGTCATGGGCGGCATACGGGTATATTCTGACTGATAGTATTTGATACAGTTAGCCTCAGTCACCTCAAATCCGCCGATACCGACGCCGAGGATGATCGATGTTTTGTCGAGCACCTCTTTGTTGTCCGTAAGCTTGGCGTCATCAAGCGCCATCTTGCTCGCCGCCATGGCATATTTTGTGAACATAGCCATTTTGCGGGCAGCTTTGGGATCCATATATTTTTCAACTTCAAAGTTCTTTACTTCAGCCGCATATTTTACGGCAAAGTTAGATGTATCAAAGCGGTCGATCAGACCGATGCCGCTTTTTCCGGCCTTTACATTTGCCCAAGTTTCATCAACGCTGTTTCCAAGCGGGGTAACCGCACCGATACCGGTAATAACAACACGTCTCTTTTCCATACTAACTCAAACCCCCTTATGAATTATGCACCAAGACCGCCATCAACGCCGATGGTCTGGCCGGTAATATATGTAGATAAATCGCTCGCCAGGAACAAAACTGTATTGGCAACATCCTCAACCTGACCGGCACGGCGCAGCGGAATCTGCTTTACCCAGCCGTCCCGGATTTCCTGCGGCACCGCACGGGTCATGTCCGTGTCGATAAAACCGGGCGCAACCGCATTAACGCGTACGCCGCGACTGCCGGTTTCTTTTGCCAGCGCCTTTGTATAGCCGATCAGACCGGCCTTGCTTGCAGAATAGTTCACCTGGCCGCCCTCTCCGTGCACGCCGGAAATACTTGCCATATTGATGATAGATCCTGCCTTTTTGCGGATCATGTCGGCGGAAACAATCTGCGTAATGACGAACACACCCGTCAGATTGATATTGATGACGCTCTGCCAGTCCTCCAGCTTCATGCGGAATGACAGGCCGTCCTTAGTGATGCCAGCATTGTTGACCAGCACGTCAAATCCGCCGGCCTGAGCCAACGCATCTTTTATAACAGGTGCAAGAGCCGCAGCATCACCCACATCAGCACAGATTTCATGGAACTGCGTGCCATGTGACGCTGCAAGCGCCTCTATTTCAGCTTTTGCCGCAGACGGACGGGTACACAGACCCCACACTTCCGCACCTTCGGCTAAAAATGTTTCTACAATCTTGCGGCCGATACCGCGGCTTGAGCCGGTTACCAGCGCCTTTTTATTCTTCAGCATATCCATATACATCCTCCTCATTACAGGGCGGAAAGACCTTCCGCAGTATTTACCGGCAGAGACTCCCATTTTTCACCGAAGCCGCTGTCGCGCCACAGGCCGCTCAGCACTTTGCCGGGACCAGGCTCCAGCACCTGCCATTCATTATCAGTGTCAGCAGTCATCAGGCCGCCGAGCACCTTTTCTTCATCAGTCCAAAGTACCGGATGCGTCAGATGCAGCACGGCGGAAGCCTTAGCCTCCGCGCCCGCAGTGACCTGCTTACCGGTAACATTGCTGAACAACGTAATAGAAGGATCTTTGAAGGTAACGCCTGCGATGGCTTTTTCAAACTCATCGGCGGCCTTCTGCATAAGCGGGCTGTGAAACGGTCCAGCTACAGCAAGGCGGATGAACCGACGGGCACCGGCTTCCTTACATTTTTCCTCTGCCTGTGCAAGTCCGTCAAACGTAGCGGAAATAACCGTCTGACGAGGGCTGTTCATATTGGCGGCATAGGCACCGGTACAAGCAGCGGCAACTTGCACCACTTTCTCCGGCTCAAGCCCTATGACAGCCGCCATGCCGGGAGCATGGCCTTCATTCCGGGAGGCAATCTCCTCGCACACAGCCTGCATAATCTTGCCGCGCTGCTGCACGACTTTAATCACATCCTCAAACGAAAGCACACCTGACATATACAGTGCGGGAAATTCTCCAAGGCTGAATCCCATAACGGCGGACGGTTTTATTCCTTTTTCAGCAAGAACCGCAGAAACGGCCAGAGAAGCCGCAGTTATGGCGAGCTGGCTGTTGTCGCTCCTGCTCAGAACCTCTTTATCCGTATCCCAGAGCAGACGGGGTATATCAACGCCTGTAATGGCAGAAATATCATCAATAACTTTGCGTGCCTCAGGAAAAGCTTCGCACACATCCTTCATCATGCCGGGAGCCTGCGCACCCTGACCCGGAAATAAAAAAGCATATTTCTTTGCCATGGAAAACCTCTTCATGCTTGATCTATAAATGACAAAACTTGTCGAAATGTCATATCTGATAGTATAAGAATAACATAACTACAAAAATTGTCAAGCATCTGGAGCAGCTGCTCAGAAGCAGTCTGAAGATAAAAAACAGGCCTTCGCAGAAATAACACATGTATCATTTCTGCGAAGGCCTGCCTGTTGTACTGAGAAAGGATTTTATGCCGCTGCCCGCCGCCGCATGATCAGCTGGAATCCGGTCAGCACGGCAATTATTGCAAGACCGGCAATATCAGAACGGCTTTCCGGAATAATGCACAGCAGACCGCCTACAATAAACAGAACCCGCTCTACGATACCAGCTTTTTTAAACGCCCAGCCTTCCAGACCGGAGCTGATACCGAACATACCGATGAGCGCCGTAAACACGATCCATACCAGTCTGCCCGCACTTGCACCGATCATAAGCATCTGAGGATTGAACACGAACATATAGGGGATGATAAAAGCCCCGATGGCAAGTTTGGTAGCCTGAAACGCTGTACGCATTGGCTTGGCCCGTGCGATCGCCGCACCTGTAATGGCCGCAAGTGCCACAGGCGGTGTAACATCAGCAATAATACCAAAATAAAATGCAAACATGTGGGCTGCAAGCGGCTCTATGCCCAGACCGATAATGGCACCGGCAGTGATAGTAGACGTGATCAGGTAGTTGGCTGTGGTCGGCGCACCCATACCTAAAATAATAGAAGATATCATCGTCAGCAGCAGGGTTATGAACACAATACCCTGGGAAATAGAAATCAAACCTGCGCCGAATTTGAGTCCGATTCCAGTGAGCGTAACGATTCCAATAATAATGCCCGCCATAGCACAGGCTATGGCCACGCTGATAACATTACGGGCGGCGCTGCACATAATGCTCACCAGCTGGTCAGCGGTAAACCGCGGCTTGCTGCCATGAGCAATATCAACGAACGAAGATACAATACCGATGATCACTACACTCACAATTCCCATGAGCGCCGCATATACTGCAGTGCGTCCTATGCACAGGAACACAATAATTATAAGCAGAGGCAGGATCATATACCCTTTGCGTAAAAACAGCGGCAGAAAGCGAGGAAGTTCCTCACGGGGCAGCCCTTTCAGACCGAGCTTTTTTGCCTCTAAATGTACCGTAATAAAAATCCCCGTAAAATACAGCAGCGCAGGAATTACCGCAGCTTTTACAATCGTAATATAAGGCAGACCGAGACTTTCCGCCATCAAAAATGCGGCTGCACCCATAATCGGCGGCATAAGCTGGCCGCCGGTACTCGCTGCAGCCTCCACCGCCCCGGCAAACTCTCCCTTATACCCGAGTTTTTTCATCATGGGAATGGTAAAGCTGCCTGACCCGACCGTATTGGAGACAGAGCTGCCGGATACCGTACCGAGCAGCGCGCTGGAAAGCACCGCAACTTTTGCAGGGCCGCCCGATGCGCCGCCGGCAATCGCGTTGCACACATCAATAAAGAACTGTCCGATACCCGTGCTTTCCAGCAGCGCACCGAACAGAATAAACAGGAATATAAATGTTGAGCAGGCTCCGATGGGAGTGCCCATAATACCTTCGGTGTTAAAGAACAGATGGCTCACCACCCGTTCAAATGAATAGCCCCGGTGACTCAGGAATCCCGGCAGGTACGGTCCCGCAAACGCATACGCAATGAAGCTGCAGGCTATAATCAGGATAGGCAGGCCGACAATACGGCGGCAGCTTTCAATCAGAACAAGAATACCTGCCGTTCCTACCGCTATATCAAGGGGTGTATATGCACCGGTACGTCTGACCAGCTGCTGGAAATTGATGACGATATAGAGCCAGCATGCGCTGCCAGCAGCGGCCAGAAGCACATCATACCAGGGCAGCGTATTGCGAGGCAGCCGCTTTGCGGCCGGGAAAAGCAGGAACGCAAGCGCCTGCACAAAGGCCAGATGCGTAGCACGGAGCACCTGAGCGGTAATACGGCCGGAAAGCGTGGCATACAGTTGAAAGAATACAAACGAAACGGAGATAATTACTGTAATATACTGACGCCAGCATTTATGCTCACGGTATGCCTGCTCCCGATCAAGATCCTTCATGAGTTCTTTCATTTCATCTTCATTCGTCGTAGGCAGAATGTTTTCAACAAAATCAGTATTTTTCTCTTTCATTATAGCCTCCTTTAAAGCCACAGCGGCACTGCTATATACGGCGCGAAATCAGATAAAAAATAAGCGGAACAGTTTTTACTTCAAAAACCACGCTTGTCTGCGGGACAAACAACGTTTTTAACGGTACTTCACCGTCATCGATTGAAATCGCATGTTCAGCAATTACCCCGACTGCCATCAGCAGCCGTGGAAGCCTGCGGTTTAAGTTCGTGATTTCATAGCTGCCGCCGTCAACGGAAAAGACCGCGCCTTCGGTCTCATATGCTTCGGGAATTCCGGCTCCGTAAGAAACGAATGAGGTTCTGTCCAAAACCAGCACCGTACCATCAGTACGGTAATAGTCATGCACCCGCCCCTTATTCACGGAATGGGTGTATGAAATACAAAAACCGCCCAAAGCTTTTCTAGAAAGCACCCGTTCAGACGGGCGCAGGCGGCTGCTCAGGGACAGGCAGCGTACCGCAGGCACGCACAGCACAATCCCCATCAAAAAAAATGCGACAGCCGCCGGAATGTATCTCCGCACTATCATGCAAAGAACAGAGGCCTGATTACTGTACTTTCAGACCAATTTCCGTAAAGTATTTCACAGCACCGGGGTGGAACGGCACGGACACGCCTGTAACAGCAGATGCAGCGCTCACTTCTTTACCCTTGGCATGAGCATTGCCCAACGACTCAAGGTTAGAAAAAAGCACTTTAGTCATTTCGTATACAGTATCGGTGTCAAGTTTTGCACTCACCGCAAGCGTTGCCTTTATGGCAAGCGCAGGAACATCAATATCAGTACCGCTGTATGTACCGGCAGGAATTACCGTCTTGGTATAGAAATTATATGCAGCGCAGATTTTGTCAGCCGCTTCTCCGTCAACAGGAATCAGAATCAGCCCTGCGGTAAACGCAAGCTCCTGCAGCGCAGAATTGGGAACACCCGCCGTTACAAAACAAGCATCAAGCGTACCGTTCTGGATACCTTCCGCAGACTCCTTGAACGACAGGTTGTTTTTCTGGATATCGGCAAAGGTTATACCGTAGCCTTCCAGAATCTGCTTAGCATTGAACTCAACACCGCTTCCCGCATCTCCGATAGAAACACGCTTGCCGCGTAGATCAGCGATTGTTTTTATACCGCTCTTTTTGCTCGCAGCAATCTGCACTACTTCAGGATACAGCGTACCGATCGTTGCAAGATTCGGAAGCTTTTCAGCGAACATATCGCTGCCGTTATATGCATAATCCATAACATCGTTCTGTACAATAGCGTACTCCGCATCACCTTTGCTGATAAGACGCAGATTCTCCGCTGATGCGCCGGTGGCCTGAGCCGTTACATTCATGCCCTGAATACCGGTATTCCATATATTGGCAATGGCACCGCCGAAGGGATAATACGTGCCGCTCGTACCGCCGGTGGCAAGTATAAAGTTTTTGTTGTTGTTTTTTGAGCAGCCGGTAAATGCCGTCAAGGCCATAACCACGGCTGCGGCAACCATAGTGATTCTTTTCATTTCTGTATTCTCCTATTATAATGAATGCAGCTCTAAAACCACGCGGCTTCAGAGATTTCCATAACAAATCAGTAATCATCATAATCATACAAAGGAATTTTATATTTATACAAGTAATTATACGGACTTTTTTACGGTAACTGAAAAAAACTTCGCACATCTGCCGCTAGAGTTTTAAAGGAGAAGCATATGCAGGAACATATCAGCCACACCATTGCACCCGTATGGGATAAAAACTGCACCGCTCTTATTCTAGGTACTATGCCCTCCCCGGCTTCCAGAAAAGCCGCATTCTTTTATATGCATCCGCAGAACAGGTTCTGGAAAGTACTCAGCGCCGTATTCAATGAGCCGCTGAACTGCCCCAACAGTTCTGACCAGCAGGACGCAGCCCGTAAGGAACGGACGGAGCTTCTTCTGAGGCATCATCTGGCCGTCTGGGATGTGCTTGCAGACTGCGAGATCTCCGGCGCACAGGACAGCTCCATCAGAAATCCGGTACCGAATGATTTTTCCGTGATTCTTGAGACCGCAAACATAAAAAAAATATTTACAACCGGGCAAACTGCGTATAAACTCTATACAAGGCTTTGTCTGCCGATAACGCACATACCTGCGGTATGCCTGCCGTCACCGAGTCCCGCCAACCAAGGCAGATGGCCGCTTGACAAACTTATTGCCGTATATTCATCCCTGCGGGGTGATTAAAAAAAAGAGGGAGCTATATATGAAAACACAAATTCTATGCTTGTTGCCGTTGGATGACCAGCAGAAGGAACAGCTTATACAGACAGCGGGAAAAGAATGTGAACTTACTTTTGCATCTATAAAAACAGTTACTTGGGAGCAGGCACAAGCCGCACAAATTATTTTTGGAAACATTCCCCATGACATGATCAAAGATTCCGTAAACCTTAAATGGCTGCAGCTTAATTCTTCAGGCGCAGACAACTATACAGGTCTCAACAGACTGCCCGACGGCGTACTGCTGACATCAGCGACAGGTGCTTACGGACAATCCGTAGGTGAACATTCATTTGCTGTCATGCTTATGATGATGAAAAATCTGCATCTGTACCGTGACAATCAGGCAAAATCGTTGTGGGCGGACTGCGGCATGGTCACCACTCCGGTAGGCAGCCGGATTCTCATCGTAGGATTCGGAGATATCGGCACCCATTTTGCAAAATTATGTAAAGCGACAGGCGCCTATGTGATCGGCGTAAAGCGCACCGCCGCTGCCTGCCCGGAATGTCTGGATCAACTTATCACTCCGGATAAGCTTGATGCGGAGCTTGCGCAGGCGGATGTCGTACTGTCCATTCTTCCGGGAACCAAAGCAAACGACGGATTCTGGAACGAACGTCGCTTCGCTGCCATGAAAAAGACCGCTATGTTTATCAACGTAGGCCGCGGCAGCTCCGTAGTACAGGAAGATCTGTACAAAGCGCTGTATACGAACACTATCTGCTGCGCAAGCATCGATGTCACGACACCGGAGCCATTGCCGCTCAAATCAAAACTCTGGAAACTTCCAAATCTGGTTCTCACACCACATATTGCGGGAAGCTACCATCTGAGCCAGACGCTGTGCAACATTCTGGATATCTGCTGTAAAAATCTTACACGGTATCAGGCTGGACAGCCGCTCTGTAACCGGATAGACGTTAAAAGCGGGAACCGTCTGGCAGAGTAAACACAATCGCTGTACCTGAGCAGCCGTCTTGTACGGGTGATTCCGCACGGACAGTGCCGCCCATGGCCGTCATAATACTTTTTACAATGGCAAGCCCCAGTCCGGAGCCGCCGCGTGCCCGGTTATGGGCCGCATCTCCGCGGTAGAACCGTTCAAACACATGAGGCAGCACATCAGGCGCGATTCCGGGGCCGTCATCAGCAAGCACAATTTCTACCATATCCAAGCCCGATCTGGTCTCAAACGTTATGTGCGCGCGGGGGCCTGCAAACTTAACGCTGTTCGACACCACGATAGTACATGCCTGATACAGCAGCTCACGGTCAGCCATAACACAGGCAGCCATATCGCTTTTATCAGTAAAAACAATCTCCGGTGCCCATGAGTTCGTATCCTCCACCAGCCTGCTGAACAGCTGCCTGAGCCGCACAGGCGCAAGCACTGCAGGCTTACGCCCGTTCTCCAGCCGTGACAATTCAAGCAGATTATCTATAACCGATTCCATGGAATGAACTTCCGTAATCAGCATACCGAGCGACTTTTCCAACTGTACCGGATCCGATTTCCCCCAGCGTCTGATCAGGTTCGCATGTCCCAGAATGACCGCCAGCGGAGTTTTGAGCTCATGAGAAACATCTGACGTAAACTGCCTCTCACGATCAAAATCACTTTTCAAGCGGCTGAACAGCCGGTTGAACGTTTCTGCAAGTACATCGAGCTCATCACCGCGGCCGGTAAGCGGCAGTCTCTGATCAAGGCTTTCACTGCCGATATGCATGGCTGACAGCGTCATGCGCTCCACAGGCTTCATCGTACCCCGGGTAATCAGATAGGCGGCGGCATATGACAAAATCAACAGCGGTACAAGAGACCACAGAATGACCATCGGTATTCCTGCCATACGCCGCTCATTGCCGTCCTGATCCATATTCATAGCTACTTGAACTGTATATATTCCGTAATCTTTTGCACAGTACAATACGTCAAGGTCACCGTCGGTAAAGAACCCTCTGATGCGATAGCGCCGTGGCGAGCCGTCCGTCAGCGGCAGCTGCGGTAAAAACGGATCGTTCGTCTCCACTATGGCGGCGGCAGGCAGAGCAGAACCGGCAGCGCCACCATGAGCCGCAGATGCATACACGGTGAACAAAATATAGTAGGGTACCTCACCGGATTCCGGTGGCCGTCTGAATCCCGGCACCGGTTCTGTACCCGGCAGCCGCGACTCCAGTTTTCCTCCCATATAGATATCGGCAATTTTTTCCAGCGTATGGCGGAGCTCAAAAACTTTGCGCGAACGCACACGATATCTGGCAACAAAAACCAACGCAAGCGCAAGCGCAAGGATAAATGCGGCCAGCATCACCGAAAAACGCAGCGCCAGCCTCTGAGAAAAACCAATCCTGCAGCATTTTTGTTTTATACGCTCCATCAGGTACTCCGTTCAGTCTTTGATCATGTAGCCGCTGCCGCGCACCGTAGTGATATACGGCTCACCAACCGCATCATCGATTTTAGCCCGCAGATAGCGCACATATACATCAACGGAGTTTTCATCGATATAGTGATTTCTGCCCCATACCAGAGAGATGATGGTATCACGTGACAGCACCGTATTCCGGTGCTCAAGCAGCGTCTTAAGCAGCAGGTACTCCGTGCGTGAAAGACTGATTTCTTTTCCTTGTAAAAAAACCGACATGCTGCCCGGATTCAGTTCCAGCGCCTTATAGATTATAGAAGAATTCTGCGCAGCAGAGGCATCAGTTCTGGCCTGCGCGCTTCTGCGCATAACTGCGCGCATACGCGCCAGAAGTTCCTCAATTTCAAACGGCTTGGAAATATAATCATCTGCTCCGGCATCCAGTCCGTTCACCTTGTCGCAGGTTTCATTACGGGCCGTAACTAGAATCACAGGGACAACGGAGGTACGCCGGATACGACGCAATACCTCAAGGCCGCTCAGTTCCGGAAGCATTATATCCAGAATCACAATATCAGGACGGCAGGATTCAAACAGCTCCAACGCCTTCCGCCCATCCGATGCATGATGTACCTCAAAACCTTCGTGCTGCAGCTCCAGCAGGACAAAGTCCGCAATCCCGGCATCATCCTCAACAATAAGAACCGTTTCCGTATTACCTGACGTTTCCATTATGTTCCTCCGATCCAAAAACACGCATACAGGATCCCGTCAGGCCGTCAAATCCGGTTCGGGTCAAAGCCGTACCATTAAAGCTTTTTATATCAAAAAGCTCCAGCGTTATCACCTGCGCATCCACAACCTCAAATTCAAGCGGAAGTACCAGACGCATGGCATTGCCCGCCCTGTTGAACTGAACGAGCGTAGTCTCCGGCAAGGCAATACCGTTCATCTTCACTGATGCAGGTACCACTGTCCGGGGATCAACCGGTCCGCTGAATAAAATATCTACCTGTATGTTCCCGGCAGAAGCCTGCCGGATCTGCAGCCGCCGGACTTCGAACACGCCGGCAGAACGCATCATCCGCATTCCATGGTACGGCATGGCATGATGCTCCGGGAAACCTTCCGGCTGGCCGGTACAAAGCGAAGCCGCAGCAGAGAAAACTATCATCATACAGATCAGCATGCCGGCTCTGCGGCTTTTTCTTATCATGCGTACAGTATATGCCATTTTATCCGGTTTGTCCTTCAAACCGGCCTGATAAAAGATTAGAGTTTTTTAATCAAGCTCCAATCCGGTTTTCATGATTCCGAAGCAACAGGCTGGTATAGTAGACCCATCACAGGGCAGCGCAGCCCTGCATCACACAAAACGGCGCAGGCCGGAGGAGTATAGACATATGAACAAGACAATGATCAGACGGATTACAGTAATCGCAGCGGCAGCAGCAATAACGGCCGTTCCGGTATTCGCACAGTCATGGGGCCGCTATGATAACAACCGCATGCCGGGCCGCATGCATAGCAATGAAGCACCGTGCATGGACGGATGGGGCCAGGGGCCGCAGGGACAAGCTCCGCACATGATGCAGCAGGGGCCGCGTCACATGGGTATGGGAATGGGAATGCCGGGCGGACGGAATGACAAAATGACCATAGGCACCGTATCATCCGTAAACCAGAAGTCCGGAACGATAACCGTCACCAACGCGGACGGCAAGGACGTAACCGTACATGTTTCACCGGTTACCCGTATACTGATTGACGACGGTTCTGTACCTGACAGACGGACTCCGGCGTTCCGTGATCAGAGAAATACGGATACACCTGAAAAGCAGAATACCATTGAGAATATACAGTCCGGCAGCTTTATCATGGTAGGAGCATTCGATACCGACACCAAAACTATTGAAGCAGCACGTATTTTTGTAAAAAAAGCTGATTAACCAGCTTTTATCAGGGCACCCCGAAAAAGTACATCTTCAATATTGACATCTACGATGTTTGAAGTTTTTCGAGGTTCCCATCATATAGAATCCTCCTGAAAAAACAACGGCCCCGACACATGCGTCAGGGCCGTTGTTTTTATAAAGTATTTCGCTGCATACAGCATTATATGCTGCAAAAAAGCACTTTTTATAGATTATTGGTAGTCGCAGACTGAATC
>Ga0256405_10004602_pt1 | contig 25504 bp, 23 predicted proteins | sample RumenRJG_02DNA_FD_189096 | JGI IMG/M metagenome (GOLD analysis project Ga0256405, IMG submission 189096) | Bovine rumen microbial communities from Lethbridge, Alberta, Canada - RJG_02 | ecosystem: Host-associated > Mammals > Digestive system > Stomach > Rumen | place: Canada: Alberta... | reverse complement strand
GAGCCGTACTGTTCGGCCATGCAGGCAAAGCACTGTACACCGTATTCAGCTATCTGGGCGTACAGGACATAGCCTACAACAAACCTGCAGGACAGCTGTACTGCGATGAGAACCCCTTTGCCGACTGAACATGAGCGATGTCCGTAACGATTAAAGAAATTGCTCTTGCCGCAGGGGTTTCCCGCGGAACGGTTGACCGCGTGCTGCACAACCGTTCCGGCGTAAACCCTGAAGTGGCGGAGCAGGTGCGCCGTATTGCCGAAAAACTCGGATTCACACCCAACCGCGCGGGAAGGATCCTTGCGTCCCGCAAGCAGCCTATCAGCATAGGGTGTCTGCTGCCGGACAAAGGGAACCCTTTTTTTGATGACGTGACCGCAGGGTTTGTCCGCGCACAGGATGAGCTGAAGGATTTCGGCGTTACGGTGCATACTGAGCATCTGGAAGGTTTTACCGAAGAGGATCATATTGCCGCCATACAGCGGCTTGCCGCAGGCGGTTTCAGCGGACTGTGCCTTGCCACCATGGATACGCCGCAGGTGCAGCTTGCGGTACAGACTGCCATACAGCAGGGCATGCCGGTTATCAGCGTGAATACCGATATTCCCGACACCGGACGTATCTGCTATATAGGGCCGGATTATTTCCAGAACGGCAGGGCGGCGGCAGGCATGCTGCGGCTTATGCTGCATACCCCTTGCCTGCATAGCTCTCTCCAGCATCTCTGCATACTGCCTGTAACCGGCTCATACCACATCCACGGGCACAACGAGCGCATAAAAGGTTTTTTGGACGGACTGAACAGTTCAGGCATCCGCTATACGCTGCTGCCCACCGTTGAAAGCCAGGACAGCGACGAGCAGGCGTACCGACAGGTACGGCAGCATATCCAGAGCCATCCTGAGCTCAACTGCATCTTCAACGCCGCCGCCGGCGTACAGGGCGTCTGCCGCGCGGTGAACGACACCGGCCGCACCGATATACAGGTGCTTTCTTTCGACGCCGTACCGCAGACCGTACAGATGGTCCGCTCCCATGTCATTCCTTTCACCATCTGCCAGGAGCCGGAACGGCAGGGCTACATGGCCGTAGTCACGATGTTCAACTATCTTATCGATGACAAAAAAACACTGCCCGAAGACTGCATCACGCAGACCATCATTAAAATCGCAGAAAATATCTAGCAGCCGCCGTCTAAAACCGATATACTTTCAGCATGAAGAATAAATTCAACCATGAACTTGCAGTCTGCGGATTTGCGGCCGTAAAGGCGCTTGCTAAAATGCACGCAAACAGCATCACACGGCTGTATTTTACCGCTGAGCGGGCCGCTGAATTCGGAGAGCTCTGCCGTTCCATGGCAGCGCGCCGCGCACCGTACAATATGGTACAGGATCCGATCGAGCTAGAAAAACTGTGCGGCAGCGTCCATCACCAGGGCGTAGTCGCTATGATAGCGCAGCCGGAAATACCGCAGCTGAATACCAGTACCGTAGATCAGTGGGTGCGCCAGAAGCAGGACGCACTGCTGCTGGACCGTGTGGGCAACGCAAACAATCTGGGAGCCATCATCAGAAGCGCGGCATTCTTCGGTGTTCAGAACATCATTATTCCGCTGTCGGAAGCCCAGAGCTCAATTACCACGAGCTCATACCGTGTGGCGCAGGGCGGCATGGAATATGTCCATATCTATTCCGTCAAATCCATAGCCCGGCTGCTTGCCGCAGTGCAGGGCAGAATGGCACGCATCGGAACAGACCTTCAGGCAACCACTCCGGCATCGCAGATCAGAGAAAAGTGCAACGGAAAACCCGCGCTGCTGATACTTGGCAACGAAGAAAAGGGCATTTCTGCCGAAGTCAAGCGTAACTGCGATGAGCTCGTCATTATACCCTTTGCAGGCATGGAGTCCGGACTGTCGGATGCTCCCGTTGAAAGCCTGAACGTAGCTCAGGCATCCGCCGTTCTGCTCTACGAATGCCGCAAAAACTGACCGCTGCCGTCAGATATACGGTGATCCTGCTGCTATTCGCGGCGGCAGGCAGCTCACGGCTGAGTGCGGACGCAGCCTTTACGCTTTCAACACAGAAGGATATTCCGCTGCTGTGCACAGGCAGTGCCGTACTCATTGCTGGTACCGCCGCCGATCAGCTGTACCCCTATCCTGACTGGGATAAGACCATCAGGGACTCCGCCGCCGTGAACCGGTTCGACCGTACGGCGTCTGCATGCTACAACCGTCCGCTGGACATATCCGCTACCGTACTCATGTGGATCATGGCAACGGCACCCGCAGGCCTGGCCGTACTGCCGGGAACGGATGCAAGGACAGTGCTTGTCATGTATCTGGAAACAGTCATGTTCTCGCAGGGCATAAAGGAAGGGCTCAAAGCCTTTGCACACCGCTGGCGTCCCTATACCTACCATGAAGACCCCAGCACACACTATGCCGTGCCCGGCGACTATGTAAAATCATGGCCGAGCGGCCATACGACCACCGTATTCGCGTCCGCGGTCTTTGCATCCTACGTATACTGCAGCTATTACCCTGATTCCCCACGCAGGATTCCATTCACCGCGGCTTGTCTTACGGCAGCGGCAACGGTCGGCACTATGCGTGTGCTCAGCGGCAACCATTTTATAACCGACGTGCTCAGCGGCGCGGTGATCGGCAGCGCCTGCGGCCTGCTCATCCCCTTTGTACACCGCGCGGGCACCGGCAGACCGGCGCAGAAATACCCCGTGTCATTTTCATTTCTTCCCACGGGATTTCTTATGAAGGTTATGCTATAATGGCCGTATGAAATATTTAATTTGTTCTGATATACACGGCAGTGCCGAAGCCTGTGAAAAAATCCTTTCGTTCTATACTGACATGCAGTGCGATTACCTTGTACTGCTCGGGGATATTTTGTACCACGGGCCGCGCAATCCGCTGCCGCAGGGGCATGACCCTAAAAAGACCGCATCGCTGCTGAACGCCCACGCAGGAACCATCATAGCCTGCCGCGGCAACTGCGACGCCGAGGTGGATCAGATGATGCTGGAGTTCCCGGTACTGGCGGACTATACGTTCATTACAGACCAGGGAGTCCGCCTGTTCTGTACCCACGGCCACGTCTATTCACCAGTGCGCACCGACGGCGGACTTGCCGTCCCCGGAAGCAAAGAGCCGTGCGTTGCCGGATGCGATGCCGTCTTTTACGGCCATACCCACATACAGGTGCTGGAAAAAAACAAAGCCGGGATACTAGTATGTAATCCCGGCTCAGTTTCTTTGCCTAAAGCAGAGTCTCCCGCCGGTTTTTCAGTCTATGAAAACGGCAGGATCACGCTGTACAGCATGACCGGAGAACCGGTCGCCGTCAGCGGCTCGCTTTTAAGATCTTAGTCAGCGAACAGCGCTGTTGACAGATACCGGTCGCCGGAATCAGGCAGCAGCGCCACGATTGTCTTGCCTTCGTACTCAGGACGCTTTGCAACCTGCAGCGCAGCCCACAGAGCCGCACCGGAAGAAATACCGACAAGTACGCCCTCTGTCTTTCCCATCTCTTTGCCGGTGGCAAACGCATCGTCATTCTCCACCGTAATGATCTCATCATAAATCTTTGTATTCAGCGTATCGGGCACAAATCCCGCACCGATTCCCTGAATCTTGTGGCTGCCCGCCTTGCCTTTTGAAAGCACCGGAGACGATGCCGGCTCCACAGCGATGATTCTAGCATTCGGATTCTTTGACTTAAGGAATTCACCCACGCCGGAAAGTGTTCCGCCAGTACCGACACCGGCTATAAACACGTCAACCTTGCCGTCGGTGTCTTCCCAGATTTCAGGACCGGTCGTCTTAAGATGAGTGGCCGGGTTCACCGGGTTAGTGAACTGTCCGGGAATAAAGCTGCCCGGTGTATTCGCGGCCAGCTCCTCTGCCTTTTCAATCGCGCCCTTCATGCCCTTTGAACCGTCCGTCAGCACCAGCTCAGCACCGTATGCCTTCAGCAGGTTGCGGCGCTCCACGGACATGGTTTCCGGCATGGTTATGATAATACGCAGGCCGTAGCTTGTAGCCACCGATGCCAGGCCGATGCCGGTATTGCCGCTCGTCGGCTCAATGATAACTGAATCCTTGGTCAGTTTGCCTGAGGCAAGCGCGTCATCGATCATTGCCTTTGCTATGCGATCCTTTACGCTTCCTGCAGGATTAAAATATTCCAATTTTGCAAGCACACGGGCTTTGAGTCCGTATTTTTTTTCAAAATTACCGAGCTCCAGAAGAGGCGTATGCCCTATCAGGTCCGTCACTTTCTTTACAATTTTCTCTGCCATAAACTTCCTCCGTTATGCTTAATACCTATCTGTTAAGTATGTATTTATGCTATAATACTATTGCTGCTTGCGCATTTTGTCAAGCATTTCCTGCATTTTACTGCGTGCAGGCCGCAGATTGTCTCTGCTCAGCGGCACTGCAAAAAAGCCGTGCCGCCAGCCTGTTCAAATTGTCCTAGATTACATAATCGATGCAGTCATTGCTGGTGACTTTCTGTACCAGATCCTGCAGAGAAACACTGTCCAGATAATTATTGATCACATCGGCAAGCCCCTGCCACATCCCGATGGTCGGGCACACGGCCTGACGCTCGCACTGATTCGGGGTCTGCTCAAGGCACGCAACCGGCGCAAGATTTCCTTCAGTGGTACGCAGGATTTCACCCACCGTATACTTATCCGCAGGCTTGGAAAGGCGGTAGCCGCCCTGCGGTCCGCGCACACTCTGCAGCAGACCGAATTTGCTCAGCAGCGCGGTAATCTGCTCCAGATACTTTACGGAAATACCCTGACGGTCAGAGACATCCTTAAGTGCGGTGAATGAACCGTTATTGTGCTGAGCCAAATCAATCATAAACCGTAATGCATACCGGCCACGCGTAGAAATTTTCATGCTGTATTCCTTCTCTCTTTTAGGCTTTCCGGACTGAACGCAAAACGTATTATCGTCCGTATATTAGACCTGTTCGGAAACTGAGATTCCCGAGCAGGTTTATTGTACAATAAACCTAGTTATTTAGTATATAATACAGCATAACGTTAAAATAGTCTATCGCTTCTTTTTCGTTTTAAAAAAGACGGCAGAGACAGATAAAAAAATATGAGGAAAAATGAACTGTATAAGGAACCTCGAAAAACTTCAGACATCGAAGATGTCCTTTTTCGAGGCTCCCATAACACTTGTCCGGGCATGCACCCGGGCGCAGGACTATTTGCCGCCCAGATAGGCTTTCTGCACACGGTCGTCGTTGAGCAGCTCACTGCCGGTTCCGGAGAACGTGATACGCCCCGTCTCCATCACATAGCCGTAGTCGGCGATCTTAAGCGCCGCCTTGGCGTTCTGCTCGATCAAAAGCACCGTAGTACCCTGAGAATTAATCTTACGGATAATCTCAAAAATATCCTTTACGATCAGCGGCGCCAGTCCGAGCGAAGGCTCGTCCAGCATGAACAGCTTGGGACGGGTCATCAGCCCGCGTCCTACCGCAAGCATCTGCTGCTCGCCGCCGGACAACGTACCCGCACTCTGCTTCATGCGTTCCTTCAGACGCGGAAACAGCTCGTACACCCATTCCCGGTCCTTTTCTATCTCAGCCTTGTCGGAGCGGTGGTACGCGCCCAACGTCAGATTCTCCGCGACGGTCAGATTCGGAAACACATGCCTGCCCTCGGGCACAAGCACAATGCCCGAAGAAACAATCTGCCGTGTGTTCATGCCCGTCAGCTCCATGCCGTTCCACACAATGCTGCCCGAGCGCGGCTTAACCAGTTCCACGATCGAATTAAGCGTAGTGGACTTTCCGGCACCGTTCGCACCAATCAGCGACACGATCTTGCCCTCGGGCACCTCCAGCGAAATCCCTTGCAGCGCATGGATGCCGCCGTAAAAAACCTGCAGATCCTTAATCTCAAGCATTAGTCTCCCTCCCTGCGCACGTCATCATTGTCGGAGCCCAGATACGCATCGATAACCTTCTGGTTAGAACTGATCTCCTGCGGCGTGCCTTCGGCGATCGTATTACCGTATTCAAGCACGTACATCCTGTCACAGATACCCATGACAACCTGCATGTGGTGCTCAATAAGCAGGATCGACAGCCCGAAATCGCTGCGGATCTTATTGATGAATACCATCAGGTCCGCGGACTCCTGCGGATTCATGCCGGCCGCAGGCTCATCAAGCAGGAGCAGCGACGGTTTAGTGGCAAGCGCGCGCACGATCTCAAGCCTGCGCTGCTCGCCGTACGGCAGAGAGGTCGCGCTGTCATACGCATGGCTTTCCAGCCCTACGCGCGCAAGCAGCGCAAGCGCGTTCTCACGGGCCTTGCGCTCGCGCTCCAGATAGGCGGGTGTATGGAACACGGATTCAAACAGATTCACCTTATTACGCAGATTCTCCGCCACCATTACGTTCTCAAGCACGTTCATCTCGCTGAACAGGCGGATATTCTGGAACGTGCGCGCAAGACCGAGTCTCGTGATCTGGTGCGGCTTAAGCCGCGTAATATCCTTACCGTTCCACAGGATAGTACCGCTCGTCGGCTTGTACACCCCGGTTATCATATTAAAGGCAGTAGTCTTTCCGGCGCCGTTCGGGCCGATAAGTCCCACGATCTCTTTATCATTCACGCAAAGATTCAAATCATTCACGGCGACCAGACCGCCGAACCGGATAGTTGTATGGCTGCACGAAAGCATCAGCGATCCTCCTTACGGGTGTCAGCGCCTGAGGAGCGCAGCTTCAGTCCGGGAGCTATGCCCTTTGCAAAACCGCATACCGCGTCCCACGAAAACTCATTCGAGCCCATCAGCCCTTTCTGCCGGTAGATAACCACGATCATAAGCAGCAGTGAGAACACCACCATGCGCAGCCCCGGCAGACCGTCCGTCCTGAACACCACAAAGTTAAGCGGACCGTCAAGGAACCGCAGCGCCTCCATAAGTACCGTAATAATAATCGAAGCGATCACTGAACCAGTGATGCTGCCGTTGCCGCCGAGCACTACGATCAGCAGAATATTGTACGTCAGGCTGAATACGAACATCTTGGGATCGATCGTCTGCATCAGATGACCGAGCAGCGCGCCGCCGATACCGGCCATAAAGCCCGAAATAACAAAGCTCACCGTCTTAACATGCGCAATGTCGATGCCCATGGCCTGTGCCGCTATCTCATTGTCGCGCACAGCCTTGAGCGACCGCCCGTACGCCGAGTGGATGAGCGCCACCATGAACAGCACTGACAGTACGGCTATGCTCCACACCACATAGGTGGTGGAATATTTAGGCAGTCCTTTCAGGCCGAGCGCACCGTTCGTAACGGACTGCGTATTCGTAATCACCACGCGGATAATCTCTGAAAAACCGAGCGTAGCGATCGCCAGATAGTCATCATGAAGGCGCAGCACCGGCAGACCGATCAAAAACGCAAAGCCGGCCGTCACGAGCCCCGCGATCACAAGCGCGGGCAGGAACGGAAACTGTACGTTCGCAAGCCACGGAACGATGGGATCCAGATAAAAGTTCACCGCCTTCTGGTCGGGGCTCATCGTCAGCAGCGCGGACACATACGCGCCGATCGCCATAAAGCCCGCATGGCCGAGCGAAAACAGGCCGGTGAACCCGTTGATCAGGTTCAGCGACAGCGCAAGGATAATATAAATGGCCGACAGATTGAACACGCGCAGCGTAAAGCGGTCGAACGCTTTATCGGCAACAATAATGAGCACCAGCAGCAGCGCGCAGGCCGCGGCCGAAAGCAGCCGCTTCGTTTTTTTAGATACAGCAGTTTCCATCATACTTTTTCCACCTGATTCTTGCCGAGCAGTCCGGACGGCTTAAAAAGCAGCACCAGAATCAGCACTATAAACGCAAAGGCATCGCGGTATCCGGTAAGACCCGGCAGGAACGCGATGATCATAATCTCCAGGAATCCCAGCAGGAACCCGCCGAGCACCGCACCGCCGATATTGCCGATGCCGCCCAGAACGGCCGCGATAAAGCACTTAAGGCCGGGCATGGTGCCCATGGTGGGACTCAGCTGCGGATACTTAAGCACCCACAGGATGCCGCCGATAGCGGCCATGAGCGAGCCGATACCGAACGTAAAGGAAATCGTTTTGTCCACATCTATAGCCTGCAGGCGGGCCGCGTCAAGGTCAGTCGAAACCGCGCGCATGGCCATGCCCGTTTTAGTCTTGTTCACGATCCACAGCAGCACCACCAGCAGCAGTGATGTCACCACGGGAATAATCACGCTGATCGTAACTACTGTAACAGTTTTGGAAGGATCAGCCTCGCCGCCGAATTTCAGCAGCCTGTTAAAAAACTCAGGGATGGGGAATCCCTTCTGCCGGCCGCCGAAAATAACGGTGGCAAGATTTTCTATAAGAAATGAAGCGCCGATAGCACTTATCATAACCGAGATTTTGGGGGAATCCCGGAGCGGACGATACGCAACCCGCTCAAGCCCGATACCGAGCACCGCAGTAATGCCGATCGCCACGATAAACGCAACCCACCACGGCATAACCAGCAGCGTAATAAGATAAAAAGCAAAATAGCCGCCGAGCATAAAAATATCGCCGTGGGCGAAATTAATCAGCCGCAGGATACCGTATACCATGGTATACCCGATGGCGATCAGCGCATACAAACTTCCCAACGAAAGCGCATTAACCAGATGCTGAAGAAAAAGTGCTACAGTCATGTTTTTTCCTAAAAACTCCGCGTAAACGACGTCACACGGAAGCGACAAATAAACCTGTCCGGAAACCTCAGCTTCCGAACAGGCTACTCTGAATATATGGGAACCTCGAAAAATCCGCCTGCGCAGACTTTTCGAGGAAGCCCGGAACTGCGCCCCGCCGCGGCGGGACGGTCAGCCGTACGGAAGCTTCTGAGCTCCCGTACCATGCAAACCGCAGGAAGCTGCCTACGGATTTACGATAGTCATGTAAGAGAATTTACCGTCCTTGACCGTCTTAATAAAGGCGCTCTTGGTCGCATCGCCGTTTTTATCCAGCGTTACGGTTCCGGCCACGCCGTCAAAGCCCTTGGTCTGAGCCAGCGCATCCTTTATCTTTACCGTATCAAGCGTACCGGCTCTTGCAATGGCGTCAAGCGCCAGGCGGTAGCCGTCAAAGCCGAGCGCCGTAACGGCCGCAGGCTCTTTGTGGTACTTTTCATCATATTTTGACAGGAACGTCTTGGCAAGCTCGGAAGTGGCGCCCTGTGCATCGAAGAACGTAGAAAGCACGCAGCCTTCCACCGCTTCCTTGCCCACGTCGATAAGCTCGGGGGTTTCCCATGTATCGCCGCCCAGGAATTTGGCCTGAATGCCCAGCTCGCGCGCCTGCTTCATGATAAGGGCGCTTTCAGTATAGTTGCCGGGAGCAAAGATAACGTCAGGATTTACAGATTTGATTGTAGTAAGCTGCGCCGTAAAATCCTGGTCGCCGGTGTTATAGTTCAGCTCGGCCAGAATGCAGTTGCTGTCGCCCGTAAGCTGCTTGAAGGTGTCTGAGAAGAATTTGGACAGACCAACGGAATAGTCGTTGGATACTTCACGGATAAGCACCGCCGTCTTGGCGTTCTCGTTTTTATATGCGTAGTTCGCCATGACCGTTCCCTGGAACGGATCGATGAAGCATACGCGGAAGTAGAACGGATTTCCCTGCGTTACCAGCGGATTAGTACAGGACAGGCCGATGGCCGGAACCTGCGCGTCCTGCACGATCGGACCCGCGGCAATAGAAAAACCGGAGCCCCAGGAGCCCAGGATCAGCTTTACTTTTTCGGCATCAACCAGACGCTGCGCGGCGTTGGCGGCCTCAACTTTGTCAGATTTATTGTCGGCAATGACAAGCTCCACCTTATATTCTTTGCCGCCCACCGTAACGGTAGGATACAGCTCGTTGGCAAGCTTGATGCCTTCTACTTCAAGCGCGCCGCCGGCAGCGTTCGCACCTGTCATGGGCTCAAATACGCCGATCTTTATAACGTTTCCGCTGCTGCCGGACTGCTTGCCGCCGCAGGAAACCAACATTCCAACACTCAGTGCCGCGGCGAGCGCACCAAGAACCGCTGTTTTTGCCATACGTCTCATTTTTTCCTCCATATTTCGTAACAAAAATGCCGGGACTTGCAGTTTCTACACAAATCCCGGCACCGTTGCATGAATAATTATACATTATTCATGGCTATAATGCAAGAACTTTGCATAAAAAGATATTGAAATCAGTTTTTGTGACCGGCAGCCGCTCCCGCCGCGTACAGCCGTCCCTGCCTAAGGGAGCAAACCGTACCTGCATAAGGTTACGCAGTTTCCGTGTCTGCACGGGCAGTCCTTCCATGCAGGCACGGGTGGTTCTTCCGTGCAGGCACGGGCAGTCCTTCCGTGCAGGCACGGGCAGTCCTTCCGTGCAGGCACGGGCAGTCCTTCCGTGCAGGCACGGGCAGTTCTTCCGTGCAGGCACGGGTGGTTCTTCCGTGCAGGCACGGGCAGTCCTTCCGTGCAGGCACGGGCAGTTTCCCTGCGAAAAACACGCTCCGTTTACTTTTTCCCCGGTATACTCTAGTATGAATGCGCTGCGGAGCCCGGCACGGGTTCCGCACGGGAGCATGTATTTATGAAACAGATCTGGGAAAACCCCGAAGTACAACAGCTTGACCGGCTGCCCATGCGCAGCCCGCTGCTGCCCTACAGTACGCCTCAGATGGCGCTTGAAGAAACGGCCGCAGGGCCTGAAGGCTGCCCCGCAACCGCAAGCCCCTTTGTACAGAATATAGACGGCACATGGAAATTCCTGCTGCTCGACAGTCCGCTTGACCGCACCACCGCCGCCGGATGGACAGAATCCGGATTCAACGACACGCAGTGGCACAACATCACGGTGCCGGGCACCTGGACGCTGCAGGGATTCGATAAGCCGTGGTACACCAACGTACAGATGCCCTTTGACATTCTGCCGCCGCGCGTGCCCGAGCAGAACCCCACGGGCCTGTACCGCCTTAAGGTACAGATTCCCGCGCTGTGGAAAGGCCGCCGCATTGTCCTGCATATCGGTTCCGCCGAAAGCGTGACCATCGCGTACGTGAACGGCGTGCAGGCCGGCATGTCCAAGGACACCCGGCTTCCCTGCGAATTCGACATTACTCCGTACATTGACTGGAGCGCGGGCAAAGAAGGCAGCGCGCTCATCGCCATAGAGGTTATCCGCTGGTCCGACGCTTCTTTTGTGGAAGACCAGGACCAGTGGTGGTTCGGCGGCATACACCGCAGCGTATACCTGTACAGCACCGAGCAGACCTATATTCAGGACGTACAGGCGCTGTCCCGCTATGAAGTCTCGGGCACCACGGCAACCGGCACCATACCGCTTGAGGTGACCATGGGATACGCGCCGGCGGCGAGTGAACGCCTGCTCGGTAAAACGCTTTCCGCCGTTGAGCGTGTCATCGTCTATGAAGTCCGCACGCTCGAAGGGTCTCCCGCCGCCGGTACACCCGGCAGAATCGTGGCCTCGGGCACGCAGACGGCGTGCTTTGACTACCGCAGGACGATGAACCAGCTGCGTACTTCGATCACCATAAAAAACCCACGGCTGTGGACGAATGAAACGCCGTCGTTGTATCTTGTCACGGTTTCGCTGCATGAGCCGGCCTCCGCGGGAACCGCGGCTTCTGAAGGAACCGCCTCCGTACAGGCGGGCCGCCACATAGAGACCGTCTGCTTTACCACCGGCTTTAAGACCGTCGCGCTTGAAAACCGCGAGCTGAGGTTCAACGGAAAAATGGTCTACATCCACGGCGTGAACCGCCATGAGCACAATGAATACCACGGCAAGACGCTTACCACCGAACAGATGGTCAAAGAAATGCATCTGCTAAAATCCTATAACTTTAACGCCGTGCGCACCTGCCACTACCCCGACGACGAGCGCTGGTACGAGCTGTGCGACCGCTACGGCATGTACGTGCTTGACGAGGCGAACGTAGAGAACCACGCCTACTATGACTGCATGACGCGCAGCGACGAATGGACGGGAGCCTACATGACGCGTGTACAGCGCATGGTGCGGCGCGACAAAAACCATGTGAGCATTTTCGGCTGGTCGCTCGGCAACGAAAGCGGCGACGGCCAGAATCAAGTTGCGTGTGCCGCCTGGATACGCCGCACCGATCCCACGCGCATCGTGCATTACGAAGGATTCGTGCGCGCACCATGGCATCAGACGGGATTCACGCTTGAGACGCTTGCCCGCGGCAAGGGACTCACCGACCTTATCAGCCCCATGTATCCGTCCATAGACCTGATCACCGAATACGCGGATACCTGCGAGGACTACCGTCCCATCATCATGTGCGAATATTCGCACGCCATGGGCAATGCCAACGGCAGCCTCGGCGACTACTGGCGCGCCATAGAAAGCCACCACGGGCTGCAGGGCGGCTTTATCTGGGACTGGATCGACCAGGGACTTGCCGCAGAATCAGCGAACGGAAAATACTGGAAATACGGCGGAGATTTCGGCGATACGCCCACGGATTTTGATTTCTGCCTGAACGGCCTGAACTTCCCCGATCTGACGCCCAAGCCCGCCATGGAAGAATGCCGCCGCCTGTTCGCGCCGGTACGCATGCGCGCAGTGCATCCTGCGCAGGGCATCTTTGAAATACAGAACCGCTATGACTTTTCCACCCTGCGCGGCCTGAAGCTGCGCTGGTCGCTGCTCAAAAACGGAGCCGCCGTCAAACGCGGGACCGTGCCGCTCAAGGCAACGGCACCCGGAGCCGTGCAGGAAATCCGTCTGCCGCTCGGCGCATATACCGCCGACACCAAGAACAATATCGTGCTGCATGCCGAATTTGTGTACGCACAGGATACTGCATGGGCACGTAAAGATTCCCTGTGCAGCAGGGATGAATTCATCATTCACGCCGCCTCATCGCTCGTGAACATGGGCCGCAGCACGCCGAATTCGCGGAAATCCGCAGCGGAACCTGTACCTGCCGATGTATCCGCCGTCCGCGCGCTTTCGCAGCGCACGGTACAGTCCGTGCGCCCGGTGCTGTTCCGCGCGCTGACCGAAAACGAAGCTATCAAAAAGCGGCTGGACCAGCGCCATGAGCCGCGGTACTCCGGCGACTTTGACCGTACGCCTGCAAACGAATGGCTTGACGCCGACATGCCGCACATGCGCATACACCAAAAGAACGGCTCCGTACAGGAGCTGCTGTCAGGTCCCGATGCCGTGCACCCGTGCACGTTCGGCACCGTACGATGTTCCGCGCGGCCGTGCAGAAGCCCCGACAACCGCCCCGGCACGGCGCTCACCGTCACGTTCACGCTTTCCAAAGCCATGAGCGAATATCCGCGCGCGGGAATCACGTTCCCGATCAGCGCGGCCTACACCACTGCCAGCTGGTACGGATGCGGACCGCAGGAATGCTATGAGGACCGCAGGGACGGCGCCCTGCTCGGAATGTATACGGATGAAATACAGAATCTGGAGGTACCCTATATCGTGCCGCAGGAAAACGGCTCGCGGTGCGGCACCACCTATCTTGAGCTGACCGGCGGCGGGCAGCCGCTGCACATTCAGTCAGCCGTGCCGTTCAGCTTTTCAATCTCGCGGCATACGCTGCTTGATCTATGGAAGTGCTGTCATACATCTGAGCTTACTGACACCGCTTCCTCGCCGGACGGTTTCTGGACGGTCACCATCGACGCGGCGCACCGCGGCGTGGGAACCGCGGCATGCGGTCCCGACACGCTCGAGCAGTACCGCGTGCGTCCGGGCGTGTACCGACTAAGCCTTGTCATCTGGTGAAACAGGGGCACCGGTTTCCATAATTCTGACGTCAAGCTGATTAAAGGGTATGCTGATGCCTGCATCATCATACACCTTTTTGATGGCGATGTAGGCGTCGTTTTTGGTCTGGATAAAATCATCTCTGTTGAACCATACGGCCAGCACCATTTTGATGCCGCTGTCGTCAAAGCCGTCGAACCACGCCTTCGGCTCGGGATCCTTGAGCACGGTAGGACACAGGGCGGGTGCGGTCTTAAGCACCTCCAGCGCCTGCTGCATGTCGGTGTCGTAGCTTATGGATACGGCGATCGTCATACGCCGCATCGGAAAATACGTGATGTTGGTCAGATTGGTGTTGATGATCGAGGAATTCGGGATACGCACCATCTGGTTGTCAGGCGTGTGGATGCGCACGGACAGCAGCGAGATCATGTCCACAGTGCCGGTTATGTCGCCCACGGTGATCAGGTCTCCGATCTTCAATGCGTGCTCGCTCACCACGAACAGCCCGCTGATAAGGTTGCTCACTGACGTCTGCGCGGCAAAGCCGATGGCCACGCCGGCCACGCCGGCGGCACCCCATACGGCCGACAGCTTGATGCCGAACAGCTCAAGAATGTTCATGGCCGCCAGCGTATAGAACGCATATCTGACCATCTTTTTCAGAATGCGCGCGGTCTGATCCTTACATGCATGGGTCTTTCCGGCGCGCCGTATTACTTTTATGAGGATCGCGTGCAGTATGAACAGCACGAATATGATCACCGAGACCGCAATCACGTGGGAAATGAATTCCACCGTCATGTATTTTTCAGCAAATTTGGTTACCAGAGACGTGTGCTCCTGAATAGCGTCTACCAGTACTTCCGTATCCATCTTTATTTACCTCTCTATTTTTTTTCAGGTATGTCTGCGGCGACTTCGCAGGCGTCTTCGCCGTTATGTTTGCAAAGGTCATTAATAATGCATTCACTGCACTGAGGGCTGCGTGCGGTGCACGTGTACCGTCCGTGCAGTATGAGCCAGTGATGAGCGTGCTGCATGTACTGCGCGGGTATGCGCTCCAGCAGGCTCTGCTCCACCTGCAGCGGCGTGGTTCCGACCGCCAGCCCGATCTTCGGGCAGATGCGCAGCAGATGGGTGTCAACCGGCATGGTCGGCTGACCGAACACTACGTTCAGCACCACGTTCGCCGTCTTACGGCCCGCACCGGGCAGCTGCTCAAGCTCCTCCCGCGTACGCGGAACCTGCGAGCCGAACCGCTCTATGAGCATTTTACTCAGGGCAATCACATGCTTTGCCTTTGAACGGTATAGTCCGATTGATTTTATGTAGGGGATGAGACCTTCTTCTCCGAGCGCCACCATTTTTTCCGGCGTATCGGCAATTTCATATAACGGCCCGGTCGCTTTGTTCACGCTCTTGTCGGTAGCCTGAGCGGAAAGCACAGTAGACACAAGCATGGTATAGGGATTTTTCCATACAAGTTCCGACCGGGGATCAGGGTTCCGGCGGCGGAACCGCTCGAACACTTCCGTCATTTCTTCCGTTGTAAGCAGCTCCACAATTTTCTCCGGAATGAGTAATAGAGGGCTTCATGAGCCGGCCGGAGGACTGAGCCCCCGGCAGACTCATGAGCCTGCCGGCAATACAGTTACTTTATTGCTGCCTTCAGCTGATCAACCTTGTCAGTCTTTTCCCAGCTGAATTCGCTGCGGCCAAAGTGGCCGTATGCGGCGGTAGCACGATAGATCGGTTTCTTGAGGTCCAGCGTCTTGATGATTCCGGCGGGGCTGCAGTCAAACACTTCCTTGACGGCCGCCACGATCTTTTCGTTCGGAACCGTACCGGTACCGAATGTATCCACCATGATTGACACGGGGAACGGAACGCCGATGGCATATGCCAGCTCAACCTCACAGCGGGCTGCCAGCTGTGCCGCAACGATGTTCTTTGCGATATAGCGGGCCATGTACGCCGCGGAGCGGTCAACCTTTGACGGATCCTTGCCGCTGAACGCGCCGCCGCCATGACGGCCCATGCCGCCGTAGGTGTCGACGATGATCTTGCGGCCGGTAAGACCGGTGTCACCGAACGGACCGCCCGTTACAAAGCGGCCGGTGGGGTTTACAAAGAACTTGGTCTTGGCATCGATAAGGCCGGACGGCTGCAGCACGGGCTTAATGATCTGCTCGATCACCGTTTCCTTGATCGTATCATATGAAACATCAGGATTGTGCTGATGTGAGACTACTACCGTATCAATATGCAGCGGCTTGTGGCCTTCGTACTCAATGGTCACCTGACTCTTTGCATCGGGACGCAGCCACGGAATCGTCTTGTTCTTACGCAGCTCGGTGGCATGGCGCAGAATGTTGTGCGCATACATGATGGGCGCGGGCATCAGCTCAGGAGTTTCATTACAGGCAAAGCCGAACATCATTCCCTGATCGCCGGCACCCTGCTGGCCCTCATACTCGGACAGGCCTTTGCCTACAACACCCTGGTTAATATCAGGTGACTGCGAATGGATAGTGTTGAGAACTGCCATGGAATTGCAGTCCAGACCGTATGCCGCATCGGTATAGCCGATCTCATTTGCAATATCACGGGCAACCTGCGCCACGTCTACATATGTATTCGTAGTGATCTCACCGCCGACCAGCACCATTCCGGTCGTTGCAAAAGTTTCGCACGCAACATGGCTGTCAGGATCATCCTTCAGACATGCATCAAGAATTGCATCTGAAATCTGGTCGCACAATTTATCAGGGTGACCTTCGCTTACAGATTCAGAAGTAAACAAATAACGTTCATCTGCCATAATTTCCCTCCTATATTGGAAAAGCTGCCGCGTTTTATCGTTACAGCCCATGAACATACACTATTTTCTTTTAAGTATGGATCAAGGGACTGTACCAAAACGTTGGCTTATAGTATAATAAAATATGCAGTTGGGCAACTGATTGTTAATCAGAAATAGTTGAACAAGGAGTGAACCATATGGCCCTTAAAAAAACATACTCAAAAAAGGATAAGACAAAGTGCACGGTAACCTTTACCGTTACCGCGGAAGCGGCCCAGGGTGCTAAGACTATCCACTTAGCAGGAGATTTCAACAGCTGGAGCAGCACTGCTGATCCGATGAAACAGGGAAAAGACGGCTCTTTTTCTATTAAAAAGCAGCTGGACGTCGGCAAGGAATATCAGTTCCGCTATCTGTATGACAGCCAGAACTGGCAGAATGACTGGAATGCTGACAAATACATTCCTGCACCGTTCTCAAATTCTGACAATTCAGTAGTTTGCATTCCTGAGAAATAAATAACGGAAACTTCGAAAACTTTTTCGAGATATCCTACGCTGCTGAAAAAAAAGCCGGTACATGACCGGCTTTTTTTATTGGAATATCTAAAATATACGGCTGCTTTAATAAGCGGCGGCTGCCCCTAGAACAGTGACCGTACGGCTGGATAAATCTGCGTGAACCGGCGGTACAGCTCCTGATACCGCGCCGACTCTGCACTGTCAGCATGGTAGACATGCGTGCCGGAACCGGTAAGTACATCAGCTATAAAAGATTCATAAGAGCTCAGGATACCCTGCTGCACCAGCACCACGGAAGCAAGCGCAATGCTCGGAAGATATTCGCTGCCGCCGTATACCGTCACGTCGGTACCGAATACCGACGCGCAGATGCTGCTCCACACCGGGCTTGCGGCGCCTCCGCCGATAAGCGAAAGCTTTACGGGCGTTATGCCAAGCCGGGATAACCCCTGCCGCAGCGAAAAAGCCACGCCCTCAAGCGCGCTGCGCGCCATGTCCGCAAGCGTAGTCTCCGCCGTCAGGCCGATAAAGCAGCCGCGTACCTGACCGTCGGCAACCGGGAACCGCTCGCCGCTCAGATACGGCAGGCACAGCAGCGCAGAAGCTGCACCTGCAGAAGCAGCCTCCCGGCGCCCGATGTCCGCGGCACCGGCTATAAGCTTATCCAGGTCGTCATAACTGCCTTCCCTGCCGCCGTACACCAGATTGTATATCCACTTATGCACGTTTCCTGCGTTGAGCACCGGCACCACGTTGATATATTTTCCCCGGTTTATGGCGCACAGGTTGAACACACCCGGCTGCGGCTCATCTGAAATACCGGCTATCCAGCCGCTCGTACCCAGGTTTATGTTGAGCTCACCCGGCGCGCAGATGCCGCTTGCAAGGGTGGTGGCGCCCGCATCGCCGGAACCTGCATAGACGGGTATTCCCTGCCGCAGGCCGGTCTCGGCGGCCGCCGCGGCCGTAACCTGCCCTGCTACTTCGTCGCACCAGCAGATGCGCGGAAGTATGCTTTCAGGAATATCCGGACAGGACACATAGGTTTTCCGGCGTATATCCATCATGCCGGTAGTGGCAAGCGTCACCACATCGCTCACAGCCTGATCCGTCAGCCGTGCCATCAGATAGTCTTTGGCGGAAAACACGACCTTTGCCAGTGAGGAAAACAATGCCGGATTATGTTTTTTAAGCCAGTACAGCTTAGGCAGCGGAATAGAACCGTCGTAGCTGACCGTGGTACGTTCCGCAAGGTCCGCACCCATGAGGCTTTCGTCCCTCACATACGATGCTTCCGCCTGCGCGCGCTGGTCGTTATATAAAATAGCGTTGCACAGCGGCCGGCGGTTCTTGTCAAGACAGATCACATCCTGCATCTGGCCGGAGCAGATAACGGCGTCTATGCGGTCCGTGCCGTCATATGCGCGCAGCAGGCCGCAGAACGCTTCGTACCAGGAAGCGGGATCCTGCTCTATAAAGGGCACGTCGTCAGGACGTTCCGAAACAAGCGTCTGTATATCCTTTTTTGCCGAATACAATACCCGGCTCTTATCATCGATGACAACGAATTTGAGCGCCGTAGTCCCCAGATCGAATGTTCCTGTTATCATCAGTCACGCTCCCTGCTGCCGAGCTTCTGGGCAACGACCGCACAGACAATGATCAGACCCGTCATAATGTTCTGTATATACGCAGGAACCTGCATGATCGTAAGCCCGTTGGCAAGCACTGTAAAGATCGCCACTCCGGCCATAGTACCCAGCACGTTGGGCACGCCGCCGCGCAGCATGGTCTTGCCGATAAACACCGCCGCATATGCATTGAGCATATATGCATCGCCTGCAGTGGGAGACGCGGAGCCTACCCGGCTGGCCAGCAGCACGCCCGCGCAGCACGCCATGGCTCCGGCAACCGCGAACGCCATGGTCTTGTACCGTTCCACCCTGATGCCTGCGATTCTGACCGCCTGCTCGTTGCCGCCGATGGCATACAGCTTGCGCCCGAACGCGGTGTACTCCGTTACATAAAAGAATACGCCCGCTGCCGCGATCATCACAAGCGTGAGCAGCGGTACAGGGCCGAATTTATGCGTTCCGGCAAATTTAAATGACGCGGGAATACCGTTAAATATAATGGCACCGCCGCTGAGCCAGTAGGTAAACCCGTAGATCACCCGGCTCATTGCCAGCGTAATGATAAACGACATGACCTTAAACCGCGTAACGATAAAGCCGTTCACGCAGCCCAAAAACAGGCCGCACACGGTTGCCAGCACCAGCGCCGCGCCGAACGGCATTCCGCGGATGGCAAGCACCGCGCTGAACACGCCGCCGAACGAGGCGATGGTACCTACGCTCAGATCAAATTCCTCAACGCTCATAATGAGCGTCGCTCCTATGGAGATCACCGCCAGAATGGCCATCTGCCGCGTGATGTTCCAGAAATTGACCGCCGACACAAACGCCCGCGGACGCAGTATGCCGAACAGTATGCAGATTGCCGCCAGCGCCATAAGCGTTCCGTACTGACGGCACATATCCTTTATACCAGTTTTATTTGTCTGTTCCATAGCATTCCCCTTTATGACGTCAGCAGCCGTGGTAGCAGCGGCGCAGCACCTGCTCCGTCGTCAGCGTCCGTCCGCCGTTCGGAAGCAGGCCGCAGGTACGCCCCTCGGACATCACCAGCACGGAGTCGGCGGTCTCAAGCATTTCCTCAAGATCGCTCGTAACGAACACCACCGCCTTGCCCGACGCGCATAACGATCTGAGCAGCCGGTGTATTTCCTGCCGGGTGATGATATCCACCGCCTGCGTCGGCTCATCGCACAAAATAATATCCGGATTGCTCATAAGCGCTCTGGCGAACACTACTTTCTGCTGGTTTCCGCCGCTGAGCTCCCGCACCGGCTGCCGGATCCCCTGAGCCTTTATATGAAGCTCCGCCATTTTTTCAAGCGCAGCTTTTTTTTCCTGTTTGATTTTATATATGCCGTGATGTACAAAAGTATCAAGCACCGGCAGCACGATATTGTCCTTTATGCTGCCGCCTGTCATCAGGGCATGTCCCCTGCGGTCTTCGTGCACCAGCGTCATGCCGTGAGCGACCCAGTATACCGGAGACAGTTTTTTGACCGGCGTACCCGCATGCAGTACCTGCCCTGCGGATACGCCGCGGCAGCCGTATACACCCTCAAGAAGCTCGGTACGGCCGCTGCCGCCCAGACCAAAAATCCCGAGCAGCTCACCGCGCCGCACTGTAAATGAAGCGTCCTTGACCACACCGTCCGCGGTGGCAAGATGACGTACTTCAAGCAGCGGGCTGCAGGATCTGCATTCTGCGGACGCAGATAACGTGGCAACAGATGCGCGTGCAGCTCCGGGAGCCGGCGTTTCTGCGGCAGCGTCCGGCTCCATGCCGCTCATAAGCTGTATAAGCGAATCAATATCCGTGTCCTGCGTGCGCACCGTAGCTACGAGCGCGCCGCCGCGCAGTACGGAAATCCGTGACGTAAGACGCAGTATCTCTTCCATACGGTGGCTGATATACAGCACTGATGTACCCGTGCCGTTAAGCAGGCTGATCACACGGAACAGCACTTCGGACTCTTTATCAGTCAATGAGGCCGTAGGCTCATCCAGAATCAGCAGGCGGCAGCCCGTCATCATGACCCGCACAATCTCCAGCAGCGTTTTCTGCGGCGGAGAAAGCTTTTTTGCCGGAACATGCAGGGGCACTTCTATGCCGTACCGATCCATCACATCGCGTACCGTCCGCTCCATGGCCTTAAAGTCAATATGTCCGAACGCACCGGTTACCGGCGGCAGACCAAGATATACGTTTTCTATGCCGTTAAACCCCGGCACAAGGTTACGGTCCTGATGGATTACTGAAATGCCGAGCCTGCGGCTGTCCGCCGGGCAGGTAATATCAGCGGGGATCCCGTCAACCAGCACCTGTCCGCCGTCCGAACGGTATACGCCGGTAAGGATCTTTATGAGCGTTGATTTTCCCGCTCCGTTTTCTCCCACCAGCCCGTGGATTTCACCCTGCCCGATGCTCAAAGAAACATCCTTGAGCGCATACATGCCGCCGAACCGCTTGCAAAGTTTGTCTGCTTCCAGTAGAAACGCCATCAGGACACCTGTTTATTTTTCTATAAGAACGGCAGGAATATACACATCACCTTTCGTAATGCTTCTGCCGTTGAGTACATTGTCCACATCCTCGGCAACACGTTTTGCCATACCCTCAAAGTTCTGGGCAACCGTGGCAATCAGGTTTGAACCGCTCTTTATCAGCTGCACGGCCTGCTCGTTGCCGTCAACGCCCACTACAAGCACTTCGGATCTTCCGGCTTCCTGCAGCGCCTGCGCCGCTCCGATAGCCGGCTCATCCCATGCGCACAGTACCGCATTGATGCTGTCTTTCTGCGGATAGGCCGTCAGCAGGTTCTCCACAATCTCTTTGGCATTGTTTATCTGGTTCGGTACATCCACATGATGCTCGCTCAGCAGCGTAATTCCCGTACGGGCTTTCAGCAGATCCTCCATGGCATAGGTGCGCTTTACTACGCCCGGATGTGCACGGTATGTAAGATGTACGAACGTTCCCTTGCCACCCATCTTGTCAAACAGATACCCGGCGATCAGCTTGCCCATCTCATAGTTGTCGCTCGTTGCGTTCATCTCCATGGTATCTGCATATCCGGCATCGCAGCCGAACACCGGAATCTTTGCCTCAGCGGCCTCCTTAAGCTGGGCTTCGCACAGCTGCGGATCCGCGCTCACAATAACGATGGCATCATACCGGGAAACCACGCTCGTTTCGATGTCGGAGGCAAATTTGCTGTTGTCGTTGGCGGAATTATTGATAACCACCTGATATCCTTTTGCCGTCAGCGCTGATTCCATCAGCTCCGTCATCTGCTTTGTTGTAACTGATGAAAGATACGGCGTACAGATAGAAACTTTTTTTACCTGCTCCTTGGCACCGCCCGCATACAGGACGCCTGCCGTCATAGCCAATACCGATGCCAAAAAGGCCGCCTTTACCTTACTAAACCGTGTGCTCATAATAAACTCCTCCATAAATCTCCGTGTCAGTAATGCCGGGAACAGCACCCTGCGTTCCCCTTTGATACTATGTACAATATCACATATGCACAAAAGATTCTATAGATAATAACACAAATTCGTATAAATATTTACAGAATTCTATGCTCGGAAATAAAAAAAGCGCAGAAAGAACCGTTCGTTCTTCCTGCGCCGTATATCAGGTCTGGGGTATAGTTACATCTTTGCATCGACGTAATAGTTTGTCCGGTCGATGCTGAAGCCTTTTACTGATCTCAGCACTTCAAGCTGCAGCGTTTCAAAAATGTACTCATAGATTGCTGAAACCACATCATCCGTATTCATATCCGTCAGGTTCAGGATACAGATATTCGCCTTTTCGCCCGGCTTAATGAACAGGACGGACATCGACACCGAATATTGCTTGTGCTTTATGACGATGCTCATATCAACCGTCTTACCGATTCTGAACATCGGCATGGCGCTATGATCAACCAAAAAAGCCACGCTGATGCTGCTTATATCAATCACGGAGAACTTGAACAGTTTATCGTCTACAATCCACAGCAGATCAACCGGATCTTCAGGATTATTGCGGCTTCTTACATGTTTACGCCGGCCGATGGCATTAAGGGCAAGCAGCTTGTCCGACATAGTCGCCAACGTCTGCTCATACCGTTTTTCTACACTGTAGATACCGGCCGTTATCAGTTCGGATGCTTCAAATATCTTCTTTTTATCCTCAGTCAGCCAGTCTGAAATAATGCCGATATCAACATCATTATAAATCTGTTCGGGATCTTCTTTTAGTTTGCTAAAAAAGTTCAGCCACACCTGAGGCGGCAGCTGAGTGTCAGGATCTACAATGAGTATAGAACCACGGTACAGTCTCAGATAGTTTTTTACGGTTCTGAAATCCGTTATGGTATAGATTTCAAACTCCATATGTCTGAGCGGCTCAATTATGCTTTGACGGATAGAGAAAGAAGAATTCAGAAAAAATATCTTGCGTCCGTAAATTTCAAAGTTTTGTGTATTCTCTGCCATCTATAATCCTTAAGAAGAGTACTCTTTTTTAGGGAAAAGAGTTACCCCCCCCCTCGGGTTAAGCTACATTTAAGCAAACCAAGTCGGAGCACTTTCCATTAGTGCGTTATTTATTATATCCCCATCACCACAATTACGCAACTATGATTTTACTGTACCGTACTTCTCCAGCCAATCTTTATCATGCCGGAAAGATTCAAAAATTTTACGCCGGGGCATCTTTCTGCTATAGTAAAAACCATGAACAAACTTTTTCTTGGAATTATTGACCTGATCATAAGCGCTGTCATTCTCGGCTCTGCTATCCAATGGTACTGCTCTCCGAACGGAACATTCCTGAAAGCACTGATTGCGTTCATCATTCACTATCTTATCTGGGAAATCGGCGTGTTTTCCTATGCAAAATGGAAGGGCCTGATATAGGGCACCTTAAAAAGAAGCTCGGCTGCCCTGCCCGCGCTGTTTTCAGCTCCTAAAAAAAGCCCGTCAGCACAGACCGACATGACTGTGCTGACGGGAATGCACACGTTACACGTACAAATCAACGTGCCTGCCCGCATACTCAGGAAGCAGGGGGGCCTGCGCTCCCGGCGCAGACTGCATCAAAGTAACCAGATCATTGCCAGCCGTCTTAATCTGTCCTAACGCAGAATGCAGAAGCTGTACGGATGCCTGCTGCTGTACGGCAGATTGGGCAAGAGCTGTAGAAAGAGCTGCTATATCCATGATCAGAATACCTCCATTATCCAGTATCGGCACCTGCGGCCGTTATCTGCTGAATTTTTTAACAATACCGGCAATCACCAGCGCAGCCAAAAACAAAATGCTCAGGTACACAATAATCAGAACCTGTACCGCCGCAGGGCATACTATCATGGTAATTCCGCACAGTACCGTAAAAATACCGAATATATCGGCAAAATACCCGCTTGCCTTTCCGAGCACAAGGCTTTCACGCCGCTTTTTCATATCTTTTGTACTGCGGGCATCCTGCAGCTTGGCCAGATAACCGCTTGATAAAAAATACATACCGGTACCGGTAAAAATAATTCCTGCCACAATGAACAGAATTCCCACCACCAGAACTTTCGTATAATCCATAATTACTCCAAACACAACCCGTTAACCGGCATTTTTCGGCGCAACCGGTACACCGGCCTCACCGCCATCCGCAGCAGGTGACGCATATACTGCCACCTGCAGCTGTACCGGCACGCCCGCCTGAATCACTGCGGTAAGCCGATGCTGTCCGTTGAGCAGCAGACCTGTGTTCAGAATTTGTACAGGTCTGCTGCAATCAGCTTCCCATAGCCCTTCCTGCATTATCTGCGCATAGTGCTGCACGCGGCGCTCAATAAGCGGACGATTCTGCGTGTTCAGCGCAAGCCATGATGCAGCCTGCTCAGGAGTCACCAGACACAGGCTGCAGGAAACACGAACCAGATTTTTTATATCCGGCAGTTTATTTTTTGCCATACAGCGCGTCAAGCCGGGCATTCAGATCTGCGCGGGCAGCATTGATCCTGTCCATTATATCCTGTCTGCGCTGTGCTATGGCGAGCGGTGCGCCGCAGCTGCAGCAGAATTTGCTGTCGGGGTCGTTCTTTGTACCGCAGCCCGCACAGGTTATGCTGCTGTCAGCCTCAGGTTCAGGTGCAGCGGGCCACTCCGTAGGACTGGCAGGTTTCGCAGGCGTAGCATACAGGGCAACATATCCGGGACTTCCTGCCAGCCCCACAAATTCCCAGTTCCCGGGGTCAGTATCATAGTCGTCATCATCCTGATTGCGTATAATGTCATAGATATCGCCGTCAAATTTCGGATTACTACATGAGACGCAGTCCGTGCCGATCAGCGTATTACCGTCATCATCCAGCAGCTCAAATTCACAGTCACTGTCACAGTCATAGAAATCATATTTGATATTTTCATCGAACCATGCATCCGTAAAGTCGTCATTAGCATCCAGATCAGCAATTCTTGCCTGCAGATCACCGAAGTAATGCAATGACCCGTCCGGCTTGTACTTGAACTTGGCGGCTAAGTGCGTATACGTATCGGTATCCAGCAGATATGCACAGGAAGTATCAAGCTCACCCATGTACAGGCTGTTAAAATCAAATATCCGCTTATGAGTGAATTCGCCGTCTTCGACCACCACTTCCAGATATGAGTTGCTGTCATAGCTGCTCTCGC
>Ga0256405_10004601_pt1 | contig 25508 bp, 21 predicted proteins | sample RumenRJG_02DNA_FD_189096 | JGI IMG/M metagenome (GOLD analysis project Ga0256405, IMG submission 189096) | Bovine rumen microbial communities from Lethbridge, Alberta, Canada - RJG_02 | ecosystem: Host-associated > Mammals > Digestive system > Stomach > Rumen | place: Canada: Alberta... | reverse complement strand
CAGTGCAGATATAACAGAACAAAAGAAAACCATCTGTATCGCAGATCAGATCTGCAGAACAGATGGTTATCCTATACACCGAGATTTAATTATTTCCTCTGTCTACTTGACAGGGAAGGTATCAGTCAGTCCAGTCTCCTTATGATATAGTCTCCGTTTTCCACATCGACTTCGATCTTCCTGGTATCGTAATTCTCCAGAAGATACTTTGCGACCAAAGATTCGATCGCTCTCTGGATGTGACGTTTCATCGGTCTTGCGCCGTACGTTTCATCAAAACCGAGTTCGACGATCTTGTCCATCGCCGCATCGGTCACCGTCAGTTCGACATCGGATTCCAGAAGTCTCTTCTTCAGGATGTTCAGGAACTTTTCGGCTACCTTGCGAATCATCTTCTGATCCAGAGGATGGAAGATGACGATCTCATCGATACGGTTGATGAACTCCGGCTTGAAGGTCATCTTGACGATCTGTTCGTATTCCTTCTTTTTCTTTTCTTCATCCGCTTCAAATGCGAATTCGGATCCGAGGTTGGAAGTCATGATGATGATCGTATTCTTGAAGTCGACGGTAACGCCCTTGGAATCCGTGATCCTTCCGTCATCCAGGATCTGCAGGAGGATGTTGAAGACATCCGGATGCGCCTTTTCGATCTCGTCGAGCAGGACGATGGAATAAGGTTTCCTTCTTACGGCTTCCGTCAGCTGACCGCCCTCTTCATAGCCGACATATCCAGGAGGAGCACCGATCAGTCTGGATACGGAGAACTTCTCCATGTATTCGGACATATCGATCCTGACGATCTTGGATTCATCGTCAAAGAGCTGTTCTGCCAGGGCTTTGGCCACCTCGGTCTTACCGACACCGGTCGGACCCAGGAACAGGAAGGAACCGATCGGACGGTTGGTATCGGACACCTGAGCCTTCGATCTCAGGATGGCGTCAGTCACCATCTCCAGGGCATCGTCCTGTCCGACGACTCTGACGGAAAGCTTGTCCTTCAGATGCAGGAGCTTATCCCGTTCGGAAGACATCAGCTTGGATACATCGATGTGTGTCCACTTGGCCACAACCTTGGCGATCGATTCTTCATCGACCACTTCACTCAGCATCCTTCCTTCCCCTTCTTCTTCGCTCAGTTCGTTCAGCTGTCTTTCCAGGGCCGGAATGGTCTCATATTGCAGCTGAGATGCCTTCTCATAATCTGCACTGTTCTGCGCTTCGGACATCGCAAGCTTGGCTTTCTCGAGCTTCTCCTTGATCTCCTTGGATCTGCCGAGATCCTCTTTTTCTTTCAGCCAGCGGGCATCCAGTACGGCTTTCTTTTCCTTGAGTTCTTCCAGATCTTTGTCCAGTTCTTCCAGACGCTTTCTGGCCTTCTCATCTTCCGTCTCTTTCTTCAGGGAGATCTTTTCGATCTCCAGGGTATCGATCTTACGGCTGAGTTCATCCAGTTCCGCCGGTTTGGAATCCATTTCGACTCTGGTGGAAGCGCAGGCTTCATCGATCAGGTCGATCGCCTTGTCCGGCAGGAAACGGTCGGAGATATAGCGGTTCGATAAGGTCGCAGCCGCGATGATCGCATCGTCCTTGATCCGGACGCCGTGATGGGCTTCGAAACGGTCTTTCAGTCCTCTGAGGATGGAGATGGTGTCTTCAACGCTCGGTTCATCGACGCTGACCTTCTGGAACCTTCTCTCCAGAGCGGAATCCTTTTCGATGTATTTGCGGTATTCATCGAATGTCGTTGCACCGATACAGCGCAGTTCTCCTCTCGCCAGCATCGGCTTCAGGAGGTTGGCCGCATCCATGGCCCCTTCCGTCTTTCCCGCTCCGACCAGGTTGTGGATCTCATCGATGAACAGGATGATCTTTCCGTCTGCCTTTTCGATCTCATTCAGGACTGCCTTGAGCCTCTCTTCGAATTCACCTCTGTATTTCGCACCGGCGATCAGAGAGCCCATATCCAGTTCGATCAGGTCTTTTCCTTTCAGGCCGAGCGGCACATCGTTGTTGAAGATACGCCATGCCAGACCTTCTACGATCGCCGTTTTACCGGTACCCGGTTCACCGATCAGGACCGGATTGTTTTTGGTCTTGCGCGAAAGGATCTCGATCACTCTTCGGATCTCTTCATCTCTGCCGATGACCGGATCGATCTTTCCGTTACGGACGTCATCGACCAGGTTCCTTCCGTATTTCTTCAAAGGATTGAGGTTGTTTTCGTCTTCTTTGCTGTTGATCATCGTACCACCCCTTTCTGTACTGTAGCGGTCTTCGATATCGTTGCGGGAGAAACCGCAGTATTTCTGCAGTTCTTCGCACAACGGCGAATGATTGAACAATGTCGCGATAAACATATCGAACATTGAGATATACTTGTCTTTTCTCTGCTTTGATTTCTGCAGAGCTTCATTATAGGAATTTGCCAGATAGCGGTTGAGTGTCGGATTCTCCACGGAATCTGAACTCGGAAGCTTCCGCAGATAGGAATCCGTGATACTTCTCAGCCGGTTCACATCCGTATGAAAACTGTTCAGCAGTTCAACGATGTCGTTCTCCGACAGGAACGCTTCCATGAAATGTTCACTGGAAAGTTCCGCATTTCCCGCTTCCTTGCAGATGCTCAAAGCCCTCATCAGGATATCCTGCAGTTTTTCTGTCATCATCTCAGGATCCATACTGTACCTCCTTTAGCACTTTTATCATCTGAGTGCTAACAATAACCCAAATTTTAAGTAGGTCTCGCCTACTTAAAATTCTTCTTGAATCTTTCGAATACCGATTCCTTCTTGCGGTTCGCCAGTTTTTCGTAGAGTTCCTTCTCTTCTCTGGTGAGCTTCTTCGGGATCTCGATCTGGATCTCCACATACTGATCACCGACATTGCCGGTCCTGAGATCCTTGATACCGTAGCCTTTCAGTCTGAGCTGCTGACCCGGCTGTGTTCCGGCAGGGACGTTCATCTCGACATCGCCGTAGGCGGTCGGTACATCCACTGTCGTTCCCAATGTCGCATCCAGTGCCGAGATCGGAACGCTGATGCGGATATTGTTTCCGTCTCTGGTAAAGAACTTGTGCGGACGGACTCTGATCTCGATATACAGATCTCCGTTCGGACCGCCGTTCTCTCCGCGCTCTCCGTATCCGGAAAGTCTCACCTGCTGACCGGAACCGATACCGGCCGGGATCGATACTTCCACCTGTTCCTTGACCGTATTGTATCCGTTGCCTCCACAGTGCGGACAGATCTTCTTGATCCGCTTTCCTTTTCCGCGGCAGTCCGGACATACGCTCTGCTGCTGCATGATACCGAAGGCTGTCCTGGTCTGTCTGAGGACTCTTCCGGTCCCTCGACAGGTCGGACAGGTCTCGATGTCCGATTTGGAGGCAGCTCCGGTCCCGTCACAGTAGGAACATGTCTTGTCGACAGTCAGATTGACCAGTTTGTCGACACCGTGTACGGCATCCAGGAAATCGATATCCATGGTCATATAGCGGTTGTCTCCCTTGAGAGGACCGCTTCTGCGGGATGAGGATGATCCTCCGAAGTTGAATCCGGAGAATCCGCCCATGCCTCCCATGAAACTGGAGAAGATATCACCGAGGTCGTCCATATTCATGCCGCCGAAGCCCTGGGAATAGCCTCCTGAGAAGCCATCCATGCCCGCATGACCGAACTGGTCATAGGTCGCTTTCTTCTGCGGATCCGAGAGGACTTCATACGCCTCATTGATCTCCTTGAATTTGGCCTCGGCATCCGGCGCCTTGTTCACATCGGGATGATATTTCTTAGCCAACTTCCGATATGCTTTCTTGATCTCGTCTTCACTGGCACTTCGATCGACGCCGAGTACCTCATAATAATCGCGTTTGTCGGCCATGATACCTCCCTTCTACTTCAGTTTCCGTATTTTATTCCTTTGTCTTGAAATCGGCGTCGACGACATCGTCATCTTTACCGTTTCCGCTGTTATTGTTCATATTGCTGTAGTTTGCACCGGCGTTGTTCTGCTGCTGATACATCGCTTCTGCCATCGCCTGTGCAGCCTTTTCGAGTTCATCGAGCTTGCTCTTGAGATGGTCGTAATCGTTCTCATCGATCATCTTCTGCAGTTCATCACGCAGAGCCTTGACCTGTTCCTTCTGTTCCTTGGTCACATTGGCGTTCTCCGTCTCGAGCTGCTGATCGATCTGGGCGATGAAACCTTCTGCCTTGTTCTTCAGTTCGATCTCTTCTCTTCTCTTGTCATCGGCTTCCTTGTTCTCTTCCGCTTCTCTGACCATCTTGTCGATCTCTTCGTCAGACAGTCCGGAAGAATTGGTGATCGTGATCTCCTGTTTCTTGTTCGTACCCTTATCCAGAGCGGAAACATGGACGATACCGTTGACATCGATATCGAATGTGACTTCGATCTGCGGCACACCTCTTCTGGCCGGAGCGATACCTGTCAGCTGGAAGTTGCCCAGAGTCTTGTTGTCGGCTGCCATCGGTCTTTCACCCTGCAGGACATGGATGTCGACTGCCGGCTGATTGTCCGCTGCGGTCGAGAAGATCTGTGACTTCTGTGTCGGGATCGTCGTATTTCTCGGGATCAGGACTGTCATGACACCGCCCAGTGTTTCGATACCCAGGGACAGCGGTGTGACATCCAGCAGCAATACATCGTTCGGGTTGTCACCGGTCAGGATACCGCCCTGGATCGCAGCGCCCATCGCAACGACCTCATCCGGGTTGACGGATCTGTTCGGTTCCTTGCCGAGCTCTGCCTTGACGGCTTCCTGTACGGAGATCATTCTCGTCGAACCGCCGACCAGCAGGACTTCATCGATATCGGAAGGAGTCAGGCCCGCATCTTTCAGTGCCTGTCTGACCGGACCGACTGTCCTGTCGACCAGGTGCTTCGTCATCTTATCGAAGTTGGCTCTTGTCAGATCCATATCAAGATGTAACGGACCGGTCTCATCTGCGGAAACAAACGGCAGTGAGATATGTGTCTGGACCATGGAGCTCAGATCCTTCTTTGCCTTTTCTGCGGCTTCCTTCAGTCTCTGAAGGGCCATACGGTCGGATTTCAGATCGATACCGTGGTGTTCTCTCTTGAATTCATCGTTCATCCAGTCGACGACGACGTTATCGAAGTCATCACCGCCCAGGTGGTTATCACCGGCCGTTGCCAGGACTTCGAAGGTACCGTCAGCCAGGTCAAGGATGGAGACATCGAAGGTACCGCCGCCCAGGTCGAAGACCAGGACTTTCATTTCCTTATCGGTCTTGTCGATACCGAATGCCAGAGCTGCCGCAGTCGGTTCGTTGATGATACGTTCGACATCGAATCCGGCGATCTTGCCGGCATCCTTGGTCGCCTGTCTCTGTGCATCATTGAAATATGCCGGGACAGTGATAACGGCTTTTTCTACCTTTTCACCGAGATAGCTCTCAGCGTACTTCTTCATATACTGAAGGATCATTGCCGAGATCTCCTGCGGAGTGTAGTCTCTTCCGTTCACATGGACCTTTTCATTGGAACCCATCAGTCTCTTGATGGATGAAACGGAATCTTTATTTGTGACGACCTGTCTCTTGGCCGCATCACCTACGATGATCTCGCCGTCCTTGAAAGCGACGACGGAAGGTGTCGTTCTGTTGCCTTCCGGATTCGTGATCACCTTGGCTTCTTTGCCTTCCATAACGGATACGCAGCTGTTCGTCGTACCCAGGTCAATACCGATAATCTTGCTCATACTCTTTTCCTCCTTATTCGCTTACCTTGACCATTGCCGGTCTAAGGATCCTGTCTTTCAGTAAATAGCCTTTCTGTAACACTTCTATGACGACACCGGATTCGACTCCCTCTCTCTTTTCCTGCAGGATCGCCTGCTCAAGATTCGGATCGAACGGTGTGTTCAGACACTCGATCTCTGTGACTCCTTCATTCTTCAGTGCATTGATCAGCTGATCGTAGATCATCTGAATCCCTTTCATGAATCCGTCGTTTCCTTCTTCCGTCTTGCTTTGAAGCGCCCGTTCCAGATTGTCGATCACCGGAAGGACTTCTTTCGCAAAACTCTGAATGCGATACTTTCTGGTCTGTTCCGCTTCCGCCATCAGCCTCTTCTTCAGATTCTCTGTATCCGCATAGGCTCTGGCGTAATCGTTCTTCAGTTTTTCGATCTCTTTATTCAGTCTTTCGATCTCGTCTTCTTCGTTGAGATCGGTAACGACTTCTTCTTTGACGACATCTTCAACTGATGTTTTTTCCGTTTCCGGAACATCTTTCACTTCTTCTTTTTCTTTCTTCTTTTCTTTTGCCATAATCTACCTTTCTAGTTGAACATGTCCTCGATCTCCTTGCAGATGAAGTCCAGCAGATTGACGACACGGCTGTATTCCATCCTTCGCGGACCGACCACCATCAGTCTCGCGTTCTCATTCGGATTGTTCGAGAGCCTGATCTCGCTGGAGACGATCGCAATATCGTCTTTCCAGACGAGTTCCGTCCCCTTCGGAGTGACGGCTACGACATCGTTTCCGTTGGTCTGTCTGTCGACCAGACTGCGGAAGAGCTTGGAATCGTCGAAGAACTTGGTCAGCTGTTTCAGCTTCTCGACATCCGCATATTCCGGCTGATACATCATATTTGACGTACCGTCGAAGTACAGGGTCTCGGAAGCGAACTTCACGAGCGCTCCCGCAAAGGCGTTGTACAGCATCTCGAAACGCTGTACCGACTTTGTCAGGATCGGACGCAGTGATTCCAGTTTTTCCGGAAGTTCATGGATGTACGTGCCCTTCAGTCTGTCGTTGAGGATATCCGTACAGGTCTCGATATCGTCGATCGTAACTTCATCCTGGAAATTGAAGGTCTTGTTTTCGGTATAACCGGTATTGGTGATGAAGACACAGACAGCCGTCTTCGGATCGATCTGGAAGACCTTGATGTGTTCCAGGGTCTGATTCTTCGAATCCGGTCCAAGCATGCCTGAAGCAAGATTGGTCATTTCCGAGACGATCTTGCACGATTCCTTGATCGCATCTTCGATGTTTGCGGAGCGGCGGTCAAAGATATTTGCCAGCGCATTCTTGACTTCATCGTCCATATCCTTCTTCAGAAGGTGTTCGCAGTAATACTGGTATCCCTTGTTGGAAGGGATCCTTCCGGCGGAAGTATGCGGTTTTTCCAGATATCCCATCGTCTCCAGGGCAGCCATATCATTACGGATCGTTGCACTGGAATACGGGAGTCCGTACTTGTCCACGAGAGTTTTCGAACCGACAGGCTCGGCAGTAGCGACAAATTCATCTACGATCGCTTTCAGTATTTCGACCATACGCTGTGTCAGTGCCATACTGTCACCTCCTTTAGCACTCCTAACTTCCTATTGCTAATATACACCTTTGTTCTAGCACTGTCAACATGGAAGTGCTAAATATTCTTTATTTCTTATTTTAATTAAAAAGCGAAACAGAAATTCTCTTCCGCTCCGCTTTCCGGTTCATGAAAAAATAGCCTGTAAAGGCTATTTATAGAGTTTTTTCGATACTTCTTCGATGATCTGTTCCGGGATATAGGTATCGATCTTTCCGTTGAAATAAGCGATCTCCTTGGCGATGGAGGATGACAGGAAAGACAGTTCCGGTTTGGATACGAAGAAAACCGTCTCGATCTCGCTGTTCAGTGTCATATTGGCTGTCGCCAGTGCGAGTTCGGATTCATAATCGGATACCGCGCGGATCCCTCGTACGATGACCCGGCAGCCGAACCGCTGTGCCAGATCGACGGTCAGACCTTCTCCGATGACGACTTCCACGTTCGGGATGCCTTCCACACATTTGCGGATCATGTTGCAGCGTTCCTCCTTGGTGAAGGTGCAGTTCTTGCTGCGGTTCTCCATGACGGCGATCACGACCGTATCGTAGACCTTGGCCGCTCTCTCGATCACATCGAGATGTCCGATCGTGATCGGATCGAACGTGCCCGGATAGATTGCTTTGATCATTTGCTATCTCCTTTTCGATAATATAGCAGCTTATTGATGCCGTATCTCTTTTCCTTGTATTGACAGACTCCCGGATAAGTCTCCGCAAGATCGGTATCTTTCCTCACTTCCATGATCAGGATCCCGTTCTCGCTCAGCAGAGAATGTTCCTCGATCAGAGAAAAGAGTTTCTGATGATCGTCGAACCTGTACGGGGGATCGCAATAGATATAGTCAAATCTACGTCCGTCCAGTTTCCGGATACATTCCTCATAGTCAAGACGGAAGACTTCCCTTCTCTCATTGACCTTCTGCAGGTTGGCCTCGATGATCCGAACTGCATCCCGATTGGAATCGTTGAATACGACTGTCTTCGCACCTCTGGAGAGAGCCTCCAGTCCGATGGAACCGGAACCGGAAAACAGATCCAGAAAGGACGTATCCTCATCGACATCGATCGTGGAGAACAGAGCTTCCTTGACAATATCCCTGGTTGGTCTGGTGACATCGTCGCCTTCCAGAGTCCTGATCGGCGTCCGTTTGTATTTACCCGCGATGATCCTCATCTTCTTCCGCCATCCTGTTACGGATCAGTTCACCCTGCGCAAGACCCAAAGCGCCCAGAGATGCCATCAGGGAGGAACCGCCGGAACTGACCATCAGAAGCGGAACTCCCGTCAGAGGGATCAGACCGCTCACTCCTCCCACATTGAGGATGAAGTGAACGATGAAATAGATGAAGACACCCAGCAGAACGATCTTACTGGAGGTGAACTTCGTTTTGAACGAACCCGAAATGATCGGGTACAGCATCAGACCGTACATCAGCAAAAGACCGACAAAGCCGACGATCCCCAGTTCCTCCACGATGACCGGAAGGATGAAGTCGTTGGACGGGTTCGGGAAGTTCATGTATTTATGGATGGAATTGCCATATCCCAGTCCGAACAGACCGCCGTTGGCAAAACTCACCAGAGACATGATCAGGTGATAGCCGTTGTCATACTGATAGAGGAACGGATCGGCTGCTGCCAGGAAACGTCCGACCATGTAATTGTCCGAATGACTCTTCAGCAGTTCCGTGAAAGGCTTGCTCATGACGATCAGAGCCAGCCCGACGACCGCAAAGATGATGACTCTCATCCATCTCTGGTAGACCCTGATCTCCTTGTAATCCGGGATCATGAGGACACAGAAAGAGATGACAGCCAGTACGATACCGGAACCGAAGTCATGCTGGTAACCGGCGATGATCAGGAAGAAAGCGATCGCGATGCCCGCAAACTGTTTGAAGACCTTATCGTTGCCTTCCCGGTGATCCACGCCGAGCAGCTTTCCGGCAAAACCGATCATGAAGATCTTGGCGAACTCCGAAGGCTGTATGGTCGCTCCGGCAGGCAGTACGATCCAGGCATAGGCACCGCCGATCTGACCGAACAGTCTCGTGATCAGCAGCATCCCGGTGATCACGGCTAAAGCGGCATAGTAAAGATAGTTCCTGAGCCGATAGACGCGCATGCGGATCAGAACGAAATAGACGATAAATCCAATGATCACATATATAAGCTGACGGATGATGATCCCCGTCAGATAGCCGGTATCTCCTGCACTGTTGCCCATTTCCGCAGAGGCGACCATCAGAGATCCGAATACAGCCAACAGGAATGCTGCTACGCTGATCCGACGATCGGCATAGGCAAATATGCTTTTCTTTTTCATCTACTCTATTTTAACATAATATGCTATTATAATATTGTTATGCAGATCAATAACGATACAATAATCAAGGATGATAACGTTCTCGTCAGGCAGAGGTCCGTTGATGTCCCGTTGCCTGTTTCCGAAGAGGACCGTCAGCTTCTGATGAAGATGCTGAAATACGTTGACGACTCAACCGTCGAAGAGATCGCAGAAAAAGAAAACCTGCGTCCCGCAGTCGGGATCTCCGCCATTCAGGTCGGTGTTCCCAAGAAAATGACCGCGATCATCCTGAAGGATCCGGATGGCAAGAAGATCTGTGAATATGCGCTTGTCAATCCGAAGATCATTTCCAACTCTGTAGAAAAAGCCTACCTCGAATCCGGGGAAGGCTGTCTTTCTGTCAACCAGATACATGAAGGATATGTATACCGTTCTGCGCGGGTCAAGGTGAAGGCTTACGATCTTCTGCAGGAAAAGGAGATCCTCATCAAAGCAGAAGGCTATCTGGCGATCGTTTTACAGCACGAACTTGATCATTTCAAAGGCATTCTTTTCTATGATCATATCAATAAAGCAGATCCTTTCTATAAAGACCCACAGGCATTGGTGATCGAATAGATCTCTGTCCCTGAATTGGAAACAGTTCCACCATCTAGCTTATATATTGGAGGCCGAATGAACAATAATAACAGTTTTTACAGCCGCGAAGACAGCAGTTCTTTGCGTGGCTATTCCGGCAAGAATTACGATCCAAAAAAAGATACATTGGTCTACGCTCTGGGAGGACTCGGCGAAGTAGGCAAGAATATGTACTGTTTTGAACACGATGACGAGATCATCATCGTCGATGCGGGCGTAAAGTTCCCCGATGACGAACTTCTCGGCGTCGACTACGTCATTCCGGACTATACACATCTCATCAAAAACAAGGAAAAGGTCAAAGCCCTGATCATCACGCACGGTCATGAAGATCACATCGGCGGTATCCCCTTTTTCCTGCTCGCATGCCCGGTAAAGAAGGTCTATGCGCCTCGTTTTGCGAAAGCCCTCATCGAGCGCAAGCTCCAGGAGAGACGCAGACTCGCATCGACCCAGGTCATCGAGATCGACTGCGATTCCGCGATCCAGACCGAACACTTCCGTGTCGGATTCTTCAATACCGTACATTCCATTCCGGATTCTCTCGGTGTCCTGATCAACACACCGAACGGCAGGATCGTCGAGACCGGTGACTTCAAATTCGACCTGACTCCGGTCGGTCAGAATTCCGATTATCAGAAGATGGCCTATATCGGCGCAGCCGGTGTGACCCTGCTGATGTCGGATTCCACGAATGCCGAAGTCGATGGCTTCTCCATCTCGGAGAAACAGGTCGCATCCGCCATCAATGACATCATGAAGAAGACGACCGGCAGGATCCTGATCTCGACCTTCGCTTCCAATGTCAACCGTCTGGCCCAGATCATCAAGGCCGCCAAGAAGTGCGGAAGAAAAGTCGTCGTCTTCGGAAGATCGATGGAGAACGTCGTAGAGATCGGGATGCAGATGAAGACGATCGACGTTCCGGAAGAGACCTTTATCGCTCCGGAGACTGTCAATCAGTATCCGCCGGAGAAACTTTGTATCGTCTGTACCGGATCCCAGGGCGAAGCTCTGGCTGCCTTGAGCAGGATCGCCAACGGATCCCATAAATACGTCAAGATCATTCCGGGAGATACCGTCGTGTTCTCGTCCAGTGCGATCCCGGGCAATGCTTTGAATATCGGCGGCATCGTCAATCAGCTGATGCGTAACGGTGCCAGAGTGCTGGAGAATTCGGCTCTGTCTTCCCTGCATACGACCGGACATGCCTCCAAAGAGGAACAGAAACTGATGCTTCAGCTGATCAAGCCGAAGTATTTCATGCCGGTACACGGCGAATACAAGATGCTGAAGCTTCATGCGGATTCCGCGATCGAGACCGGAGTCCCGAAAGAGAACTGCTTCATCTGTGCCAACGGTGATGCTCTGGTCCTGCACGAAGGTGAAGTCTACCGTTCCAATACCAGGATCCAGACCGATGCGATCTACGTCGACGGCAACGATATCTCCGGTCTTTCCACTTCCGTCTTAAAGGACCGCAAGATCCTGGCGGATAACGGACTGGTCGCAGTCGTCGTCTGTATCGATTCCCGTTCCAACCGCATTCTGTGCCGTCCGGGCATCGTATCCAGAGGCTTCGTCTATATCAAAGAATCACAGACGCTGATCAAGGAAGCGGAAGTTCTGGTATATGAGGCGCTGCGCAATGCGATGAGACAGAAAGTCACCTTCGGTGATCTGAAGAACTGTATCAAGAACACGCTGGAACCGTTCCTGTATGAAAAAACGAATCGAAACCCGATCGTCATACCGGTCATCCTGAACCATGTGGACGCATCAAAAAAGGAGAACTGATCTCCTTTTTTTCTTATACCAGTCTGTCAAACAGACGATAGAACGCCTTTCGGCTGCTTCGAGGCATCGAGACGCATTCTTCGATCGGCATCGAGACGATCTCGTTGTTGCGGATCCCGACACACTGTCCTCCTACACCTGCTACCAGCAGTTCGACTGCCTTGGCTCCCATGCGGGATGCCAGCACACGGTCGGAAGGACTCGGGGAACCGCCTCGCTGGATATGGCCGAGGATGGTCGCTCTTCCGGCGAATCCTGTCGCGACCGAAACTTTATCGGCCAGAGCCTTCACATCGCAGACCTTTTCGGATACGATGACGATCGCATGTTTCTTTCCCTGGTTCTCCAGATAACGCAGCTTTTCCAGGACGGCTTCCTCATCGTAACCCGTTTCCGGTGTAATCAGGATCTCGGCACCGCATGAGATACCGGAATAGATGGCCAGATCGCCGCAATGGTTGCCCATGACTTCCACGACGGAACAGCGATGATGGGAATTGGAAGTATCACGAAGCTTATCGACACATTCCACGACAGTATTCAGTGCAGTATCGAATCCGATGGTAAAGTCCGTTCCTTCGATATCATTGTCGATCGTTCCCGGAAGTGCGATACAGTTGACCCCGTGTTTCGTCAGGGCATCTGCTCCGCGGTAGGTTCCGTCACCGCCGATGACTACCAGGGCATCGATCCCGTTCTCTTTCAGTTTATTGACACCTTTCATCAGAACGTCTTCGTTCTTGAATTCAGGCAGTCTGGCACTTCCCAGGATCGTACCGCCGCTTGCGATCGTTTCCGATACGGAACTGCGCTCGAACGGTTCATACCATCCTTCCACGAGCCCCTTGTATCCGTCTCTGATCCCGACGACTTCGATCCCGCTCGCCAGAGCAGTTCTGGTGACCGCACGGATCGCCGCATTCATTCCCGGTGAATCTCCTCCTGATGTGAGAACTCCGATCTTTCTAAGCATATTCTTCCTCCCTCAGGTCTTTTCCTGTCAGTACATAATCATCCGATAATATATCGATCCTTTCCATCAGTCTGGTCGCATTCATCGTATTCGGATTGTCTCTGCGATCGTACTGATAATGTTTGAAAAGGTCCTTTTTACTGTAATTGGAAATAAACAGGGTCATCTTCCTGTTCTCCATCCGATAGTCCAGGATCCGGAACAGGACGTCATCACGGACGAATTCCGAGACACCTTCGCTTCCCAGATCATCCAGGAAGAGACAGTCCGCATTCTTGATCCGATTGATCAGAGTATCGATCCCTTCGGAACCTGTCGCATAACGAGCCTTCAGATCGTTGAAGAAGCTGGCTGCCTTGACATAGGCGACTCTCTTCCCTTTTTTGACCAGGGAATTCGCCAGAGCCGTACAGTTGTAGGACTTCCCCGTTCCGACACTTCCGGAGATGAAGAGTCCCTTCGTCCTTTTCCCGTCATAGATATTGAACAGTTCCGTAAACAGCTGACGCTGATTCGTTTTCGGAACGATATTGAACAGGTCCAGATCCAGGAGCTTCTCCGGGATATCGCAATAGACATACAGATCTCTCAGCTGCCTGCGCCGATGGATGAAACTGCCGTAGCGGCAGCGTTCGATCTCTTCGATCAGTACGCCGTCATATTCTAAAGAGAGGCGTTCTCCCTTTGTCTTCTGCCGGCAGGTCTCAAGTCCCTGACAGTTCCTGCAAAGATCGCGGGAACGGTATACACGCAGGAATGTGGGAAGGTTCTCATCGATAAAAGGATCGGTCAGTCCGTTGCCGTCGATCAGTTTTTTCAGATACGGGTCTTTCTTGATCAAATCCAGTTCGTTCATTTCCGGTTCCTTCTGTTCATGATCTCACGATATCTCTCTTCATCGAATTCCGGATTGGAACTCTCATCGTAAGTCGCAATGATGTCATTTCTCTGTTTCTTATAGCTCTTTTCCGTACTGCCGTTGAGCCATTTGATGGCTTCTTCCGCCGTCTTGATGTCGTTGCGGTGCAGATTGTTCGCATAGGAATAGATCGTGCTCGGAACGATCGTATTGTCGTAGCGCTTCATGATGTATTCCAGCAGTGCGTTGATCACAGGCAGACTGAGTTCATATTCGGAAGACAGCTTGTTCAGGATATACTTGTCTGTCTCGGTCACTTTCTTTCCGTCCTGCAGTTTCATCAGGAACTGAACGTTCGGCATACTGTAGGAATCCGTCTTCGCAGGTTCTCCTCCGCTGCCGTCACTGCACAGATAGCGAAGCTTCCTGAGATCGAACAGATTGCCATTCAGGTCACAGACCTTAGGAATATAGGATCTCATCTGATCGTTGGAAACATTGTAAAGATCCGCCATCCGTGCGATCTCCTTCAGATTGCTTTCGGTCCGGAAACGCTGCGGGAACAGGTTCGTCGACATGTCCTTCAGGAAGTAATTGATGTCGAACAGAGTGCCGAAATCATAGGTACGCCTGCTGACAGGTTCTTTCAGGTAGGATTCGTTGTCATCTGTCCAGTTTTCCAGGTGATTGGCGGAAAGCACGGATGAGATATTCTCATAATCGTCATAGTGTTCCGGTTCACTGATCTCGGAAAGGATGGCACGGTAGGTATCTCCGCCCGCATTCAGGATGAAACATCTGACAAGCACATCATCTTCGATGAATTCTCTTCTGGTCAGCGGTTCATTGACTGAGAAGACATAACGGTTCTCTTTTCTGAGGGTCTTCAGCAGTCTGTATTCATTCAGTTTCCTGCAGTCTTTCTCAAAAACATCTACTGAGATATTGAGTTTCTGAAGCAGCGGATTGAGTTCCCGGAAGCCGGATGTCGTTCCGTTGAGAAAGAAATACAGATACAGAGCCATCGCATCGTTTCCGATCAGCGGACGATAGAAAAAGACGAGAGATCTCATCCTCTCTGCCGACATTTCCTTATTTACTTCGATCTTATAAAAATCCCTTCCGGTCATAATATCTCTTCCAGCAACCTGTCGATGATCTGATACAGCACCGATAAACTATCATTATTATATATGATTTTATCCGCTCTTTTCATTTTTTCCGCTACCGGCATCTGCGCACTCAGACGTCCGCGGATCTCTTCCTCGCTGAGACCTCTCTCCTTCAGGCGCTCACAGACCGTCTCATCATCCGAAACGATCAGGATCTTGAGATCGAAATAACGGTCCCATCCTGCTTCAAACAGGAGAGGAACCTCCGCAAACAGAGGATCGTCTTCCCTCTCTTCCAGTCTTTTCAGGATCAGGGGATGCATGACGGACTCCAGAAGGAGCCTTTTTTCAGGATCACGGAAGACCTGAAGGGCGAGAGCTTTCTTGTCCAGTTTTTCATCGTTGAAACAGTCCGGAAAGGCCTCCTTCACGGCCGTATATCCTTCGTTTCCGGGTTCCAGGAGTTCCCGGTTGACTTCATCGCAGTCGAAAACGTCGTATCCTTTTTTCCGCAGATACGCACAGACAGCGCTCTTTCCGGATCCGATCGTCCCTGTGACCGCGATCCTCAATTTATGATCTCTGACATCTTTCACAGTAATATGTACCTCTTCCTCCGACCCGGATCTTGCGGATCTTGCCCTTGCAGGAAGGACAGTCCTTCATTCCGTGGACCTTCAGTTTCAGCTGAAACCTTCCCGTCACTCCCAATGAGGAAGTATAGGAACGGATCGTCGTTCCCCCTGCCGCGATGGCTTTTTTCAGGATCCTGCGGGTATGACGGATCAGCTGTTTCAGCTGTTCCTCATCCAGTTCGCAGGCGGGCTTTCGCGGATCGGTCTTTATCGCAAAAAGGATCTCATCCGCATAGATGTTTCCGATACCCGCAACGAACGACTGATCCAGCAGGACCTGTTTGATGGGTGCGGTCCTCCCCTTGAGATAATCCCTGCAGTAGGAAACGGAGAATCTCCTGTCGAAGGGTTCCGGACCCAATCCGTGGAAATCGGAATAGTCCTCTTTCTTTTCGATGATCTCCATCCTTCCGAATTTGCGGACATCGTTATATCTGAGTCCGATCCCGTCATCCAGCAGAAAGATCACATGATCGTGTTTTCCGATCGGAACGCTCTCATCCAGCAGGAAGAACTTCCCTTCCATGCGCAGATGACAGACCAGAGTCAGATCGTCCATTTCAAACAGGAGGTATTTTCCTCTCCTGCGGAAGGAACGGAAATGCTGGCCGATCAGACTCTCCTTAAACAGTGAAACATCCTCCTCAATGATCGGAGGATAGATCACTTCGATATCGACGATCTGCCGATCCTTGATCCTGGAAGCCAGGGTATCGAGGACCGTCTGAACTTCCGGAAGCTCCGGCATCTTTACTTCGCCTCGTACCAGTCTTTTCCGATCGCCAGCGAGCAATCCAGTCTGGTCTTCATCGTATAGGCTCCGGACATGATCTCCGGAATGATCTTCTTCATCTTATCGACCTCATCTTCCGGAACTTCGAAGATCAGTTCGTCATGGACCTGCAGGAGGAGCTTGGACTTCAGTCCTTCTTCCTTCAGTTTCCGGTCTGCCCTGACCATGGCCAGTTTGATCAGATCGGCTGCCGATCCCTGGATCGTCGCATTCATCGCTGCCCGCTTTCCGAATTCCCGCATCATATAGTTGCGGTCATTGATCTCTCTGATATATCTCCTGCGGTTCAGCATCGTCTTTACGTAGCCGTTCTCCTTGCAGAAGTCGACCTGCGCATCCAGATATTCCTTGATGTTCGGATAGGTCCTGAAATAGTTGTCGATATATCTCTTCGCGTCTGCAAAAGAGAGCTGTGTCTGATTCGCCAGACCGAAGTCGCTGATACCGTAAACGACACCGAAATTGACCGCTTTCGCATGTCTGCGGTCGATATCGCTCACTTCCTCCCTCTCAAGTCCGAAGACATCCATTGCCGTCTTGGTATGGATATCGATCCCGCTGTTGAAGGCATCGATCATCTTCTCTTCTCCGGACAGGGAAGCCAGGACACGGAGTTCCACCTGAGAATAGTCCGAACTCATCAGGACGTGTCCTTTTTCCGGTTTGAACGCCCTGCGGATCTCCCGTGACTCATCGTCCCGGACGGATATGTTCTGCAGGTTCGGGTCGCAGCTTGACAGTCTTCCGGTCTGGGTGATCATCTGGGTAAAGACGGTATGGATCTTTCCGTCTTCCCGGATGTATTTCTTCAGGCCTTCCGCATAAGTGGAATACAGCTTCGTATATTTCCGGTAATCCAGGATATCGCTGACGACCGGATGATAGTTCACAAGTTTTCCGAGGACTTCCGCATTCGTGGAACCTTTCTTGAGATCCGGCAGATCCAGTTCATCGAAGAGGACTTCTGCCAGCTGTTTCGGCGAAGCGATGTTGAACGGATGACCGACGGAGCGGTAGATCCTCTCTTCCAGAGCGGAGATCTTTTCCTGTGTTCCCGAAGCGATCTCATCCAGTTCCTTCTCGTCGCATAAGATTCCGTTGACTTCCATCTGATACAGTACATATACCAGCGGCAGTTCGATCTCCTCATAGAGATAGGTCATCTCCTTTTCACTGAGCTCTTTTCTCAGCCGATCGCGGGCTTTCACCAGACCGAGACAGACCTGCCCTGCATAGGCAGCGATCTGATCCGCTGAAGGATCCAGAGGCTTCTTCTCCGTACCGAAGAGTTCTTTCAATGGAGCGACCTGGATCTGCGCATATTCATTCAGTATGGCAGACAGATCGGAATTGTAGTTGTTGGAAAGGAAGGCCATGAGGAAGAGGTCGTCTGTGTTTTTACCCAGAGCGATCCCCTGCCCGGAGAGCGCATGAAGCAACGCCTTCAGGTCGAAGACGGATTTCTTCCGATCCGATGCCAGATAAGCCAGAGCCCGGGCATCTTTCTTCAGATCCTCCATGGAGATGAATTCCGTTTTCTTCGCATTCGCAAAAGCGGCACCGCAGAGCTTTCTGTCGTAATAGGAGAATTCATCGGAAACAAAGAAGATCACCGCATCTTCCAGCAGTTCTTCCGATATCGCAGTGACGGTATCGACCGTGATGTCGTTATGAGACTGTTCCTCGTCGGTCTTCCGGATCAGGGAATGCATCTCGTATTTCGCGAAGAATTCGTTCCTTCCCTCTTCCGATACGTTCACCTTGAACGCATCCAGATCTTCCGGGATCTCCACATCCGTCTTGATGGTCGCAAGGGCCTTGGACAGGAAACAGGAATCCTTGTCCCGGATCAGTTTCTCCTTCAGTTTTCCCTTGATCTCATCGATATGTTCATAGATGCCTTCACAGGTATCGTAGTCGTTCAGCAGTTTGACTGCCGTCTTGTCTCCGACGCCTTCCACGCCCTTGATGTTGTCGGATTTGTCTCCCGCCAAGCCTTTATAGTCGATGATCTGATACGGCTTGAGACCGTATTCCTCTTTCAGGGCTTTCTCATCCATCCTTGCGATGTCCGACATCCCCTTGCGCATGACGTAGACGCTGGTCGTATCGTCGATCAGCTGCAGCATATCCCTGTCGCTCGACAGAATGCAGGTCTCCATATCATACTTTTTGGCAAGAGAGCCAATGATGTCGTCCGCTTCGATCGTATCGTATTCCAGATAAGGAAGACGGTAGGCTTCCAGCATCTCCCGGACCAGATCGAACTGACCGACCAGTTCTTCCGGTGTCTCACGCCGTCCCGCCTTGTAGTCGGGAGCGATGTCGTGACGGAACGTGTGCTTGCCTTTATCGAAGGCGACGACGCAGTAATCCGGTTTGATCGTCTTTAAAGCCTTGTTCAGCATATTCGCAAAAGCGTATACCGCGTTGGTGTATACGCCCTTGGATGTCTTCATGATATTTCCGTAGCAGGTTGCGTAGAAACCCCGGAACAAAACGGAGTTTCCGTCGATCAATAGCAGTTTCATCATTCACCTATTTCTGTTTCGACAGTTCTGTTGTTGGGAGTGGCCATATTCTCCAGGATGCTGAGGTTCTCATACATCAGAGAGAGGTAATCCTTGCCGGACTCGATCTGCGAGTTCGTCAGTGAGGAGATGTTGTTGAGCGTGACTCTCTTGAGTCCGAGGCTCTCTTCCAGTTCGACGAATACCTGAAGCATCTCTTCCGTCATGTTCGGTTCATACGCGATATACATGACCCCGTCCGCCTTGATTCTGTTCTTGATGATCTCAAGCTGGGATTCACTCGGAAGTGCTCCGTATTTGGACAGACAGACCGGATAGACCTGAATACCGAAGTCTTTCTGCCAGCAGCCGAAGGAACCGGTCATGGATACGAATTTGATGGATTTGTTTTCCTGGACGAGTCTGGTACCCAGGGCAGAATAAGCCGCCTCCAGAGCGATCAGATCGTCTGCCAGGACCTTGTAGTTCTCTTCGAAATAAGATGCCTGTTCCACATAGTTGCTGGAAAGATAGTCGTAGACATCTTTCGCCATGCAGTACATACCGCCCGGCGAGAGCCAGATGAACGGATCCAGGTCATACATGTCGATCTGATCGAAACGGTCGCTTTCATAGAACTGTCCCTCCACATAGGAGACCTTTCCATCGATGATGACCGGTGTATAGCGCTTGTATTCATACAGACAGTTCAGGATCGACAGATCGCCCTTGGACATATCGATGCCCAAAGCCCGGATCTCATCATCATAAAGATCCATATACGGTTCCAGATTCCCGATATGAAACAGCACGGAAGAGTCTTCCAGGATCGTTTCATAGTCTTCACTGATGTTGGCGACCTGTACCAAAGCTCTGTTCTGGATCGAGACCGCATCGATACGGTTTCCACCGATCCGGTTCAGAAGATAGCCGATCGGATAGATCGTATAGGCCATATATCTTTTTGCGCTGCTGCAGCTCACAAGAAGCAGGCACAGAAGCAGACACAGTATTTTCTTCAATCGTTTCATACGTCTCCAATTATACCTTATTCAGGCGATATCTCGCATAGTAGATCGGCTTGCCTTCCGCCGTGAACTTTGCCTGATAGGCAGTCATCGGTTCACCTTCACGGAAGTAGTTGCGGTCCGTTTCCTCCAGCAGGAAATTCGAACCTTTGAAATATTCAAGGGAATCGTCGAAGAATCCTTCATTGTCGCTCTTGAGGATCAGGATCCCTTTATTCTTCAGTATGACCTCATACTGTTTCAGGAACGTCGGATAGGTCAGACGGCGCTTGTGGTTCCGTTTTTTCGGCCACGGATCGGAAAAATGGAGATAGATCAGATCGACCGAATCCGGATCACAGATCTCCGTGACCGTTCCCGCATCCGTAAGAAGGACCCTGAAGTTGTCTATTTCGCATTCTTCTGCCTTCTTGATGGCACGGGCGACACAGGTCTCTTCCCTTTCGATCCCCACATAGAAGTTCTCCGGATGAAGGACTGCAGACTGCGTGATGAAATCACCCATCCCCATTCCGATCTCCAGATAGACCGGCCTTCCTTCAGGAAGAGAGCGAAGATCGCTGATCAGATACTTTTTTTCATTTTCCAGAAAGGGTAAGACCCATTTTTTCTTTCGCATGCGCATATAATAATTATATAACATCAGTAAAGGAGGACATCCAATGAATCAAGAACGGATCGGAAAAGTCCTGAAAAAGACGGAAGCAGACGCCCTGCTGCTGTGTGACCCATCCGCGATCTTCTATCTGACAGGCAAGACGTTTTCTCCGGGAGAACGTTTTCTCGGTCTCCTGCTGAATAAAGAGGACAGACCGAAGCTGTTCCTCAACGCTCTGTTTCCGTATGAACCCGATGAGGGCCTCGATGTCATCGTATATTCCGACACAGACGTCTATACCGAACTGCTCAGACCTCATCTGAATCCCGACTGGGTCCTCGGTGTCGACAAGGACCTCCCTGCCTGCTTCCTGCTGCCGATCCTGAAACAGAAGCTCGTCAGAGACTGCGTCGACGGATCCCTGCCGGTCGATCAAACCAGAGCGATCAAGGATGAGGAAGAACTGCGCAGGATGCGCAGATCCTCACAGATCAACGACGAAGCGATGGGTATCTTCAAAACGCTGATCAAAGAAGGCGTCACTGAGAAAGAAGTCGCCTCTCAGATCCCGGAGATCTATAAAAGCCTCGGTGCCGTATCCAATTCCTTTGAACCGATCGTCGCCTTCGGAAGAAATGCCGCCGATCCTCACCATATGCCTGACGATACTCTTCTGAAAGAAGGAGATGCGGTCCTCTTCGATGTCGGCTGTATCTATGAAGACTACTGTTCCGACATGACCAGGACTTTCTTCTATAAGAAAGGCCCGACACCGGAACAGAGAAAGATCTATGAACTGGTGAAAAAGGCCAATGAAGATGCGGAAGCTTCGATCAAGGCGGGAGTCCGCCTCTGCGATATCGATTCCGTTGCAAGAAACGTCATCGAAAAAGGAGGATACGGTCCGTATTTCACACACCGGCTGGGACACTTCATCGGTACGCAGGTCCATGAATACGGAGATGTATCACAGTCCTTCACAGTTCCGGCAGAAGCGGGAAACACCTTCTCCATCGAACCGGGGATCTATTATCCGGAGATACTGGGATGCAGGATCGAAGATCTGGTGATCGTCACCGAAGACGGATGCGAAGTCCTGAATCATTATCCGCACGATATCGAGATCATCGGATAAAGGAAAACAATAAGAAAGGCAGTTCATGATGAACTGCCTTGTTTTTTATTTCTTACCGAAGAATCTGACTTCGCCGGTATGTTTCGGCTCCGTTTTTTCTTCCGAAGCCTCTTCTTTCTTATCCGTTCTCTTCCTGTTGTCTTTCTGCTTTTCCGGTTTCGGCAGCAGTTCCTTGGCAGAGACGTTTACCTTGCCCTTTTCATCGATCTCCATGACCTTGACCTTGATCTTGTCACCGAGCTTCAGGACATCTTCCGGCTTGTCGACTCTCTCATGTCTGATCTTGGAGACATGGAGCAGTGCGTCCTGACCCTTGAAGAGTTCGACGAAGGCGCCGTATTTCTCCAGTCTGACGACCGTCGCATCGTAGATCTCACCGACTTTCGCTTCTCTGCAGATCTCATCGATCATGGCTTTCGCCTTTTCGATGGATTCCTTGGAAGTGTGGTAGATCACGACCTTGCCGTCATCGTCGATGTCGATCTTGACCTGATCACACTTGTCGATGATGTCGTTGATGACCTTGCCGCCCGTACCGATGACTTCTCTGATCTTGTCAGTCGGGATCGTGAAGGTGACCATCTTCGGCGCATACTTGCTGACTTCCGGTCTCGGTTCAGCGATCGCAGTCGCCATATTGTCCAGGATCTGCATCCTGCCCTTATGAGCCTGAGCCAGGGCTTCCTTGAAGATCTCTCTGGTAATGCCCTTGCACTTGATATCCATCTGCAGTGCAGTGATACCTTTTCTGGTTCCGGCGACCTTGAAATCCATATCGCCGTAGTGGTCTTCCATACCCTGGATATCCGTCAGGATCGAGTAGTTCTCACCGGTCGTGATCAGACCCATTGCCACGCCGGCAACAGGAGCCTTGATCGGAACACCGGCTGCCATCAGAGACATCGTACCGGCACAGATCGAAGCCTGTGAGCTGGAACCGTTGGATTCCAGGACTTCCGCGACTGTTCTGATCGCATACGGGAATTCTTCTTCACTTGGAAGGACCTGCAGCAGAGCTCTTTCACCTAAAGCACCGTGACCGATCTCACGACGGCCCGGGCTGCCCATCCTGCCTGTTTCACCGACAGAATAAGGTGGGAAGTTGTACTGATGCATGAAACGCTTTTCTTCGACGTCCGTCAGGTCATCGATGATCTGGTTGTCACCCAGAGGACCTAAGGTCGTAACAGAGAGGACCTGTGTCTGTCCACGGGTAAACATAGCGGAACCGTGAACACGCGGTAAGAGGTCGACCTGAGAATCCAGAGGTCTGATCTCATCGAGAGCTCTTCCGTCCGGTCTGATCTTCTCATCGGAGATCAGTCTTCTGACTTCGTTGGCGATGATCTGTTCGCAGTATTCACCGACCTGTTTCACTCTCTTGTCGGATTCCTTCTCGGAAAGAGTCTCATCATTTGCGAAATGTTCCTTCATTTCGTTGGTGATGTTTTCCTGAGCGGCATAGGATTCCAGCTTGTCATGGATAGAGACAGCTGCTTCCAGTCTTGCCTTGCCGTTGGCGTCAACGTATTCTCTGACAGAAGGATCGATCTCGTAGAGGACGACTTCCATCTTCGGCTTGCCGACCTTGGCGATGATCTTTTCTTCCATCTCACAGAGTTCTTTTACTTTTTCAAAGCCGAACATCAGGGCATCCAGCATCAGATCTTCGCTGACTTCGTGTGCTCCTGCTTCGACCATGTTCAGAGCTTCCTTGGTTCCGGCGACCGTCAGTTCGATCTCGGATCTCGCAAACTGTTCCACTGTCGGGTTGACGACGAATTCGCCGTCCACATAACCGACTCTGACGCCCGCGATCGGACCGTCAAACGGAATGTTGGAGATACATAATGCCAGGGATGCACCGAGCATTGCGGACATTTCCGGTGAACAGTCGTTGTCCGTAGACAGGACGGTGTTCACGACCTGAACTTCGTTACGGAAACCTTCCGCAAACAGCGGACGGATCGGTCTGTCGATCAGACGCGCTGTCAGGGTAGCGTGTTCGGACGGTCTTCCTTCTCTTCTCAGGAAGCCTCCGGGGATCTTTCCGACAGAGTACAGTTTCTCTTCAAAGGAGACTGTCAGCGGAAAGAAATCAGTGTCTTTAGCGACATTGGAGGCACAGGCAGTCGACAGTGTGACTGTATCGCCATACCTCACGAGCACAGACCCTCCGGCCTGCTTTGCGACTTCACCGGTCTCGATGCTTAACTTACGACCGTAGAAATCGAAATCAAATACTTCTTTCATCTTTCTCTCTTTCTTATACAAACGCATTTATTCTATCATAATATTCTCTGAAAAAGAAAATGAATCATTATAATAAAGTTATGAATCGGCCTGTAAAAGAGCTGTATGACGTCCTGAAACGGCTCGAAGAGAGAGGCTATGAAGCCTACCTGGTCGGAGGTGCTGTCCGGGATATGGTCCTGGGTGCTCCGATCAAGGACTACGACATCACCACGAACGCGGATCCCAATGCCATCCGCATGGCTTTTCAGGACCACAAGACCTACGATCTGGGAAAGAAACACGGAACGGTGACCGTCCTGGCCGGGACCACTAAATTCGAGATCACGCCGTTTCGTCTGGAAGATGACTACAGAGATCACCGTCATCCCGAAACGGTCCTTTTCACATCCGATCTGAAAGACGATCTGAAACGCAGAGACTTCACGATCAACGCCCTGTGCATGGATTCAAACGATCAGATCATCGATCTCTTCGACGGGATCAGGGATATCGAAAACAGACAGATCCGGGCGATCGGCGATCCGAAGGCACGCTTCAATGAAGATGCACTGCGCATATTGAGAGCACTGCGTTTTGAAGCTGCGCTGGATTTTGAGATCGAAGCGGAAACGAAGAAACAGATCGAAGAGTGTGCCTATCTGCTGGAATGCATCTCCGCAGAACGCAAGAAAGAGGAACTGCTGAAGATCCTGTGCTGTCAAAGCGCCTTCAGGGTCATCAACGAGAACCTCAGGGTATTTCAGGCCTTCATGCCGTTTCACAGGATAACGAGAACGAGAAACAACTTCTCATCCCCTTTCTACGCTTTGGCTTACCTTCTCAGAAACGAAAAGGATCCCGATCTGAGATCCCTCAAATATTCCAATCAGGAGATCCGTCTCATTGAAGAACTCATCCGTTCTTCAAAGATCGATATCAGCGATGATACGCATTTCATCGAATGTCTCTCTTCCTTGGATCAGAAAGACATCCTGCGCTTCCTGAACCAGTATCACCGAAAAGACTTCAACGATCGTTTTGAAAAGCTCCGGCCATGGATCTGTACCCTGAATGAACTGAAGATCGACGGAAAGACGATCCGGAAATACGGATATCGGGAAAAACAGATCAGTCAGATCAAACAGAAGTTATTGGATCAGGTCCATCAGCGGAAAGTCAATAATACCGCAGAGGGCCTGGAAAGCTGTCTTGCGAAAAATCCTTCGCTTTTGTCCTGAAGACGATTTTTCTATTATTTTACGAAGAATAATGTTAGAATAGGTAAGGACACATGCCGACTTAGCTCATCCGGTAGAGCAACGCACTCGTAACGCGTAGGTGGTAGGTTCGAGTCCTATAGTCGGCACCATCGAAAAATGAAAGCCCTGATCATGAACTGCCCCATTCAAAACGGACAGTAAAATGAAGGGCTAAAAAGCACCTTCTGTACAATGAAAATACAGGAGGTGCTTTTTTATGGCAGGGAAACCGAATAATAAATATTCATATGAATT
>Ga0256405_10004599_pt1 | contig 25517 bp, 23 predicted proteins | sample RumenRJG_02DNA_FD_189096 | JGI IMG/M metagenome (GOLD analysis project Ga0256405, IMG submission 189096) | Bovine rumen microbial communities from Lethbridge, Alberta, Canada - RJG_02 | ecosystem: Host-associated > Mammals > Digestive system > Stomach > Rumen | place: Canada: Alberta... | reverse complement strand
GATGATCCCTATATCATGCAGCATCGCCGCTTCTTCCACAAACTGCCGATCCACTAACCCTTCCTCTGTCCATTGAGGATGCGCATCTACAATCTTCAGCGCACGATCTGCCACCTGTCGGCTGTGCGTCAACAGAACATGTTTCAACTCCGGTGTTTCCCCGTAGTACTTTTCTATGAGAGCTAAGTAATTCGTAATTCTTAATTTTGAATTCTTAATTTTTAATTTTTAATTCTTAATTCTCAATGTATCCCATTGAGGAATGACCGTGCGTCCATTCTCTTTTTCCCCGGTACTTGCAGTTCCAGTATGCGCACTGCGCCTTCCTTGCACGGCACGATAATTTCCTTTGTACATTGTACATTGTCCCTTTGTACTTTTTCAACGGCAAATATTTTCACGTTTTCGAAAATATTTCCGTTGATATTGAGGTTCGTCCATGCGGCAGGGTAAGGGCTGAGTCCGCGGACGAAATTATGTACCTGCTCCGCCGTCATCCGGTCGAAATGAATCTCGCAGTCTTCTTTGAAGATCTTTGGCGCAGGACGTAACTCCGCTACCTCCGGTTGCGGGGTAGTGGGTACTTGGATACCTTTGTTCTCGCAATCAATGATCAGATCCACCGTGCGGGTGACCATCTCTTTGCTAAGCTCCATCAGTCTATCGTGTACCGAACCCACGTTCTCGTCTTCGCCGATAGGAATACGTTCCTGTAGGATCATGTTGCCCGTGTCAATCTCATGTTTGAGCATGAAGGTCGTCAGACCGGTCTCACGGTCTCCGTTCATGACTGCCCAGTTAATCGGCGCTGCGCCTCGGTACTGCGGCAGTAAGGAACCGTGTATATTGAAGGTTCCTAAACGGGGCATCGTCCAAACGACCTCCGGCAACATCCGGAACGCCACTACGATCTGCAGATCCGCCTTATAACTTCTCAACTCCTCTATGAACGCCTCGTCTTTGAGTTTCTCGGGCTGCAGAACCGGCAGTCCGACCTCCAAGGCGTATTTCTTGACATCCGAATACTGTACCTGATGACCTCTACCTGCCGGTTTGTCCGGCATCGTCACCACGGCTACTACGTTATAGCCTCCTTCTACTAAGGTCCGCAGGCTCGCCACCGCAAACTCCGGTGTGCCTAAATATACTATTCTTAGATCAGATTTTGTCATAACATCAATAGTCAATTAAATTCAATCGTCAATAAATCGTACTTCGTCAATCGTCAAATCGTCAATTCTCTTGGTACTTTGGATCAAGACTTTTCGGTCGTTTCTCCACTACCGGGCTAAGCGGTCTCCTATACGCGCGTATAATAAGGTATATACCCAAAACGATAAACGGCAGGCTGAGGAGCTGACCCATATTCAAGAGATGTCCGGCTTCGAAAGCCTCTTGGTCGTTTTTGATGAACTCCAACAGGAACCGCACGCCGAAGATGATGAGGAAGAAGACTCCTAACAGCAGTCCTTCGCGACGACGCGCATCGGTCTTCCAGTACATCGGCCACGTGATACAGAACGCTGCTAAGCAGTACAGCATCTCGTATATCTGCGTCGGATGGCAGGGCACCGTCTGTCCGTCTCGTACGAAGATGAAGCCCCACGGCAGATCAGTCGGTCCGCCGTATATCTCGCTGTTGAACAAGTTGCCTAAACGAATCAGAAAACCCGTGATGCAAACACCAACGCAGAGCCGGTCTAAGATCCACAGCCACGTGGTGCCGAACTGCGGATACCGGCTGAACTTATACTTATTGAGCAAGGCAGCAGCGACGATGATACCGAGCGTTCCTCCATGACTTGCCAAACCGCCTTCCCAGATCTTGAGCATCCATAAGGGGTGCTCGATATAGGGGTTTCGGTACGTAAACTCCATGCCAAACAAGTACCACGGGTTGCCGTACTGATGCCACTCGTAGAAAAGGCAATGCCCCAGACGCGCACCGACAATAGCGCCTATCGTGATCCAGAAAAAGAGCTGGTCAGACCATTCTGCCGGGCAGTTCTCCCGTTTGTACATCCGTTCACTGATCACCCAACAAATATAGATACCGATTGCCCACAGCAACCCGTACCATCGTATTCCTCCGTCTCCGAAATGAATAAGTATCGGATCTACATCCCAAGTAATAAAATTAAACATTGTTTATCGTCCCCAATTAAGTTTTGCTTTGAGCGAATTCAAGAAACTGTTGTCGCCTATCTGTACCACCTTGGTGGTGTAGTTAGCGCGCTCTACGTGCAGCGTGAGATCCGTACTGAGGCTCTGACTGCGACCGTCCACCGACACCATGAACGCATCGTAACGGCTCGTGACGCGGATGTCGAACTGCCAATCGTCCGGCACTACCAGCGGCTTGACCGTCAAGCTGTGCGGCGCGATAGGTGTGAGGATGATGCCTCGGCTCTGCGGTGCCATCAGAGGACCACCGATAGAGAGGTTATACGCCGTGCTACCCGTCGGAGTAGCAATCACCAAACCGTCCGAGTTGTACGTATGCAGGTACTCACCGTTCACCTTCAGCTCTATTTGCAGCATACTACTTAATCCCTCTTTGAGGATAGCGATCTCGTTCAGACCGTTCGGTGCCATGATCAGATTGTCTCGACGAGCACCGTCTTTGTCAATCACACTCACGTTCAGCAGACTGCGCCGCTCGATCGTATATTCGCCTGCCATCAGTTTATGAAGGATATTATCTACGTCGCACGCCTGTACTTCTGCCAAGAATCCTAAATGTCCGCAGTTGATACCTACGATAGGAATATTCTTGTCTCCTATAGCTGCGGCACTGGTCAGGAACGTACCGTCACCACCGACCGAGAGGGCGAAGTCAATCGGTTCGTAACTCTTGTCCGATGCCTCATCATCGTTCATCGAGACATCATTGATAAACCCGTCGTTGAAAACCGGATACTCGCGAAGGTTCAACTCTTGACGCAGTTCCTGCGACAGTACTACTTGCAGATCGTTCTCGCTAAGCGAGTTGTCCTGCCTGTACTGTGCCAAAAACGCCAAGATATGCTGTACTTCCTGCAGCGTCTCGGATTTCATCGCGTTTCCAAAAATAGCTATTATCATGTTTTTTCACTTTTGCGGCTGCAAAAGTACTGCTTTTTTCTGACATATGCAAATTTTTGTAGATTTTTCTAAATACCTTTCTAAAAATTTGCATATTTCAAAAATATTTTGTACCTTTGCAGCGTTTTTTAAAAACAACTATGACGAAATTAAGCGTAAACATCAACAAGGTGGCCACATTGCGCAATGCACGTGGTGGAAATGTGCCTGACGTTCAGCGTTTTGCTGTGGACTGCGAGCTGTTTGGTGCGCAGGGTATTACCGTTCATCCGCGTCCGGACGAACGGCATATTCGTAAAGAGGACGTGTACGTGCTCAAGTCGATGGTGACTACGGAGCTCAACATTGAGGGAAATCCGACGGATGATTTCTTGGCTTTGGTGACGGATGTCAAGCCGACGCAGGTGACCCTAGTGCCCGATGATCCTTCGCAGCTGACCTCTAATCACGGTTACGACACACGTAGGAATCTTCATTTTTTGAAAGGTGTAGTGAATCATCTGCACGCCTATCGGATGCGGGTGAGTATCTTTGTGGATCCCGATCCTGTGATGGTGGAGTACGCGCTGCGTACGGGAGCGGATCGTGTGGAGCTCTATACGGGTCCTTATGCCGAGATGTTTGAGACGGATCCCAAACGTGCGATAGAGAAATACCGCGCTGCGGCTGAGAAAGCGCACGAGTTAGGGCTTGGTCTCAATGCCGGGCATGACCTCAATCTCAAGAACCTCAAGCCTTTCGTCAAGGCGTTCCCTTGGACAGCTGAGGTCTCTATCGGTCACGCCATCATCTGTGACGCCCTCTATTTGGGTATCCAAGAAACAATCCAAGAGTATTTGGACTTATTAAAATAAGTCGTTAAAATGTGTTTAGCACGTTAAAATGTTAAATAGTTAAAACCGTAAATAATTGTATGTTATTACAAATTGACACCACCACTCTCGTTGAGGAGTTGGTACAGGCTCAAGAGCCTATTCAGGAATCTATCAATCTTTGGGAAATGGCGCAATATGGAGGTTGGATCATGATCATTCTGGCGATCCTCCTTGCCGGCGCATGTTATATTTTCATTGAGCGTCTCGTGGTCATCAAGCAGGCTACGCAGGAGGACAAGTCCTTCATGGATCGTATTCGCGATTATATCCATGAGGGTAAGATCGACTCCGCGCTCAATCTCTGCAAGCAGACCGACACCCCTTCTGCGCACATGATTGAGAAAGGTATCACGCGTATCGGTCGTCCGATGCAGGATGTGCAGGTAGCGATTGAGAACGTAGGTAACTTGGAGGTCGGCAAACTGGAGAAAGGGCTTGTCATCATGGCGACCATCGCCGGTGGTGCTCCGATGCTCGGTTTCCTTGGTACCGTATTAGGTATGGTGCAGACGTTCTATAACATGGCACAGACATCCGGCGGCGTCATCGAGATGAGCGCTCTCTCCACCGGTATGTATCAGGCGATGGTAACGACCATCGGCGGTCTGATCGTTGGTATCTTGGCAATGTTTGCCTATAACTATCTCGTCTCGCGTATCGACCGTGTGGTTCGTCTCTTGGAGAGCCGTACCTTGGAGTTTATGGATCTTTTGAATGAACCGGCGTAACAATCTCAAACCTTCAAACAATTTCAAACTTTCAAACTATGTCTTTGAAAAAGAGAAATAGGGTAGAAGCGACTTTTGCGATGAGCTCCATGACGGACTTGGTGTTCCTCTTACTCCTGTTCTTCGTCATGGCATCCACGCTGTCTTCACCCAATGATATTAAGATCAATCTGCCTACTTCCCGTTCGCAGAAAGTGACCCGTCCGCAAGTAGCGAAAGTGTCGATTGACAATCTCGGTAATTACTTTGTGGCATTGGGCAAGGAGAAGCCGATTCCGGTTGATCCCGATAATCTGGAGGGTTACCTTAGCCGTGTGCAGGCAGCTGACTCCACGACCTATATCGCCCTTCATGCCGATCAGGACGTAGCGTACAAAGAGGTGGTACGCGTGCTCGATATAGCTAACCAGCATCATATGAAGCTTGTCGTAGCAACGAAACGTTAATAACCTATCCGCCAAGTTTGGCGGATCATCACATGACAAAGAAACAAAAACGACATATTATCGCCTCAATAGGTACAGTGCTCTTTATGATTCTACTGTTCCTGTTGCTATGGTTTATCAAGCTGACCGCCTTCAAACCCGAAGAGGAAGAAGGTGTCGAGGTCGCTTTCGGCGAAGTGGCTGATGCCGGAGGTTACATGGCGGAACAGTCGGAGGCAGTGCCGATGCCTGCGCCCGTACCTGCAGCACCGCAGTCCGCTTCTTCTCCTTCGGACAATGATCTGATGACTCAAGAGGACGAAGAATCGCTGGCTTTGCGCCGTGAGCAGGAGAAGAAAGAGCGTGAACGCAAGGAAGCCGAGGCAGCTGAGAAACAACGTCAACGTGAAGAGCAGGCACGGCTCGAAGAGGAGCGTAAGGCGCGTGAGGCAGCTGAGGCGGCACAACGTGCCAAAGAAGCCGAAGCTATAGCAAAGGCAAATCAGTTCGGTTCGCTCTTCGGACAAACGGGTAATACCCAAGGCTCCGGAAGCAGCCAAGGTTCCGGACAGCGAGGCAATCCTGTGGGACACGGTTCGGTAGGAGGTAACTCATGGAACCTTGCCGGACGAGGAATCAAAGGTACTCTGCCGCAACCGTCCAATGACTTCAAGCAGGAAGGAAAAGTAGTGGTACGAATCCGTGTAAACGCTGCCGGACAGGTAAAGGAAGCTACTATCATCGGCGGCGATGTGTCGGATAAACAAACCCAACAACTGGCTCTCGATGCAGCGCGTAAGGCGAAGTTCACGGAGGGCGAGCATGATCAGATCGGAACAATAACCTATATATTTAAATTAAACTAATTCGTAATTCTTAATTTTTAATTTTTAATTACAATGAATTATCTCTTTCTTGACAATGGTTTTGAGGAAATCGAAGCAATCACCACTATCGATTTACTGCGTCGCGCGAACATCGCGCTGACGACTGTTTCCGTAACCGGTAATCCTATGGTTCTTGGTGCGCACAACATCGCCGTAGAAGCAGACGGTCTTTTGGACAAGATCGACTTCTCGGATGCTGAGATGCTCATCCTGCCGGGAGGACAAACCAAACTCGGTGAATATTCCGCATTGTGCGATCTATTGGTAGAACATAACAAAGCCGATAAACTGATAGCTGCTATCTGTGCTGCTCCGGCGGTATTGGGTAAGTTAGGTATCTTGGAGGGCAAGCAGGCTACCTGTTATCCCGGCTTCCAAGATGCGCTGGGAGAGAGCTATGTGGGCGGTCTGGTGGTGGAATCCAAGAATGTGATCACAGCCAAAGGACCCGGCTTGAGTGCCGATTTCGCTTTCTGTATCATCGAGCGTCTCAAGGGCTCCGATGTAGCCGACGCGGTATATGATGCAGCGCAGTATTAAGAGATAAACTGAATGATCTCGTTCGCGAGGTCGGAGATAGAAGTCCTACCGTCATTGATGACGGTCAGGACTTTTTTTGTTGCCTTTTGCTCATCGGTCGGACGGAACTGTTGTGCGCGCATACGTGCGCGTACCTTATTGATATGTTCCTCCGTAGCGTCTCCATGGTAGTCGCGTGCGATCGTTCGTTGAAGCCGTACCTCTTCCGGTGCATCCACCACTACGATCCTGTCGCATAAGCTGTCTATACCTGCCTCAAAGAGAATAGCCGACTCCACAAAGAGCACGCTGAACTCTGAAGTCTGAACTCTGACTTCTGAACTCTGCACTCGAATATCTTCCTTGACCGCCGGATGAACGATCGCATTGAGTTGCTGTAATAACACGGGTTCGGCAAAGACCCGCTGCGAGACATAGGAGGTGTTGTAACTGCCGGTGAAAGGATGCTGAGGCGAAGGCACAAATGCCTCGGCGCCCAAGAGCGCAATGATGGCTTTGCGAACCTCTGCGTTCTCCATAATGATACGTTTGGCTTCTCTATCGCAGTCATAGACCGCGTAGCCACGTGCAGCTAAGACCTGCACAATAGTGGATTTACCACTTCCGATTCCTCCTGTGATGCCTACTAACATATTTGGTCTTTATTCTTTTAGCGAAGCGGTCTTTGCTCTTTCAGCGTAGCGGTCTAGAACTGAAAGTAAATAAATGGTTGCATCTCAGCCGTGACGAACTGATAGATCACCACGATAGCAAAGCAAGCTACTATCACCATGAGCCATAAAGGCATTGCGCTGAATGCCAAACGGTATCTTCTCTTCCAGTTGGTCGGCAGCCAGTGAATCATCATTCCGGCAACGAACATCGCTACTACCCATCGGTACTCCCATAGAAACTCAGGAATGATCGCATTGCTCCATGCGCCGCCTATCTGATTGACCATGTTCTTTGCCGTGTTCCATGCTACCTCGTTGGCGGTCTCCGGATCGAGGTTACTGCTGCTTCGGAAGAAAAGACGGGTGAAGGTGATAAACGTGAAGGTCTGTAGAATCGCCCAGACGGTCGATAGCGAGTTCGCAAACCGGTTCTCCCTTTCCGAGATCTCCTCCCTGTCCAGCGAGATGAGCCAATAGACATACCGAATAGCCGTACCGAGCCAGATGAGTGCCGACCAGACCGCAAACATACGCCAGACGGGCAGGTTCGTGAAGAAATCCGCTATACACAAACCTGCTGTCAGCAAGGTGATACAGGTAAAACGAAGATGCCAATTCATCTTTCGCCAGATCTTCTCTATGATCATTCCGAAGCCGTTAATACCGCCCCAGATGATGAAATTCCAACTTGCTCCATGCCAAAGACCGCCCAAGACCTGCGTGATGAACGAGTTCAGATTTGCGTAGAGAAGTTTCAGATTCGAGGATTGTGCCCAATGGTTGTATATCGCTACGCATACCATGAATACGGCAAAGGGCACGAGGATCTGCCACCACCATCCGGTCAAAGCTGCGGAGACAAAAGCAATCAAGCTTAACCAGAAATACGTACCGAAACCGATCTCCCTGTTGCCGCCTAAAGGTATATACAGATAGGTCTTCAGCCATCTACCTAAGGACATATGCCATCTTCTCCAGAACTCCTGTGGACTTTGGCTCTTGTAGGGCGAGTTGAAGTTCATCGGCAGGTAGAAACCCATCAGCATCGCTAAGCCGATAGCTATATCCGTATAGCCCGAGAAGTCCGCATAGACCTGCAGCGAGTAGGCAAAGAGCGCAAACAGGTTCTCAAATCCCGAGAAGAGCAAGGGGTTGTCAAACACACGGTCAATGAGGTTCACTGCCAAGTAATCCGACATGATGATCTTCTTCGCCAAACCATTTAAGATCCAGAAGACCGCTATACCGAACAACCTCCGGCTCAGACGGAACGGTTTGTACAACTGCGGAATAAATTCCTCTGCACGCACGATAGGTCCGGCTACCAACTGCGGGAAGAAAGAGACGTAGAACCCAAAATCGAGTATGTTCTTCACCGGCTGAATACGTCCCCGAAAGACATCCGCTGTATAGGAGATCACTTGGAAGATATAGAATGAGATACCCACCGGCAGCACGATCGTATCGACACTGAACCGACCTGCTTCGGCGAAGCCGTTACCCACATAGGCGAAGATGTCAAACACACGGAATCCGGTGCCGAACAGGTCATTGATCATGTTCGTGAAGAAATACGCGTACTTGAAATATGCCAACAGCCCCAAGTCAATGACTACCGAAAGCGCCAAGAAAAGATAGGCAACAGGTAACTTGTAATTCTTAATTCGTAATTCGTAATTTTTAATTTGAGAATTTTTAATTCTCTGTGCGATAATCCAATCGCTCAGCGTCACAAACGCCAAGAGAAGCAGGAACAGCCCGCTGGTCTTGTAGTAAAAGAACCAACTGACGAACAGCAGATATACATTGCGCAGATGGAGCCTTCCTTTCTCCTTTCCTGTCCCGCTATTCCCTATTATTAGCGCAAAGAGCGCATACACGATCGCAAAGAACGCCCAGAAATAAAACTGAGTGAACAATAACGGGCTATTCTCGTCAAAAGCAAATATGTAATGTAGAAAATCCAATTTTTAATTTTTAATTTTTAATTTTGAATTCCTTCCAAGATCCACTGTACGACAGCGTTTCCGGCTTTGCGGGCACCGCTGCGCATGAAATGAATACCATCGCTGCCTGCCAAACCGTTCTCTTTCCAACGAGCCATACTTCCAGCTCCGCCCATATAGTTGAAAAGACTGAAATAGGCGATATTCTCCTCCATTGCCATCTTCCTAAGCAGGCGATCCATATAGGGTATCATCGGATACGTGATCCATTCTCCGTTTTCCTGTGTCAGCATATCACTCGGACCGATGAAGAGGATAGATGCCTCCGGTGCGCAGGACTGCAAATACCGAACCTGCTCGCGCAAACCCTTGACAATCGAACTGATGGTACTCGGGTTCTTGTTAAATGGTATCGCATTGCCGCCAAACTGCATGATGATCAGCGTCACGTTCTGCTCGCGGTAGAATGAACTCAGTTGCTGACGGTCGATCTTCGTGAAGACGGTTCCTAAACATCCGCGCATAGGGATATTATCCACGATGACACCTGTCTTGCTCTCTTGCGAAAGGGCATAGACGGAACCTTTGCCGCTTAGATAAACGGAGTCGCCGGACGTCCTGTAATGAACGCTGCTGTCGGCGAAGATACGCCATGTGTTGTAACGGGCGTTATTGTCCTGCGGCGTACAGATTGCGATGACTTCTTCACTGCCGCTTACGAGGCTGTCGTTCATCACCGCCACTTGTCCCATCACGCCGTACAGACCGTCCTCACGTTGCGTCCGTTTAGGTCCATAGACCATGTATCGCTGCGGACCTTGGGCAGGCTGTATCTGTTTGCCGTTCATGACAAGACGCTGTCTGACCGTACGACTTGGGATCGTCTGAGCCAAAGGCAGCAGACCTGCCCCCTTACCGCCATAACGGCTCTGCAAGGCTTCGCGTATCTGTTGCGTCATACGATCCTCTTCTATCTGGCTGTCTCCATAATGAAGCACCCTCACTTTCTTGGTATCGGCTTGATCCAACGAAGCGTAGAAGGACTTCAAGAAGATTCTGCTGTCAACAGTGCTATCCACCACCACACGAGGTACCTCTATCCGAGGCTCCTCTATTACTTTTGGGGATTCGGGCAAAATGGTATCTTGCGGTTCAGGAAGGCTTGCCTCTATCTCCTCCACTATCTCCTCACATTCCTGTTGAGACGTAGTGGGGTTTCCTATCACCTCAGCGAGGGTAGGCCATCTCAGTTCGTACTCATGGTACACAACCCTTCCGGGCAGAACCATACTTAGCCCTGCCAAACCTGCCATCACGCAAGCAATAAATATGAATACTTTACCGGGACTCAAATCTCAAATGTCAAATGTCAAATGTCAAATCATTTTACTTCTTCCACAACGCCCTGCTGAACAACAGCAAGATGGTGAATATCTCCAGACGTCCGATGAGCATAACGAAGGTCGCTACCCATTTGGCGATGGTCGGGAAGGCGGCATAACATCCGCTGGAACCCCATTGACCGATGGACACACCCACATTACCTATCATCGAAACGGCTACCCCCAAAGACTCGTCAAAACCGATACCGCACGCACAGAAACACAGCGAAGCAGCCACGATGATCGCCATATAGAAGAACATAAACGCTACCACGTTACTGGTCGTCTGCTCGCGAAGGGTCAAGCCGTTGAACCGCACAGGGATGACCGCATTCGGGTGAATACGACGTTTGATCTCCGCGTTAGCTGATTTGGCAAAAATAGCCAAACGTACCCATTTGATACCTCCGGCTGTTGAACCCGATGCACCGCCTGTGAGCATCAGGAAGAACACGATCATCCAAAGGAAAGGAGGCCATACCATATAATCCGCTGCAACAAATCCTGTACTGGTGATGGTAGCAATGGAGGTGAAAAAGCCTATTCGGATGCTGGATAACAAATGCGTATGAAGGAGTAGACCTCCGGAAAGTACCAGACCTGCTATGATACAAGCCCCCACGTACCATCTCGTCTCCTCGTCACGGATCAGGCGCATCGGCTTGCCACGGAAAGCATAAATCAGTTGCGTGAAGTTAATACCCGAGAGGAGCATAAACACTATGATGATCCATTGGATCGCGGGAGAGTACGAAATCACGCTGTCGTTATGAGTAGAGAATCCTCCGGTGGAGATGGTTGCCATCGAGTGACAGATAGCGTCAAATCGTCCCATACCAAACAGCCATAACAGCACTCCTTCGCCGATGGTCAGAAGGATATAAGTCAGCCACATATGTCGGGCGGTGTCGGCGATACGGGGACTCAGTTTGTCGTAACTGACACCCGTCACCTCGGCGCTGTAGAGCTGCATTCCTCCCAGACCGAACATCGGCAGGATAGCAACACTCAGCACGATGATACCCATACCTCCTATCCATTGGGAGAGCGAACGCCATAAGAGGATCGAACGGCTCTGAGCCGCTACGTCCGTGAAGACGGTAGAACCGGTGGTGGTGAAACCTGCCATGGCTTCGTACCAAGCGTTGGTGATCTCCGGCAACGCGCCGCTTAGCCAATAGGGTAGCAATCCGAATAACGAATAGACGATCCAGACCATCGCTACGATGACGTACCCTTCACGTTCGCCTACACGCTTCTCTGCGTGACGACCGGCTGCTAACATCCACCAACTGCTCAACCAAGTCACGAAAGTGGAGATGATCCATGCGCCGAGATTCGGTTCGTCGTACCACCAAGCCGCAAAAGTAGGAATGAGCATGAACTGCGCCTCTAAGAGCGTCAGCACGCCCATGGTCTTGAAAACTAACCTCCAGTTGAATGTTCGTGTCATTTGAAGAATCGCGCTAATTGTCTAATTACATGACTTTTACAGAAGACGACCACCAAGTCGCCGGAGATGATCTGCGTCTCGCCGTTCACCAATATACCTTCGCCCGCACGCACGATACCGCCTATATTCGCCTCGTCCGGCAGGTCCATATCTTTCACTTTATGACGAGTGATAGTACTGCCTTCTTTGGCGTAGAACTCCACGATCTCGGCGTCGGCACTCGTCAGGTTATGTACGCCTCGAACGGACGCATCCAAGAGCATTTGGTAGATATACGAAGCTGCGATGGTCTTTTTGTTGAGTACCGTTCCGATATCCAGACCTTCCGCCATGGGGATATAATCGAGGTTCTCCACCTCTGCGATGGTCTTACGGACACCAAAACGCTTAGCGGCAAGGCAAGCGAAGATGTTCGCCTCGCTGCTGTCTGTGATGGCTACGAAAGCGTCGGCATCTTGGATACCTTCCTCTTTTAGTACGTCCATATCCGTTCCGTCATCGTTGATAATCAGAGCGTTAGGAACCTTTTCGCTCAGTATATTACACAACTCACGGTCTTTCTCGATGATCTTGATACTCATCTCATCCGTCAGTTCGGTAGCCGCCTTGCGGGCAATACGTCCGCCGCCGAAGAAGATGACGTTCTTGATCTCGCGTTTGGACTTACCGAGTTCCTCACGCATGAACTCCATGTTCTCTTTCGGGCACACGCAATATACCATGTCGTTCTCCTCCACCATATCTTGTCCGCGAGGAATGAGGGTCGTTTGCTCGCGTTTGATGGCTACAATACGGTATTTGCCGTGGTTATAGATGCCGGACGCAAAAGTCTTACCGATGATCTTAGCTCCTGCTCGCACTTTGATGATACAAAGTTCCAATGCGCCCTGACACAGATGCAGGTGATACCGCATCCAGTTGGTACGCAGGCTCTCTTCGATCTCATTGGCGGCAAGCACTTCCGGATAGATCAGGTGGTTCAGACCCATAGCTTCGAAGAACTTACGGTTCTCCGGCAGCAGGTACTCGTAGTTATCTATTCGCGCAAGAGTGCGTTTGGCGCCCAATGAGTTGGCGATGAGGCAGGCTGTCATGTTCTCTGCCTCGTTTGGGGTAACGGAGATGAACAGGTCACATCCGTCCACACCTATATCGCGCTGGTCGTGAATAGAAGTGGGGTTACCCACTTTCGTGAGCATGTCGTAGTTGGCGCTCAGGTCACCAAGCCTTTCTTGGCTCTCGTCCAAGAGGCTGATCTCCATGTCTTCGCGGCTAAGCAGTTTTGCCAAATGCGTTCCTACTTCGCCTGCACCTGCAATAACGATTCGCATAATCCCTCCTATTTTTATAAGTTACTGAAATAAAGCGAGTTACGCGACATTGCAACATTGTCTTGTAATACAGTTGCTATATTTCGTCCAAAATCATGCATTTTCGGTCTCTTTTTGTTGTTGTCTTAATCATCTTCTTAAAACTACAGATAACAAAAAACGCCGCAAAATTACAAAAAAAATCTGACTTGTGCAAATAATTCTTAATTTTTAACGAAAAAGAATACAGTCTTTTATAGTTTACTATTGGTTGAAACGCAGTAATTTTGCGCAAAAATAATTTTTACGCAAATATGGAACTGCAAGAACAACTTAAACAGGAGGCTATAAACCTCGGTGCCTGTGAGGAAGGAATATCCTCTTGGGGCGATCCGGATGTAGGCGAATTATGCCGCAAGTATTTCAAGTATCAGGACTTCTGCATTCAACACAACTGGCCTACCGTTGACGAAATCAAAACAGCCGACCAGAGCATCGTTCGCAAGCACGGCATCTTCGTCACCGGCAAAGAGATTGCGCACAGTCTCAAAGACATCGTTGTGATGGGCGATGCCGAAGTGTCTGTACACGTCATGGCTCCGTGTAACGTGACTGTCCGGCATAATGGCATCGCCAAAATCTTCGTAGAGGACGATGTGCTTTGTTATGTGGATATGCACGATAACGCGAACATCAAGGTTTGCTACAAGGAAGCAAAAGCTCGTGTCGCGGTTTCGTACTATGGAGGTACTATTGAGAATAAAGAAATGGTTGATCGTATATATAATAAGGAGAAATAGTTATGGCAGCACAAGGTGGATTTAACTTACCAGTAGGTATTGAACTTAGTCAAGTCGAAAAAGACTTGCAGAAGTTAACTTCGAGTGTAGATAATGTTTCGGCGCAATTAGGCAAACGCCTTGAACTAAAACCGACTATCAACACAAAAGCCTATGAGGCTGCTGTTGACAAAATGGATGTTGCGTTTAGGAAACTACAAGATCGTTTTAGCAGAGGATTTGACTTTGTTAGAAAAGGAGTAGGCGAGAATGGCTCAGATATAAAAGATTCGTTCAGTGCTGATTCTTTATTTGGCAGTATTGATAATATGAAGGCTTCTGTGGCACAACTCAAAGGAATGTTGCGGAATCCGGGCAAATATGAACTAAATGTAGGAGATACGAAAGAACTCATTGGTTTGCAAGAATTGATTATCAAAAACTGGCAAACCTCAACTAATGAGATTCATAAGCAAGACGCCGCAGTCAAGAGCCTCCTCGAAAAAGAAGCGAAGCTGCGCAATGAAACAAAACAGCGGATCAACGACAGTATCGGTCGGCATGAGCGAGACAGGGCAGATGCTAAAAATCTTAACCGGAGAATAGACCAGATTCGCGCAGAGCGTGTTGCTATCGGAAAACTGATTAGTGACTATGAGCAACTTGCAGCAAAACAACGCAAGTTCGGCGAGAGTGATGCAGGCACAAATGATAGAATAGCCAAACTACGCGCTGAACATACGCAATATAAGAATCTCGAACGCGAAGAACTGAACAGGCAGAAAGCAATCAACCAGAATAATGCATTGTTCAATGACCAAGGGCGCATCATTGGCAAATTGAAGACACTTGCATCTCGATACATATCTATCTTCACTATCGGCACTCTCGCAAAGAAGGTGGCAGAGACTACTGGATTCTTCGAGCGTCAGCAAGTGGCATTGGAAGGAATCGTCGGTTCGGCAACAAAAGCAGCTGAGATCATGGGACAAATCAAATCGTTTGCCCCCAACTCTCCTTTCCAGACAAAACAGTTGATTGAGTACACCAAGCAGTTAGCGGCATACAACATCGCAGTTGATGACCTGTTCCCGAAGACAAAGATGTTAGCCGATCTGTCTGCAGGTCTCGGTGTGGATATGCAGCGCCTTATATTGGCGTATGGTCAAGTGAATGCCGCTTCGGTACTCCGTGGTCAGGAGTTGCGTCAGTTCACAGAGGCAGGTATTCCGATGGTGCAGAAGCTTGCGGATAAGTTCAGTGAGTTGAACGGACGTATCGTAACGACCGGCGAGGTATTTGAGTTGATCTCAAAACGTCAGGTGTCGTTCGACATGGTGAGCCAAGTGCTGACCGACATGACCTCTGCCGGCGGTAAGTTCTACAACATGCAGGCCAACCTCATGGGTACCGTATATGGTCAGATTGAGAAATTGAAAGACCTCTGGACGTTGAGTATGGACCAAATTGGTAAATCATCGCACGGAACGATTACGAAGGTTCTCTCCTGGATGCAAGCAGCCGTAAAGAATGCTACTTCTATATTCCGCGGATTTGTACTTACTGTTACTATCAACTCGCTCGGTCAGTTATGGAGTCGCATAAAGCAACTACGCACGGAGATAGGCTTACTTGGTGTTGCCGCAAAGGGAGCCTTCGGGGCTATATCTCTTGGCGTAGGTGTCGCATATGGAGTATTTAGAAAATTATGGGATGAAAACCATAAAATTCAGAAGCAGTTTGAAGAAATACATGAATCTTTTCAGAAACAGATTGACACAGCGAAAGAAGGACTTGATGAGATTATTCAAAAACTCAACAGCACTACGGAGGGTACAAAATTGTACCAAGATGCAATAGACGCCCTAACGTCCAACTACTCACAGTACATAACGCTGAATGATGAGATCATCCAGCAGTTGATGCAAATGGGTGACGCGTACGATAATATCAAGCTTGCTATTGATAAGTACAATGATGCTCTAGAGAAAAAACAGCAGTTAGAGGCGGCAAGAAATATGCTTACAGAAGCATTTGACGCATCGAAAGCGACTAAGAGCTGGAGGCAGTATATATCTGGTTATACCTTTTCGTGGGATGGCATTGACAATAATGATATACAATCAAAGATGGAACATGCCATACAGAAGGTTTTTAATGAGATGCTTTCGCAAAATAAGTTGTCGTATTCAGAAAACAAAGACGAACGCTATCAACAGAATAGAGCAACATACGAAGATCTTTTTAGAAAATACATGAAAGCAGAAGGTCTCGAAGCAATGCTTGGAGACCTGAATATGTATCAATTATTCCAAGATTTTTCAAATAGTGCTCTATTTGACAATAACTCAAGTCGTGCATATAGCGAGTATCGCCGCCTCACCAGAGAATCAATGGGCGAAGGCGTGTCTGACTTTGCCTGGTTGTCTCGCATAGAGAATACATTTAAGGATTTATCTACGACGCTTCCAAAACAACTAAATGCGCAGACTCCTCAAGGCTATACTAACGAGTATAACAAGGAATGGATCAGAGCCGCTCTTGGGTATATGAATATAAAGAACGGCGATTTTGACAGTCGCAGAGATGCTAATGGAGATCGTTATGCTGATGCAGAGTTCGTCAATATGATCAAAATAATGAAGCGCGAGATTGCGAACTTTAATCAGGCATCTGTATATAATGTAGAGAATGCAATGAATGCGTATCATGCTGCTCTTGCGAAAGTTGATTCCGAGGGTGCAGCGATGCTTTTGCATTTTCTAAAACTGTTTCAAGATGGTACAGAAGAAGCGAGTGGTCGTGCTGCTGCGGTTCGAGAAACGATATTCAAAACGTGGGAGCCGACATCAGCAGAGATGAAATTTGCACGCCAATTCTTACCTACCAATCAGTCGTATAATACAACTCGCACAAGGCTTCCTCAAGAACACATCTCTCGCATAGAAGAGCTCGCGCAGTACGGAGTGTCTGTTGAAAAGACAGAGACTATTCCAACTAAACGGTATAAGATTGATCCGAACCGCGAACATTCGACTGCTGACCTTGCAGAGATCGAACGTCTAAAGATGGAGGAAAGGGTGATCGCCAAACTCATGGAAGGCGTTCAAGATATGGCAATCTCAGTCAGAGATACAGATGGTAATCTTCTACAAGCGCAGATGTTTGACATATCAGACCGAGAGAAGAACTTCACTAGAGGCGGATCAAAAGGTGATTTCACTCGATTCTTTGCTGATCTGTTCGGTATGCTAAAAAGTGCGTACAATGAGCAGAAGAAGTTTATTGAGGGTCCGCAAGGTGTTACCAATTCGCTTATTAGTAGTATCAATAGCCTCTCCGATGATAATATCTTGAAAGGATTCTATAAGGAAGGTGTAAATCCATTCCAGAAGTTTCTCGACAAGATAGAGGACTACGACATAAATACTATATTCAGCGCAGATGATTTTAAGTCTCTTGTGAACACATTCATAAAAGACGTCGGCGTTGATAAAATATCTGTTGCCGATTTCGAGAATATGTGGGAGCAACTTCTCGCGGTAGTGAGAAAGAAAGCGGTCGATTTGCGTGCTGCTGGCAAAGACAAAGAAGCCAGCAAAATAGAGGCTTATCTCCAGACAATGACCGCAGAAGGGTTGAAGTTCTTCGGGCGCGACGAGATAAACAACAAGATCGACGCGGCTATCAAATCCTTAACGAATATCGAGGAAGCCGCAAGGACTAGCTCTGCGCAATACCAAGATATGATTGCCATGATGAAGACTGGCAATTATAAGCAAATCTATGGACTGTTTAATCCGGGGAAGGAATATAGAGATATAGACGAGGCTAACGTAGCAAAGCAAACATTAGCGCAGATGTTATCTCCCGAAACTAAGGGTGGCGCTGGTATGGCTTCTTTCATAGGAAAGGACATAGAGAATATACTCAAGTCGGAGCAACTTGGATTGTCTTTCATTCCGGAACTATATGCTATCATCAGTAAGATTGGTAAAATTGGCGACGAACTTGAAGATGAAAATGGGCGTGTTATTGACGGTAAAGAATTGCAGAAGGTTAAAGATGCTTTTATTAAAGCGTTAAAAGACCTCATCAACGGTATTAAAACCGAAACACAGAAGCTATCCGAGACACGCACTAAGCAAGAGACTACTACAGATAAGATGTATGAGGCGCAGAAGACGTACAATGACAAGATCAATCTCTTGAACAAAGCGCACGAAATCGGAGTCACCGAGATTGTTGATGGCAAAGAGAAGACGGTAAAGATTGATGATGAGACGTTTGTTGACAGAACAACGGAGGTTCTGCAAGAGTTCACAAAGAATCTCACCGAACTACTCGGTGGTCGATACGATTCCAATATAGCCCAGATAACAGGTGATGCTGATAGTAAAACTGGCTCATCTTCTGGCGGCAACTTCATGCAGATGTTATCGTCCATGCAAAATGGCGGCTTACAAAGCGCTATAGGCACAGGTCTTGGTCAGTCTGCGGCCTCTGGAGGTATGAGTATGGGTGCCGCAGCAGGCGCGGCTGGTGCTGCCGGTGGGATCATACAAATGATAGACATGATTGTGAAGGCTATCTATGGCGCAATCAAAGGAATGGTCGATATGGGCAAGGCTACATTAAAGGTAATGAAGTCCTTTGACGACGTAAAAGAGGTTAATATCGACAAAACCGGTATTATGCACGTTAAGACTGTCTATGGTGGATATGATTTTGAAAAAGCAGAAGCAATACTTGACACTATCCAGCAGACCAATCAACACGCAATGGATGGTTGGGAGAAGCTAAAAAATGGCGATCCTATAGGTGCTACTGCCGAGATATATTCCGGTATTACAGACCTCATATCGTCAATACGTAGCATCGCAGATATGGACGAGCAACGAAAGATTGAGGCACTTGAAGACTCTGCAACCGACTTGAGAAATGCGGCGACAAACCTAAATGCTTCCGCCGAACGCTTGGTCGGTTTCGCTAAAATACAAAAGGAACTGCAAGCAATAGGCACTAACGCATCCCTCGCTACTGATTATAAAGAGATGATACGTATTGAGGATTCTAAAAAGAAATCAGACGGAGATAAGATGCGTGAATGGCAACAACAGTACGAGCAAGCTATGAATGAGTTTCTGAATGGCGTTCGTAAAATCAGAAATGAAATGGTGAACTCCACAGAGGAATGGGCAGACGCAATGGGTAGTGCTATCCGAAGCGCATTCCAAAACGGAGAGAATGCCGCTCGTGCTTTCCGTGGTACTGTAAAAACTATGATTGGCGATGTGATTGAGCAAATGTTACAAATGGCAATTCTTGAGCCACTCATCGAAAGTTCCATCGAGAATTGGACTAATTCGTCATATCTACAAAAGAAATTCACTAAAACGTACAAGGATAATGAAGGGATAGAAAGAACCGAGTTCGATCAAGACAACTACCTCAAGGAACTGTTGAAGAACATCGGCGATCCGAACAAAGCAGAGAACTTCTATCAGAGCATGTTGATGATTGGAGATACGCTGATTGATACCGTTAATGGTATGCCGAGCGTGCTGCAGGACTTCTACAAGTACAACTCTGAACTCGGCACATTATCCGGAGGTATTGAGAGTGAGACAGAAGACACCGCGCGTCGTATCGAAGCATTGGAGAATAGCAAACTCGGAGAGGTGTTCGCTATCCGGACGATGTTGCAGAACTATCTTGAAGGAAGCGGCTTTGGAGACTCAATGACCGCCGATCTGCAAGCGGCTATCGCAAGTATAGCGAGTGATACCAACCTCATCCGCATTGCTACCGAGAGTATTCTTTCAAGAATAGACCAGATGCGCAACTCCAACGTTCAGCCGTTGCATGTGACTATCGTGTAGGCACAGCGCAGAATAAAAGAGAACACCCCGCTCATTTAGAGTATGGTGTTTTCTTATGCGAAGTAATCATTGACTACCGCCATGAAATCGTCCAGCGTTCGGACTACCTCGACCTTATTGCCATACGACCGCAGTCGCTCTATCATCTCTTTCTGATAGTCTGAAAGTCTGCCAGCCTTGCCGTTCTTCATCTCGATATAGAGCGAAGCATAACCTTTGCGTGGAACCGGTATGTGCAGGTCGGGAATACCATTAGTCTGTCCCTCTTCTTTCAACTCGGCTGCTACTGTGCGATTGCGAAGACCTCCGTTCGGTATGGCGTAGATGATACCATCTTTCTTATGCGCCAAGCGGAACCACTTGACGCACTCGACTTGCAGATGATGCTCTGTGCCTTCTGCGCCCATTATCTTGCGCCGCTTGGACGCTGCAAGAGCCTGAAACTGTGCGGCTGATAGATTACCTCTCATAGCTATTTCTTTGGATCAGGAAAGACTTCAGTGAATGAATTGGTTACTGTCGGTATGATAGCAGACACCGCAGTCGGATATCGCGCATCCTTGATGATTTGCGAGTAATAGTTGCGTAACGGCGACCGCATCTTAGTATTCTGTGCGGTTGTCAGTGAGCCATCATAGACACGACGCTGGAAGACCACGCTCTCCGTTGGACCGCACCGCATGAAGTTCTTTAACCGCGATAGCAGCTCCGTATCAGCCGCTATGCGCCAAGGGCGGAAATAGCCGTAGTGCCGCAACACACTCTTCCTGAACATGCCGATGCCGTGAGCAATCAGCACCTCGTGGTGCCAGCGGAAGTCGAACTCATAGAAGTTACGGAACTTGAACCGCACAAAGTCGTACATGTTACGCAGATTCATCGCTTCCTCTATGCAGTTAGCATTCATTATGTCGTCTGCATCAAAGCGGACTACGTAATCGTACTTCGTGAGGTAGAATAGCGAGTTAATGGTGACGTATGTGCCTTCGTTGGAGTTCATCATAAAGACGCGGATATGCCGGTAGTTCGGCATTATCTTGCGCAAGTAGCGCATGGTCTTTGGATCGTTGTCAACACCAACTATAATCTCCCAGTTGTCACGCTCCCTAAACCATGTCTGCTGCTCTATGGAATCAAGGCATTCCTTGATGAACCGCGTAGCGTTATAGGCAGTAATACATACAGAAACACCAAATGTATTTGCTGCCATACCTTATAGGATTGCTACACCGAATACACGAACTACCTCGTCCTTGTCGAGATAGGCTTTGTTCTTCACATATCCGGGGAAGATCAGTCCGGAAGATGTGTTTTCGTGTCGAACCCACACGAAAGCATCTTTTGTGTAGTTCGGCTCGAACTTGAATAACGAAGGTTTGATACCACGTGCCTCCAATGCCTCCATCGGTTTTGTGTGGTTCCATTTGTACGGATGGATACCAGCCACTTCCGAACAAGATGTCTTGATGATAGCCGACTGGAAAATCGACATGTGTCCGCGCTTCTTGTACTCCTGATAGAAAGCCATGATGCTCGCGTCACCTTCTTTCCATGCGTAGCCACGGTTGTAGCCGTAGATATAGAGCGGCGCTTTGCCGATACGTGACTGTGCGTCTGCTACGGCTCCGTTCCAAACGAGATCGTCGTAGTCGATACGGGAGATGATAAGGTTCTCCGCATCTTTGGCAGCTTCCGCCACGTACCCGTCGAACTTATTGAAGCGCACTACTTCGATATGCAGTTTGTCACTCATAGCGATGAACTTGCGCTTGTAAGCACCGAGGTTTAACTTCGGATGTACCAGTACAACCAACTCGAAGTTCTGATTGGTTTGGTTCTCCAGCGTCGGAATGAGATAATCAGACATGAGGTGCAGCCCCATGTCGATGTACTCCTTGGAGAGCACTTTGTCCCCAAGATTGCCCTCGAAACACAGGAATCGAGTGGCGATGATGTGTTTGATTTTGTTCATATAAATTGTTGAGTTATGTGTTGTTTGGCGTTTTAGCTTAATATACAGCTGCATAGCAAGGTCGTGATGATAATCAGGACAGCTACACGGCTCATATCGCTCATTCAGAGCGTCGCAAAGTTTGCGCAGGTAGAATTTGTCAGCGTCGCTTGTTTCGCGCTTTGTATCGCTTAATTCTTCAAGCCTACATAATGTTTCTTCGATGTTTAACATACCAGTAGATCGTATTCGCCACCAACTTTGTTAACAAGGTCGTAAAACTCATCCTTGCGCTTTGTGCTGTTAGATACCCAATCAGGCTGCTTTGGATTGTAGTCGCCGAATAACGGACAGCCTTCCGTATCGTCTGCATCGTTGCCTGCGTGCTGCCTCGCACCGCTAAATCCCGGTACATTCAGTATCTCCGGCATCATCTTGCCGAAACGCGGACTCATCGTCATCTTGCAATGGTACAGGCCACGCGGGATAGCGGTCTGTTTCGGCACTTTGATGGCGGCAATCTCCTGCAAGGACATCCATTGAGTCAAGCCACGGTCTTTGTCCTCCAACGTGTGGCAGAATAGGATACCGTTCACATAAAACTCCGCGATGGTGCTCTTCTCGGTGAACACTATACGCTTGATAATCGCCAGAAGTTTGTCACCTTTCTTGGCGTTTGCGATTAGTTCTTGCTTTGTCATAACTATTCTTCGTTTTCTTCTTCTATTCTATCCGGAGAAGGCATTTCCTCTAACCGTATAGCCTTAATGGTCTCTGCGCCATCCAAAATGGCTTTACACAAGCGATGGTAGCCATCTGCTATCTGCCCGCAGTCATCAAGGATAACCGGGTACTCCAGAGAACATTGCTTAACTCGTTTGCTCTCTAATAGGAACTCGGCAAGCGTCTTACACTCAAACGGACTATCAGACAAATCGACCGCCCATAGAGGTAAGTCCATGACCGGATATTCCTTTGCCTTGGCAAACAGATACAATGTCTCTGCCTTCCATATCTTGTTTCCTCTATGGAACTCGCTTAACGAGAAATCTATATTCTCTATCGTATCTAATACTTTCATACGTCTCTCCTTTCTTTTACCAGTGGTACCCCCAACCGTAAATCAAATGCACACCTATTTCCGGAGCAGCGTTTACAACCGTACCGGCGCCGTATGGGTTATTCGTGAAAGACACTCCATAACCAACTCCGACTCCAAGTCCAACGAACTGCCCCCATCCCTTCTTCTTCACAATCGTCCGAGGCTGTACGCTAAAACTGTAGTTCAGATTCACATTGTCTATCCTTGCGTCGTACCCGGAAAACTCCACACTCAACTCGATACGGCTGCTGTCCGTTTTGAACGTGTCGCGGTACTCGTGGCAAGTGATTGGTATGTCAATAGGTATGCTGTCTGTTACTCTGCCGTCACATAAGGAATCCGTGCTGTCACAAGGGCTGACGGGTCTCGGTAGCCACAAAGTGTCGTGCTTAATCACATACTTTTGCTTGGTATGAGCATCTATGTCGGCCTTACTGCTCACCTCTACTGTGTCGTGGATCACAACCGGGTCTGCAGGTGGATTGCTCGGCTTCACAGAGCAACTACGCAGACCGGCGCCAATGATAGCACCAGCCACGAAACACGCTACGGAAAATGCGACATGTCCTTTATTTAGCTCCATTCTTATAGTCTTTGTTGTCAAGAATCTCATCGACCTTTTCTTCCGGCACATGCAGCTTATTCGCTATCTCGCCTTTCAATGCAGGTCGAATCAGTTTGAAAAACATTATCTTCGGATTCACAATCAAGATGTTTGCGCTCATCGAAAGCATCTCTGTGCATACCATAACAGTAGCGATGATACTCACGATGAAGAAACTGTCGCCTGGCAGGTTCTTCTCGGCGAGGATGAACATCAGCAATCCGCTCATATACGCTGTCATCTTGGAGATGGTCTCTCGCAGCAGTTCAGACTTGGCGAACTTCCCTCGCACGATTGAAGCCCATACGCCCCATATCAGGTCAAGCGTGATTGCTACCACTACTGACCATATAGCGAGTTCATATCCACCGACAAACTCAACTATCCATGCCACTACAAGCAATATCTTCCCCCAGATAGTACTTAATAGATACATCAACTTATGCCCTATGGCTGTCAATAACTTACTTATCATTTTCTCTGTGTTTTTTTAATTCTTTTAGCCAGCCCATCAAGCGCAAATGCTCTGTCTTTTCGCGCTCCGCGAGAAATGGCAATAAATCCTCGCAGTGCTGAATGGCATCTTCGAGAGTCATATTACTCTCTTCTTCTTTCCATTGAGGTCTGCTTCTTTCGCAAACACAATAGAAGACAAATGCAGCTCCACGCATGAATGCGTCATACTCCTCTTTCGTAGATGTTTCTTCTTTAGCTTTCGCAATTAGTTCGCATGTTAAGAGATTTAACTTCTTGAAAGTTTCCTCTACTGCTAACGATGCTATTTCTTTTACTTCATTCATTTCAATTACTCATTAAACATTCTTTACTTCTATTAAACTCTGCTACCAACTTTCCGTTATCCGTGTACACGGTCAAAGTGGGCGATTGGTAGATTACTTTACTCGGCTGTTTCTCCATAGCCGTAATCAGCCGGATCGTATTCGTTCGGAATACCTACACTTGCGCAATAGTCTGTGACCTTTTTGCGTATAGCAGGTTCTTTCAATCTGATACGCAACTCCTCGATGCACGCTTGTACGCGTCCATCACTTTCAGCGATAGGCTGATAGCCATAGCGATAGATGAATCTACCACCCTTTCTCTCAAAATGCGGAGAGTCCGCTTTAATCGGCATAATAATCATATTTACTCTGTATTTAGTGTTAAACAAAAATTCGTCTATCTCCTCAAAGTCTCTCATCGATCTTCTTTCCGGCGTATACTCTTTCTTGAGTTCGCAGATCAGGTGATTTGGCTTCTCCTTGAAATACACATACTTGCTATACCCGGCATCGAATACTGCGTTCATCACTCGTACCTGCGTGTTCCATTCTTGTATGTGGCACATCGCGCCCGTGTACGAATTGACCGTTTGCTGCAACTTGATTGCGTTCGCCAGCGTTACCTCGCTAAACCTGTGCTCTATCTTCCAGAAACAGTTGTGTATCGGCCTATTGTCGAGATACATCCTATCAGCGAAGATCATGTGTCCGCACCAAGGCAATCCGTGGCGTACTGGCTGGATATATTTCTTCGTCGGATGCAGAGTCAGTTTCAATTCTGTCAAAGCTTCCTGCAGTATAGCCTCTGTTTCCTTTATCTCCTCAAGTGTATCTTCTACATCGGCAAAATCATCGACGAACTCCGTTGCGTCCTTGCATTGTAACTTTTCACACACGAATGCGAGGAACAGGTTTGCGAGCAGTTGCGAGTAGTAATTACCTATCGGCATTCCTACATCGCCTTTACCAAATATCGACTTCTCCGGCTTGATAAACAGCTCCCACATTTCTATAGGGCTATGCCGTTCGCAGTTCACCGTAGGATCGTGCATTATCATGGTGTGTATCATTTCCATGAATAATGAACGCTGCCATTCCGGAAATCCGCTCGGTCGATACTTTGCCTCGAAATAA
>Ga0256405_10004598_pt1 | contig 25518 bp, 21 predicted proteins | sample RumenRJG_02DNA_FD_189096 | JGI IMG/M metagenome (GOLD analysis project Ga0256405, IMG submission 189096) | Bovine rumen microbial communities from Lethbridge, Alberta, Canada - RJG_02 | ecosystem: Host-associated > Mammals > Digestive system > Stomach > Rumen | place: Canada: Alberta... | reverse complement strand
AATTTCTTCATCATTAGGTAGATAAGCAAGAGCATTTTTCAAACTTGAATAGCCTTCTTTTATTTTTCCTTGTTCAATATAAATGATTCCTTTTAGTTTGTATGTGGCTCCTGTGTTAGGATAAAGTTTTCCAAGCCTAGTACAATCAGCATTTGAATTCTTGAAGTCTTTTATAGAACAATATAAATATCCCCTTTGAAATAATGCAGTGCATGAATCTGGATTCAATTTGAGAGCAAGATTTAAATCATCCAAAGCTTTTTTATATTCGCTACACTCTCGGTATGTAATTCCACGAAGCAAATATAGTTCTGAAGAATCTGGACATAATGCTAACGCAATATTTAAATCATCAAATGCCTCATTATATTTCTTACAAGTTTTATAAAGTAATGCTCTTCTATGAAAAACAGAATAATCTTTATCATTTAGCATTATTGAATTAGTATAATCAGATAAAGACTTTGAATATTCATTCATATAGAAATATGCAAGACCTCTGTCATTGTAAAGAGCTGCCAAGCTCTCATCATCATCTTTTTCTAATTCAATCGCCTTTGAGCAATCAGAAGCTGCTTCTTCATATCTTCCAAGCTTCGCAAAAACCGCAGCCCTATACTTGTAAGCAAAGACTAAATCTTCTTCAAGAAATATAAGATCAGATAAGTTTTTTTTAGCAGCTTCATTATTGCCTATATAAAAATAAGCATATCCTTTTAAATGTATAGCTCGAATATCCAATGGATTTTTAAAAGATATAAGATCGCAGTCCCTAAGAGCTCTATAAAAATCTCCTTGTCTTGCAAAAATTTCAGCCCGAACTCTTACACCTTCAATACTGAATGGATTTTCTTTAATAAAATTCTCTGTTTTTTTTAGTGCTTTGTTATAATACCCTTTATCACAAAGTTTTTCTGTCTCTGTATATAACTTCTGCTCTTTCTGCGTAATTTCATACTTTACATATGATTGTGCAAAGCATATAAATCCAAACAGGATTATTGATAGAACTAAAATATATTGCTTTTGGTTCATTTGCTTCTCCCCTTTATGAACTATAATCACATATTTTTTATATCAAGTTTCAGTTTGTCTACATCACTTCCATAAGGATCAACCTGTAAAATATACTGTAAATCTGCTTCGGCGGCATTTTTGTTTTTCAGGAAAATATATGTAAGACAGCGTACCTTATAGCAAATGATGTTATTTGGTTCTATCAAGAATGCTTTTTCACAGTCCTTCAAGGCTTTCTTGTATTTTTTTATCCCCAAATATGCCTGTGCTCTTCGTATATATGCCATAGCACAATTTTCATCTATATCTAAAGCTTTGTTAAAATCTTCTATAGCTTGTTTATGTTTATATTGTGCTAAATATACAAGTCCTCTATCAACGTAATTCAGAGCATTATCAGGCTGTCTTTCTATTATATAACAAGTATCCTCCAGGGCCTTTTCATATTCATGTATTTCCATATAGGCTGAAGCCCTGTTTGTATAAACATCTAAATCTGTTGAATCACCACACATTTGTATTGTTCGTGAGTAATCATCTATTGCTTCACGATATTTTTTTAGCATCAAATACGCATCTCCACGAACTGCATAACAGGCAATCAAGTTTTTTTCTATCAAACTCGTACAATCCGCTACTGCAATTTCATATTCGCCACATCGTAAACCACAGTAGCTTCTGAACTGTAAGTAATCTTCATTAAGAGGTTCTTTTTCAAGAATTTTTGTACATAGTGCTACAGCTTCTGCATAATGCTCTGTATTAATGCAAACCATAACAACAGCTCGATTTGCCTCTTCACTATCAGGATATTTTTCTAAAAATTCTTTGAATATTTTTGAAGCCTCTTCATATTTATTTTCATCACATAAAGATAAAGCTTCTTTATACTTAAGTATTTCTTGCTCTGTAAACTCATTTTCTTGATATTTCAACGAATTACAAACCGATGCAGCAAATATCCATATTAGTACCAAATTCAATACATATTTAAGATTATTGTTCATATATTCTCCCCCTTATGAACTTTTTTATATAATTATTTAAATCTGAGGTCAATGTAAAATCTGTTATTGAGAACTTTTTTTTAATAATATAAATCATTTTAAATCATTGATTTGTTATAAAATATCTCCATTTTCTCCAGTTCAAAAAGAATTTGAAAAAAAGTCGAATTCATCCGTATAATATAGATATGAAAAAACAGTTTTTATTTATTTTGGGAATCTTTTTTTTAATCACTTCTAGTTTTGCCCAAAATTCTTATTTTGATAATTACGTCTATCAGATGTGGAGCTCTTTTGGAGGGCTAAAAGGCACAACCGCAACCGATATAATCCAAACTAGGGACGGCTTCATTAATATCAGTACATACGAGGGACTTGTAAAATTTGACGGCGTAGAGTTCAATACGTTTAAAAAAGCAAAAGACAATGACCTTAGTTTTGTTTCTGTACGCTCATCTTTAGAAGACTCTAGCGGAAACCTTTGGCTTGGCTCCAACGATGAAGGATTACAACTTATTTCTCCAGAAGGAAATAAGAATTTCACGACAGAAAACGGGCTTCCAAACAATTCTGTGCGAGCACTTGCAGAAGATAAACTCGGCAATATTTGGGTTGGAACTGCAGCTGGCGTAGTTTATCTTTCGCCAAGCAAGCATATTTTCACTCCCCAGTTTGAGGCAGGAGCTACTGCAAAAGGAATAATCGCAACGGCTCTTTATTGTGACACAGCAGGACGAATTTGGCTCCTAACCGCAAATGAGCAGGGGCTGTACCTTTTTTCAGACGGAATTTTCAAGACAATTCCAGAGTTAGATTCTTTTGGTTCCTATTTTGCTACTGCAATCGGGCAGGATCTGAAAAATACTTTTTGGATAGGACTGGGAGATGAAGGCATAATCACTCTAAAAAACGGCGAAGTCACAAAAGTAACCACAGGAACTTTGCTCGACCATAATTCCACAAAGTCAATCTATACTGCACCAAACGGAGCTATTTGGTTCGGAACGGAGAAAGGACTTGCAGTCTATGATGACGGCAGTTTTTACGAATATACGGGCGAGATGCTGAACACTGCCACAATAAACAAAATAATCGATGACCGAGAGGGCAACATTTGGATTGCGACAGACCGTAACGGAGTTGGAAAGCTCACTCATGGCAAGTTCAAGATGCACAAACTCGGCATAACTGTAAACACCCTTACAGAAGACCAAGACGGCATAATCTGGGGAGGAACAGACAGCGGCGTAGTATGCTTTGACAAAGACTGTCTGCAAACAAACACTCTCACAGAAGCTACAAAAGGGCTCAGAATACGCGACCTTTACACGACAAAGAACGGCGACATTCTTGTAAGCTGTTACTCAAAGCCGGGGCTAATCCGATACAGCAACGGAACGTTCAAGAACTGGACGACAGATGACGGTCTTGCTGGTAATAAAGTTCGTGTTGCTATAGAAACACGTCAGAATGATATTTATGTCGGCACAACTACAGGCTTGAGCATAATTCATCCAGACGGCTCAATAAGAACTTTTAAACAAGTGGACGGTCTTGAAAATGAGTATATAATGGCTATTTACCAAGACACAAACAATATTGTTTGGATTGGAACCGACGGCTACGGCGTTTATCTTATGAAAGATGAAAAGATTGTAGCTCATTTTAATACAAACAATGGGCTCATCGGGAACGTAATCTTCAAGATAACGCAGGATCTGGACGGAGCTTACTGGATTTGTACTGGAAGCGGAATTTCTCGTTACCCGAACTTTGACAGCAACGAAGCTATGCCGACTGTGATTGAGAATATAAATTCCGACAATGGACTTGGAACCGATTCCGTATTCCAGATTCTTGCAGATACCGCAAACAACCTTTGGTTTACAAGCAACCACGGCATTGCTTCTGCCACATACAACGAAGTGCTTAATGTTGCGAGAGGAACCGTGGACAAGCTGAATGTAAAATTCTACAACAGGAATGACGGTCTTGACTCCGACGGTCCGACATCAACAGCAAAAAGCATTATAGACAAATACGGTCGCATTTGGTTTACAATGGTTGACGGCGTTGCAGTTTATGACCCGCTAAAAGTCGTACAAAACCCTGTAATGCCGCTCGTGCAAATTCAAAGCGTTACCGTTGACAATACGATTTATACGAACCTGAATCAGACGATTATTTTGAATCCTGGAACAAAGCGTATCGAGATAAAATACACAGGTATCAGCTTTGATGCCCCAGAAAGAATTCAGTTCACACATAAGCTGTCTGGATTTGAGGACAACTTCAGCATGATAAGCCCTGCAAGGACTGTCTCTTATACAAATCTAAGCCCAGGAAAGCATACATTCTTTGTAAACGCAATAAACGGCGACGGATTTTACTCGGAGCAAGCAAAAGCGATTTTATTCGTACAAAAGCCTTATATCTACCAAATGCCGATTTTCTGGATTATCATCGCATTGTTCATAATTGGCGCACTACTCTCATTTTTCTATGCAAAGCAGAGACGCATGAGACTTGAAAACATCCGTCTTGAACGCATGGTTCAGCAAAGAACTTTTGAGCTTAAAAAAGAGAAAGACAAGTCAGATATGCTTATACGTGCAATTTTGCCAGAAAAAATCGCAGGTGAGCTAAAAGACGAGATTCGAGCAATTGGTGAAGATTTTGACGATGTTACAATTCTTTTCTCAGATATAGTTGAATTCACAAAAACTTCAAGCGGACGTAAGGCTGGCGAGATTGTAAACGCTTTGAATGATTTGTTCTGCCGTTTTGACGAGCGGGCAAAAAAATGCGGCGTTGAGAAAATCAAGACTATCGGAGACGCTTATATGGCTGCATGCGGAATTCCAAGTCCAAATGAAAAACATGCGGACATTATGATTGACTTCGCAAAGGGAATGATGGCAGACCTTGAAGAATACAACAAGACTGCTGATATTAAATTCAAAATCCGCATCGGTCTGAACTGCGGACCAGCAACTGCGGGCGTAATCGGTAAAACAAAATTCATCTACGATGTATGGGGAAATACGGTAAACGTCGCAAGCAGAATGGAAAGTGCCGCAAACCCTGGCAAAATCAGGGTCTCACAGTCCGTATATGACCACGTAAAGGACAACGGGGTGCAATTTACGGAGCCAATTGAATGCAACGTAAAGGGCAAAGGTCTTATGACCACTTACGAGATAATATAGTTAATACAATAGAGGAAACAACATGAAAAAAATTGCTATTTCCATAATTTTGGTTGTTACAGGTGCTTTTTTCCTGTGGAACTGTACGAAAAACACTTCAAACAACATCGTAAAGGTAGGACTTTTACATTCGCTTACAGGAACTATGTCAATCAGCGAAGTTGCTGTCCGAGACGCAGAATTGCTTGCCATAAAAGAAATTAATGCTTCAGGCGGAGTTCTGGGCAAAAAAATAAAGGCAATTGAAGAAAACGGTGCAAGCGACCCTGCTACATTTGCAGAAAAAGCTCGCAAACTTCTTAAAGAAGATGAGGTTGCAACAATATTCGGCTGCTGGACATCTGCATCAAGAAAAGCCGTAAAACCAGTAGTAGAGGAGCATTTCGGACTTCTGTGGTACCCAGTCCAATACGAAGGGCTAGAAGCAAGCCCCAATATCATGTACATGGGTGCAAGCCCAAATCAGCAAGTAATTCCTGCAATTGATTACTGTGCAAAAAATTTCGGTAAAAAAATGTATTTAATTGGAAACGATTACATTTTTCCGCGAACAGCAAATAAAATCATAAAAGCACAGCTCGCATTTCTTAAAGGCGAATGTTGTGGAGAAAATTATGTTCCAATGGGAAGCTCTGATTTTACAGCCGTAATAGAAGAAATTCAAACAGAAAAGCCTGACGTTATAATCAATACCTTAAACGGAAACTCAAATATAAGTTTTTTCAAGCAGTTAAAAGACGCGGGAATCACTTCATCTGTTATACCTGTAATCAGTTTTTCTATAGCAGAAGAAGAGATAAACAAAATCGGAGCAGAAAATCTTAAAGGAAACCTTGTGGCATGGAGCTATTACGAGAAGACAGAAACTCCTCAAAACAACAAGTTCGTATCAAGCTACAAGAGCGAGTACGGTGCTAACCGCGTTACAGACGACCCAATCGAAGCCGCATACATTGCGGTGCATATGTGGGCACAGGCTTGCGAAAAAGCCAAGAGCTTTGTGGTTGAAGATGTGCGTGTCGCGACAAAGGGACTTAGTTTTGAGGCACCAGAGGGAACAGTGACAATTGACGGTTCAAACCAGCACCTTTACAAGCATGTAAGAATTGGCAAAATAACTGATAACGGTCAAATCGATGAGATTTGGTCAACGGCAAACCCTGTAAAGCCAGACCCATATTTAAGCACTTACGAATGGGCAAAGGGTTTATGATAAAAAAAGCCACTTAAAGCGGCTTTTTTTATTGCTGCAACTTCATTCTGCCCCTAAAGCTTCTTGCAAGAGTGAGCTTGTCCGCATATTCCAAATCACCGCCGACAGGAAGTCCGCTTGCAAGCCTTGTAACGGTTATATTCATAAATGAAATGATTTTTTGCAGATACAAAGCCGTAGTATCTCCCTCTACGGTTGGATTCGTTGCAATTATGACCTCATTTATGTTTCCTGCCCTAAGCCGTGTCAAAAGCTGCGGAATTTTGAGCTGGTCAGGACCAACGCCTTCCAACGGGGCTATGACACCACCGAGAACATGAAAAAGACCGTTGTATTCATGCGAATTCTCAATGGTCATAACATCCTGAGGCTGTTCAACAACACAGATTATTGACTGGTCCCGCGTAGTGTCGGAACAGATTTTACAAGGGTCTGTTTCTGTCCATGTTCCGCAGATTGAACATTCATGTATTTTGTCTTGCAAGGTTGAAATCTGATTTGCAAAGCGGTCAGTCCAAGCCCTGTCTGCTTTTAGAATATAGTTTACAAGCCGCCCCGCAGATTTTTTCCCTATGCCGGGCAGTCTTGAAAACGATTCTGTCAATTCGTCTATAGCTGTCATCTTGCTTTTCTTTACAGTCCTGGAATCTGCATTCCACCAAGCAAAGAGCCTGACTTATCTTTTATGGCTTCCTGAACTTTTTCGATTGCCGCATGATGAGCCGCAACAATCAAGTCCTGAAGCATCTGAACATCGCGTGGGTCTACAGCAACAGGGTCAATTTTAATAGATTTCATCTCAAACTGACCGTTCAATGTAACCTGTACAATATTACCGCCACTAGAACCTGTCTCGCTTATATTTGCAAGTTCATTCTTCATTGTTGCCATCTGGCTTTCTAAATTCTTCAAGTTTTTTACCATATCAAATGGATTCATCGTCGGAGTCCTCCTGGAAATTATTATCAGAACTTGAGTCCTGTATCATATCATCTGTATTGTTCATATTTGAATCAGAGCCACTATCGCTTGATTCAATCTGAGCCTGACTGTCAGGCGAGCGTTCACATCGGCTTACGACCTGACCTTTGAAAACAGAGCAAAACAGCTTTACCTGATCTGGCAAGTTCTGGTCAACGGCAACAGAAGCAGACTTACGCAGATTAACGACAAAAGTAATGTTTTCGCCGCTAATCGTAGATAAAAGCTGCGAAATAAGGTCTTTATGCTTTTCCAGCTGAGCCTTGTTGAACAGGGTTTCTATGTCCGTCTCAACAACCTGACCTTTCTTTATCCAGCGACCAGTTGCCATAAGAAGTCCTGCAACCGCAGGGTCCTTAACTTTAAGCTCAGAAACAGCAGCATCTTTTAGGGCCTCGGTGTTTTCGGACTGAATATGCAGTCCTGAGTGAACAGCCTGTCCTGCCTGCACATGAACCCCTGCTGGCTCTTGAATTTTAGTCTGTATCGCTTCTGTTTGTTTTGGCGGTTCAGCTCCGCCTATGCTAAAAGACGGCGGCTCATTTTCTGGAGTCGGGTCTGGAATTTCATTGTCATCAAAGCCTTGCTGACTTGAATCTTGTTTTGCAAGGGCACTAAACATAGGCAGCTTAGGCTTTTGCATGGGATTTTCCTGCGGGCTGACATTTGCCACAGGAGGATTAGATACAGGAACCTGCTGAACAGAAGCCGTCGGCATGGATTCTTGCTGATGGGCTACTTGCGGGCGAGGCATTGCAACAGCCTGCCCTCCAGTCATAATCGCTTTGGTCTGGTCAATCGCTCGCTTTACTTCAGCAGGAGAAACATACTGGCTAAGCCAAGAAAGTCTTGAAAGAGCAAGCTCCAGCTCATATCTAGGCGATAGCGAGTAACGTATATCCCTGTACAATTGCAACATTATTGACAAAGCTCTTTCAAGCTGAACTGGATTCCAAGTCGTTGTAACCTGCTCAGAAAACCTGTCCGGCGATTGACCGAGCAAAGATTCTTTTTTTATTCCTGCCTTTATGAGCAAAATTGAACGCAAATAATCAGTACAGTTTGATACAAACTGCTCAATTGAAATTCCGTTCTGCAAGAATGAGTCTAACTTTAGCAAGGCTTCGCTTGTGCGAGCAGTGGCACAATCCTCAAAAATGGCGTTTAACTGGTCTACTCCAATCAGCCCCAGCTTGTTGCGAATCTTGTCATAAGTGATATGGTCGCCAGAAAAAGCAGCAACTTGGTCAAAAAGTGTATATGCATCACGAACAGAACCTGTAGATTCTCGTGCAACCCAGTACAGAGCTTCTTCATCGGCTTTTATTCCGATTTCCTCAGCTGCGGCTGCAAGCAATTCCTTTACCTTCTCAATTGAGACAAGCCTAAAATTGAACTGCTGGCAACGTGATTTTATCGTTGCTGGAACATCTTGAAGTTCTGTCGTAGCAAAAATGAAAATGACATAAGACGGGGGTTCCTCAATTGTCTTCAACAAGGCATTAAAAGCCGAGGTCGAGAGCATATGAACCTCGTCTATGATGTAAATTTTGTATCTTGAGCTTTGAGGCGGAAAAAGAACCTCGTCCTTTATCTGCCGTACATCGTTTACGGAAGTATTTGAAGCGCCGTCTATCTCAATTACGTCCGTGCTTACGCCCTTTGTTATTTCCAAGCATTGCTGACATTTGCCACACGGAGTTGCCGTTGGACCATTAACGCAGTTAAGGGCTTTTGCAAGGATTCGGGCAGTAGAAGTCTTTCCGCAGCCACGAGGACCTGAAAACAGATAGGCATGAGCAATCTTATCTGATTGAATCGCATTTTTTAATGTTTCTGCAACGAATTCCTGTCCGGCAAGTGCGTCAAATGCCTGAGGTCTGCGTCGTGTAGCGGTTACTTCATAAGCCATGATTCTGTGTTTCCTTAAAAAAATACTTCTTATTATATAGAAGAATATAGCAAAAAAAAATTTTTTCCAAGCACCTAATTTACTCATAGGGCGAATGTCAAATTTATAGATTTCTGTTTTATAAAGGGCGGTCTCCCCTGCATTCCTAAAATTTTAATTTGAAATTCCGATAATCAGAAAGAATCTGTTTTTGTCAAATCATGGAGAAATGATGAAAAAGTCTGTCTTATACTCGGTTATTTCTGGTATATTGCTGTTTATCCTGGCTGCCGTTTTTTCCTTGTCTTTGCTGCTAGTCCTTTTGGATTTTGGAGCAATGAGCCCTGCAACTAATTCATTCTTCTATAAATGTGGAAAAATACTTGTCGGTGTATATGGAATATGTTCTATCTGCATTCCTGTTTTTTTTATTGTAGCAGGAATTCAATGTTTTATGACCAAATGGAGAGTAAAAAACGGTGTCCTTTTGGTTGGCTCTATAGTTCCTTTTTTTACGCTTGATGCCGTAGAGCACGTTTGCAAAATGTTCATCGCCTCAGATACTGGCGGCGTACTCGTCGTAAAAACAGTCTCCACATTGCTTATCGGAGTTCTTCTTCTCGCCCTTGAATACTTGCTTCTCTTGGTTATCGGAAATCTTTTGGAGTCAGTCTACGAACGAAAAACTTATGACGAAATTGCAGGAACTGAGGACGATGATGTTATATATCCATTTGCAGAGGATGACGACCATTCCTATAATGCAGAGACAATAAACAAAAACTATGAAGAAGCCTCTTCTGAACAGCTGCAAGCTGAACCAAGTTCAGAAGAAGCCGCATATATTCAAGAAGGAGACTCTCTCCAAGACGAAGAGGACTTCGAGGACGAAGGCATAGAAGAAAATTCTGACAATACAGAAAAAGAAGAGTTCCTTGACGAAGATGATTTTGACGTCGAAGTCGTGGACAGTCCAGATGTAGATTCTGGCGTAGAAGAAACATTCGTGGAACTTGACGAAGAGGACGTTGACTTTGAGGATAATGACGAGAATCAAGGAGAGCTTCCAGTTGTAAGCAACGAGCACCGTAGGGCAGCCGTCCTTAAATCAATACACGATGACGAGACAAATCCGTTTGCCCACATTTTTGATGCAGTTGAAAAAAAAGACAAAGCCGCTCTTGAAGCTCTCGAAAAAAAACAGGAAGAGAAAAAAATTGCTCGTATGCAGCTTGCTTCTGAGCCTGTGCTTGAGCCAGACCAGAATATAGACGTTACAGAACTGTCCGTTGAAGAGGCTGAAAAGCTAGCAGAAAATGGCGTAAACCTTGAAGACATTGCACAGAAAGCTGTTTCTTCAATAAAAGAGGAACAACCAGCAGAGCAGATTAAAGCCCCTGACGAAAATCCGGCTGCAGAAGAATCTGTGCCAGAAGTAGCCGAAGAAGCATCTGTTACAGAAGAAGACACAGATTCTCTTGCCTCTGATTTTAAAGATGATGATTCCCTTGACGAGTCTTTTGCAGAGGAATTTGACGAAGACATTGATGACTCAGCTTATGTAGATTTTGTAAGCGAAGATGATGAAGTTGCTGATTTTGACGATGATTTCTATGATATTGATATGGACGCAGAAGGCATACCTGTTGAAGACAAGCCCGCAGAGGAAGAGCCAATAACTGCTGTTCAAGATTCTGCGGAACCTGTAGAAACGGAAGAAACACCTGCACAAGAAGAAGCTCCTGTCACAAATACCGAGGTTGAGGCTAACCGCAGCAAGGAGCTTGACGACGTATTCAACAGAATGAAGGAAGATGCAGCCGAGAATCCTGTTCTTAGGGAACATGGCTATTTCAAGAATCCAGAGAATGAGATTCCTGAGTCAGTCGGCGAGCCAGTACTTGGAGACGACTCAGAAGAGCCGCTTATGGAGCAAGTCACAGAGCCTGAAGAACCTGAGATTTCAACAGAAGACAGCGAGCTTGAAGAAGACGAAACCTACATCGACGACAACGATTCTACAGAAGAGGAATCGACTGATGAGTTTGCTGCCGCAGCAGAAGATGATGATGTAGATACTGATGAATCTGAACAAATGCAAGAAGCCCCTGTAGAGATAGAATCTCCTGACCCATTTGAATCAGAAGATGATGAAGACAGCGATTTTGACGAAGACGAAGAGGATGAAGTTCCTGATGTCTCGGCAGCATTTGATGATACAGAAATAATCGAGGACGAAGAGCTTTCCGATGAACCTGATGATGAAGATGCAGATTCATCAGAAAATTCGCGAACTGAAGATTCGCAATTTGCAAATCCTCAATTTGCAAATTACCAGTTTGACCCTACTGCAAAACCGATAGTTGATGCAAACGGCACTCCTTATGCTGACGATGAAGACGACGACGAAGCAGAAGATGATGATTTTGATGAATCCGAGCAAGACGAGGAGATTTCAGAGCAAAGCCAAGAAATAGTATCTTCCGAGACACATACAGAGCCAGTACGTCGCGGTCCATACAAGATTCCGACCGAGGGCTTGCTGAACTCTTACCCTGATGGCAATTACTGGATTATTGACGACGAGACACGCCATGCTGGAGATGAACTCAAGCAAACTTTGAACGAGTTCAGAATTGAAGCAGAAATTACAGGTATCTGCAAAGGACCTGTAGTCACTATGTTTGAGATTCTTCCAGCTCCCGGCGTAAAACTGAGCAGAATCGTTGCATTGCAGGACAACATAGCCCTACGGCTTGCCGCAAGTTCCGTCCGTATTGTTGCTCCAATACCGGGCAAGCACGCTGTTGGTATTGAAGTTCCAAACAGAGAGCGTTCAATTGTAAGCTTTAAGGAAATTATTGACGCAGAATTGCCAGCCTTTGATAAAATGGCAGTTCCAGTCATTCTTGGTAAAGATATTTCAGGCGAACCAAAGCTTATAGATTTGGCAAAAACACCACACCTGCTTATTGCGGGTTCAACTGGAGCCGGAAAGTCTGTCTGTGTAAATACAATGCTGCTTTCTATTTTGTACAAACGAAGTCCTCAGCAAGTTAAGCTCGTTCTAATTGACCCTAAAATAGTTGAGCTAAAGCTTTACAACGACATTCCGCACCTGCTCACGCCTGTAATCACAGAGCCAAAGAAAGCGTTGCAAGCGCTACAATATTGCCTTTGCGAGATGGAACGCCGCTATGCATTGCTTGACGGAATGAGCGTAAGGGATATTATTTCTTACAACAAGAGAATTCAGGAGCGTCACATTGCAACTGAAAAATTGCCGTACATTGTCGTCGTAATCGATGAATTTGCAGATTTGATGGCAACAACAGGCAAGGAACTGGAGCAGACAATCGCGAGACTTGCAGCTATGAGCCGTGCAGTTGGTATTCACCTTGTACTTGCGACACAGCGACCGTCAATCGATGTAATCACAGGTCTTATCAAGGCAAACATCCCAAGCCGAATTGCCTTCATGGTTGCCTCAAAAATGGACAGCCGAATCATCATTGACCAGACTGGTGCAGAAAAACTGCTGGGCAAGGGAGACATGCTCTATGCAAGTGCAACAGACCCATTCCCTACCCGAATTCAGGGAACGCTCGTAAGTGACAATGAGGTTGAGAATGTCGTTGAATATGTAAAAACCTTTGGAGAGCCTGATTACATAGACGATGAAATATTCGTTGACGAGGATGAGGAGGAAGAAGGCAGTGGCAATATGTTCAACGAAGGAGAAGACCCGCTTTATGACCAAGCCTTGCAGATAGTACTACAAGCAGGAAAAGCAAGTGCAAGTTACCTCCAGCGAAGGCTTAAGATAGGTTACAACAGGGCAGCACGACTCGTTGAAGAAATGGAAGAACGAGGAATTGTTGGTCCCGCAAACGGCGCAAAACCAAGAGAAATAATCCACATGCCATAAAAAAAATAGCGCAGTAAAAATTACTGCGCTATTTTTTTTAATTGACTTTGATGTTAGATTTAACCTAGCAGATTACAACAGAGTTGTCTGTAGAGCTGAATGGAGCTGGAATATATTTGTCAGCAGCCCAGTCATTTTCCCAGCGAGCACCGTCAATAAGATATCGGAACTGATATTCTTTTCCTGCTTCAAGAGGAATTTTTACAGAGAATGATCCGTCTTTACCTTTTTTAAGAGGTGTTTCTTTACTGCTCCAACTGTTGAAATCTCCTGCAACAGTTATTTCTTTTGCTCCATTAGCAGCCTCAGCTGTTACAGTAAATGTAACATTGCAAGTCTTTTTATCTTTAGAATAAGATTTTTTAAGTGCCATAAAAATTACTCCTTTTAAATAAATATGTAGCAATTAATAACTAAAGATTAATTTAGTATATACCGTTTTTTATTTTAGGTACAGTTTTTTTATTTAAAAAGCAAAAAAATTTGAAATTTGTGTTAGATTATTTCTCTTTAACAACGATTTTATATGTCTTTAAGTGTTTTTTACAAAGATCAATGTCATTCCGAGTTCCTTTAGAAATTCCATCCCATAAAATAAGTACCATGTCAGCAGAAAGAACCATATCTGCATTACGTCTGTGACCAGCACCTCTGCCATATCTAGCCCAATCAGCTTTATGAACCTCCTTCTGAACGCCATGATTCTCTGCCCATTTGCCAGCAACAGAATCCACGCCTTTAGCTCCACCCTCGATTATTGTAAGAGCCCCCATATCAAGCTTATAATCCCTTATAAATGCGTCGATCTGCTCAAAAATCCAAGATTCATCCATAATTGAGCGACTGCCACAAATCAAAACTTTTGTCATAAATACTCCTTGTGGCTAGTTATATTTTTATAAAACGCCACAATAAATATATGTCAAGACAAGGCACTTTTGTGTAAAAATCGCTAACAACTTTCTACAACTGTTTTCAAAATCACGAGCTTCCACTATACTAAAAGCAAGAGAATACAACACACAAACGGAGTATAAGCAATTTATGGCAAAAACATTCGACGACAAAAAAATCATCTATACAATGGACAGAGTCTCACGCTCTTATGGAACTAAAGTCGTTTTAAAGGATATTTCAATCTCATACTACTATGGTGCAAAGATTGGTGTTATCGGCGAGAACGGTGCCGGAAAATCATCTCTTTTCAAGATTTTTGCCGGAAAAGATACAGACTACACAGGTGAAACAAAGCTTCTTCCTGGCTACTCAATGGGCTATTTGGAACAGGAGCCTTATTTGGAACCAGGAAAAACAGTAATAGAAATCGTAAAAGAAGGTGTAAAGCCAATCACAGACCTTCTCGCAGAATTTGACAAAGTAAACGAAGCATTTGGCGACCCAGACGCAGATTTTGACAAGCTTTGTGCTCGCCAAGCAGAAATTCAAGAAAAGCTTGATGCGACAGACGCATGGAATCTTGACGCAAATCTTGAGCTTGCAATGGACGCGCTCCGCTGCCCGCCAGCAGACCAAGTTGTAGACGTGCTCTCTGGTGGTGAACGCCGCCGTGTTGCATTGTGCCGTCTTTTGCTGCAAAAGCCAGACATCCTGCTTCTTGATGAGCCTACAAACCACCTTGACGCAGAAACCGTAGCATGGCTTGAACGCCACTTGAAAGACTATCCAGGAACTATCATCGCTATTACGCACGACCGCTACTTTCTTGACAACGTTGCCGGCTGGATTCTTGAAATGGACAGGGGCGAAGGCTACCCATTCAAAGGCAACTACTCAGAATGGCTTGAGGCAAAGGAAAAACGCCTTGCCCTTGAAGAAAAACAGGCTTCTGTTCGCAGAAGAGAGATGCAGGAAGAGCTTGAATGGATTCATGCAGGTGCAAAAGGCAGACAGGCAAAGCATAAGGAACATATTACCAAGTACGAAGCCCTTCTCGCAGAAGAATCAAAACGAGTGCAGCTCAAAGATACTCAGATTTCCATTCCTGCAGGTCCAAGATTGGGTTCTTCAGTAATTGATGCAGAAAAACTCACAAAAACTTTCGATGACAAGGTTCTCTTTGAAAATCTTGACTTCCATATTCCTGCAGGTGCTGTAGTTGGCATTGTAGGACCAAATGGTGCCGGAAAAACCACCCTCTTTAAGATGATTGCAACTGCTGCAGGACAAAAAGTTGAGATGCATGACGGTACACAGGGCGAAGAAAAACCTGATTCTGGAGAGCTTAAAATCGGAAGTACTGTAAAGCTCGTTTACGTAGACCAGATGAGGAGCAAGCTTGATCCTAACAAGACTATCTACGAAACACTTTCAGGTGGCAGCGACCTTGTAAAACTCGGAGCCGTGGACGAAAAGGGCAGACCTGTTAACGGCGCAGTCCGTGAAATAAACGCACACGCTTACTGCTCATGGTTCAACTTCAACTCGGCAGAGCAGAACAAAAAGATTTCAGTTCTTTCTGGTGGTGAGAAAAACCGTCTTAACATGGGCATGATGTTCAAAGAAGCAGGAAACGTCCTTCTTTTGGACGAACCGACCAACGACCTTGATATTACCACGACCCGCTCTCTCGAAGAGGCTATCGCATCGTTTGCAGGCGTTGTAATGGTAATCAGCCACGACCGTTACTTCCTTGATCGAATCTGTACTCATATTCTTGCATTTGAGAACAACAGCGAAGTTCACTTTGTCGAAGGCAGCTGGAGCGATTATGTAGAATGGAGAAAGAACGTTCTTGGAATTGACGATGACGTTCCTCACAAGACTGTATACAGAAAACTGACTAGATAAACGTAAAGCTTAGGCGTTCAGTCAAAAGGGGCTGTCCAATACTTTTTTGGTCAGCCCCTTTTTGTATGATTTTATTTTGAAAAGAACTCTCTTATTGCTACAGATATCTTATCAAGATGTTTCGTATAGCAGTGGTCGTCGTCCTCAATCGTTACAAGAACCGCGTTCTTATAAAGCTTCTGAGCCTTTACAGCGTATGAATATGGAATTATCTCATCTTTATCACCATGAATGATAAAAACAGGGCCATCATATCTGGCAATCTCATCTTCCACATGAATTGTCTGCACAACGCGTACATAATCCCCAGAAAGTTCCCAGTCATCTGAAACAATTGTTTCAGGAATATGCTTCGGATCGAATTTGTTACCAAGCATTGATCCGTTTCTTGCATCGTCAGGAATACACCATGCTGGCGACAAAGGAATTATTGCTTTAAAAGCCTCTGGACACATACCAGCAATCAGCATTGTTAAAAATCCGCCCTGAGAATGCCCGCTTATATAAAGATCTGTCACAAAGTCCAGCGATTTAGCATATTTTACAACAGCAAGAGCATTTGTCACCCATTTATAGATTGTATGATTCTTAAATTCGCCAGCACTTTTTCCATGGCCGAACATTTCGACGCGAAGAACGGCAACACCAGAATCATTCATTGCTTTCTGCACCGCTATGATATGAGGCTCTTCCATATGCCCCGTAAATCCATGAATCAAAATGCAAAGTGGACATCTTTCCAAACCAGCGGGTTTATCCAACTTTGAATGAAGCCGAATCCCATCACAATCGATATAAAATTCTTCCATAATGCTACTATTCTCCATTTATTCGTTAATTTATCTGCTAGTCCCTATATAACTGATACTTTCTGCTAATATCATGAGCCACTTCGTCTTTTAGCGGCTTGAACCATATTCCTACGGTACAACGACCTTCTCCATTCTCGTCTACCCATTCTGGAGTCAGCTCTGTAAGGCACGCGTCGTTTATCATTCCAAAATCCTGATTTTCTACAAGTCCTAGCTCCAATGCCTTATCACGGGCTTGCATCAGCTTATTTAAATTTCTGGCTTCACAAATTGTTTTGGTAATTCTGCCGTTCAGGTAGTCATCGTAAATTTCATGCTCAATATCAAATGAAGCGTGAATTTTTGAGTCTTGCTCCGTAATATTTTTTCTAATAAGAGAAATCCAGTACCCCTCAGCACAATGAGCGACCATAGCCCCCAGCTTTCCAGCCGAAAGATGCAGATCTTTTCTAATAATAAATAATCTTCTCATTCCCATGAGTTGATTCTAGCATTTTTATTCATTTTAGTTTATAGGATTTCTACTCTTTCACGAAACCAAGCCTTCATGGTGTCTGTTATCCGTACAAGCTCTTCTTCTGTAATAATGTATGGAACCATTCCGTACATGTAGCGGACAAACGGGCGGGCAAAAATTCCTCGGTTATAGGCGAATTCAGAAAAGCCCCTGAGAGTTTCGCTTTCTTTTACTTCGATGCAAAAAGCCCCTCCCATTACGCGGATGTCAGCAATTCGCGGGTCTGAAAAGCCTGAAAGTTCCCGCTTTGCAATTTCTTCGATTCTCTTTATTTTGGAAAGATAATCTTCACGCTCAAAAATCTCAATGGATTTTAATGCAAGCACGCAGGCTACTGGATTCGCCATGAATGTAGGTCCGTGCATAAAAGCCAGCTCCTGAGAGTCTCCGTAAAAACCTTCAAATATTTTCTTGTTGGTGGCTGTGAGGGCATGCCCAATATATCCGCCGGTCAGGGCTTTTCCAAGCACAAGTATGTCAGGCAAAACAAGGTCTGACACAAAGCGGTTTCCCGTGCGGCCAAAGCCTGTGGCAACCTCATCAAAAATCAAGACGACATCGTATTTGTCGCAAAGTTCCCGTGCTTTTCTCAAAAATGAAATGTCATACATTCTGATTCCGCCCGCTCCCTGCAAAAGAGGCTCCACAATAAAACAGGAAAGCTGCTCGCCAAAATCACAGAATGCTTTTTCAAGGTCTGGGATTTGTGTCGGAATATGAATCACGTCAGGATTTTTCGGAAAAGCACTGTGATAATCCTCATCATCGCCGACAGCCATTGTCATAAAAGTGTCACCGTGGTAGGCATTTTTAAGGGCAAGGATTTTCTTTCTATTCTGTCCGCGGTTCTTATTGAACTGCATTGCCATCTTGAGAGCTACTTCAACGCCCACGCTTCCTGAGTCAGAAAAAAAGTAATAGTTCAAATCTCCCGGAAGATAGCTTTCAAGTTTTTCGGAAAGTTTTTCCACAGGGTCGTGGCTGAGTCCTGCCAGCATACAGTGGGAAAATTTGTCAATCTGATTCTTCATGGCTTGGTTCAGTTCCTTATTCTTATAGCCGTGAATCATGCACCACCATGAAGAAATCGAATCAATCAGATTCTTGTCTGCTGTTTTTAGGTAAACTCCTTCCGCATCGATTATTTTGTATGGCGTTTTAAGATTTTTCATCTGCGCATACGGATACCAGATCATATTTTCCTCCAGATTTCCTTCATTATTAAGGCTGATTTTTCTATTTCTTCCTGCGAGTGGGCTGCCGTAACAGTAAGCCTTATGCGGGAAGTTCCTTCAGGAACGGAAGGCGGTCTTATTGCACATAGCATCACTCCGGCTTCGCGGCAAAGGCTTGCAAACTTCAGTGCTTTTTGAGAGCTTCCTGTCAGAATCGGAATTATGGGCGTGCTTCCCTGCACGATTGGAAGACCTGCTTCTTCTAAAAGAGAGCGCATCAATTTTGTGTTTTCCCGTAGTTTTTCCATAAGGGCAAGTCCCTTAGAAGAATCCGAAAGAACAGCTAAAGCCTGATTTGCAGCGGCGGCAACCATAGGAGGAAGCGAAGTCGAAAATATAAAAGGACGGGCTTTATTCACAAGATAGTCACGGATTTCTTTTGAACAGGAAGCATAACCGCCCTCAGCGGCAAGCGCCTTGCTCAAAGTTCCGATTTGCACATCGATTCCGCTGTTTATTCTAAAATGCTCGGCAGTTCCTCTGCCAGTTTTTCCTATTACGCCCAGAGCATGGGCATCATCCACAATTAGGCAAAAATCATGTTTTGCTTTAAGATTCAGCAAACTTGGCAAATCAACTATGTCTCCGTCCATGCTAAAAACTCCGTCCGTCACCACGAAACGCTGTCCGTCAGCTGGAACGGGCGTTTGTTCCAAGAGTTTTTCAAGATGATTCATGTCGTTGTGCTCGTAAATTAAAATCTTCGCACCGGATATTCTGCATCCGTCAATTATTGAAGCATGATTCAGGCGGTCTGAAAAAATTACAGAAGATTTGTCTGCAAGCGCATAAAGGACTCCCAGATTTGTCATGTAACCAGTATTGAATACAAGGGCTGACTCTGTGTGCTTAAAGTCTGCGATATTTTTTTCAAGAAGAGACAGCTCAAAAGAAGAGCCGCTTGTAAGTCTGGAACCTGTTGAACCTGTTCCAAAAACGGCTGCTGCCTTTGCCGCTTCGATTACGGATTTTTCGTGGGTAAGCCCAAGATAATTGTTTGATGAAAAAACAACGTATTCTTTTCCCTGCCCATCGATTCCGCGTGTTGCAGAAAGCATTCTCAAATCACTTACAGAACGAAAATTTTCGCTTTTTTTTATAGCAAGAAGATTTTCATTGATTCTTGAAATTTTCATTCGTAAAGTCCTGCCAAAGTCTCAAAATCCATGTCCAAATCTTTGTCTCCATCACTAACCAAAGCAAGCGTTTTTAGCCCTGTCATCTTCTCGCACATGTAGATATTGTCTTCCTGCATAATGTTTCCTTTGTGAAAGTGGTTAAAAATGATTCCTTTTATGCCAAGATTTTTTGATGTCATGTAATTTGCCGTAAGAACAAGGGAGTTTATTGTTCCAAGACCTGCATCGGCTACGATAATAGAGCTGAGGTGAAGATTTTGAATTACATCCTCCAGAAAAATGTGCGGTCTTTTACATGATTTGTCATAGTCAATTGGGCAAAGAATTCCTCCGCTTCCTTCCATCGTCAAATATTCAAATTCGCTTTGCAAAGCTAAAAATCCGCTCTTAACCACATCCATTGAAACCGGATTTCCCTCGACTCTTGAAGCCAGATGAGGCGAATAGGCATTTTCATAGACATAAGGGCACATTGATTCAAGGCTCTGCCCTATTCCAGAAACATCTTTTACGAATTTTGCATCTCCTGGGATAAGATTTCCGTTTTTGTCACGAATGTTACCGCTCATGGCTGCCTTGTAATAGCCAGATTTGGCCTTTGAAGCAAGTTTTTTAACGATAAGAGCCGACACGAAGGTCTTTCCAACATCGGTTCCAGTTCCAGTAATAAAAAGATTTTTGCTCATACTTCCACCAGCACAACTTTATTTTGCAAATAATCAATGTAGTTTTCCAAATCTGTTTCGGGCTCCACAAAAAATACCCTGCCACCGATAAAATCGCCAAGCTCCTTCATAACAGAAATTCTACAGTAACCGAATTTTGACGAAGAAACATAGCCTGTAACATAATCGGGGTCATCAGACCAGCAAAGCTCCGCGACAGTTCCTTTGCAAGATGCCACCTTTGAGGCCAGAACAAGAGCTTCCCTTACATGCTCACCTGAAAGTCCGAGTGCAGAAAGTCTTTCTTCGTAATCTTTGCTTAGTGCAACATCCATATTGGAGCAACGAATACCACGTTCAGCAAAATCGTCCATCCGCTCGCCTGTGACGGAATTCAGAATCATAGCTCCCCGCATTGAATCAGAAAGGCTCTCCAGAGCGAGAAAGGCTTTTTCTACAGCCAGCGGAGAAACCCCGATTCTCACAAGCTCATTTCGGGCAAAAAGCCTGCCATCTTCTTTTGAAGTACTTTTGTATGAATAAACAGGAAGAAGTTTTGTGCGGGTTGCCTGCTCCTCGCTGATTTCCTGAATTTTTACGTTTATAAAATCAGCTTTTCCGCGCTGATGACTTCTTGCGCGTTCAAGCAGAGCCAAAACTATTCTTTCTACATCAGATTCCTGAACAATTCGCTCCGCCCCAGAAATGTGCTTTCCGCCTTTGCCATTTTTTCCGCCCAAACTTGAGCGCATTTTTATGCTGAACACAGTTCACCTCTAAAATCGAACGAAAACAAGTGTATAAATCTGATTTCAAATTGTCAACCTAATTTTATCAATATAAGTTTACAATAAACAACCTATTACATCAAAATTTCTTTTGCAATAGTCAAATTCTGTCAAAATTTATACTTGCACATAGCAAACAATTTTAATAAACTTTTATAAAATTTTTTTGGAGGATAAAAAAATGAAAAAACTTGGTTTGGCACTTCTCGCATTGCTAGTTCTTCTCTGCTCTTGCAATAATGCAAAATCAAAAACAACAAAGGCAAATGGAAAGGTATGGATTATTGCCACAGATACTGTATTCCGTCCTTTTGAATTTACTAACGAGGAAAACAAATTTGTAGGTATCGACGTTGATTTGCTCGCAGCTATCGCAGAGGATCAGGGATTCTCTTATGATTTGCAGTCTTTGGGCTGGGATGCAGGTGTTGCAGCTGTTCAGGTTGGACAGGCAGACGCTCTTATCGCTGGTGCTACAATCAAACAGAGCCGCATTGATTCTGGCTGGATTTTCTCAGAGGGATATTTTAACGCTACACAGACTTTTGTCGTTGCAAAAGACAGCACTATCTCAAAATTCGAGGATTTGAATGGAAAGACAGTTGCAGTTAAGAATGGAACTGCTGGTATGGATTTTGCAAACAGCCTCAAAGATAAATACGGATTCAAAGTAACAGTATTTGAAGATTCTCCAACTATGTATCAGGACGTAATCCTCGGAAACTCAGCAGCTTGCTGTGAGGACACTCCTATCATGGCTGACAACATCAAGACTGCAAAAATCGGTCTTAAAATCCCAGAAGGTATGGAAAGCGATGGTGCTCCATACGGCTTTGCAATCATGAACACAGCAAATCAGGAACTTCTTGATATGTTCAACAAAGGTCTTGCAAATATCAAAGCTAACGGAAAATATCAGCAGATTTTGGACAAATACCTTAAATAAGTTTCAAAGTTGACTCTAAAAACATCCAAATTTTGAGTTTTTAGGGATGCCTTTAATTTTTCCAGCAAGCCAGTTTTGCATGTCAAAACTGGCTTTTTTTATTCCGAAGTTTTCATTCAAATACTGTTTATTACTTTTCTAATATTATATAATGAAAGTGTTCTTAAGCTTACTTTGCTTTATAGCTAGTTTTTTTGAACAAGTCTAATTAAAAATTGAGATTGCTTGTCGGCACTCTTAGGAGAATTTCCAAATGTTACAAATCTTCCAGGTTTATTGGAGCATGCTCCTTCAATCTTTGGGCTATACGTTAATACTGACACTTCTAGCACTTGTTTTTGCTATGGTCATCGGTCTGATTTTTGCCCTGTGCAACGTGAGTCGAAACAAAACCTTAAATATTGTAGGTACAGTTTATGTTGATGCCATCCGTGGCGTTCCGCTCATCGTCCTTGCATACTTTATTTATTTTGGAGTGCCACAGGCATTCAGAATAATGGGCGTAAACAATTTCCGTCTGCCAGCTCTTCAAGCGGGAACAATCGCTCTTGCAATGAACTGCGGAGCTTATATGGCAGAGATTTTCCGTGCAGGAATTCAGAGCATTGATAAAGGACAAATGGAAGCAAGCCGCTCCCTTGGTCTCAGCTATGGCGTGAGCATGCGAAAAGTAATTTTGCCGCAGGCTTTCCGTGTTATGATTCCGTCAATCATCAATCAGTTCATAATTACACTCAAAGATACCTCGATTCTGTCTGTTATTGGCTATCCAGAACTTACGAACATGGGTAAAACAATTTCAGGCAACACATTCAAGAGTCTTCAGTCTTGGGCAATCGTAGGAATAATGTACATGATTGTTATTGTTACCCTCAGTAAAATAGCTAAAAAAATTGAAAGGAGGATTAAACTAAATGACCAACAGTAAAATCCACGTAGAAAACCTAAAAAAATCATTCGGACAGCTAGATGTCCTAAAAGACATAAATATCGATATTAACGAAGGTGAAGTCGTTGTTGTAATCGGACCTTCTGGAAGCGGAAAATCCACATTTCTTCGCTGCTTGAACCGTCTTGAGGAAATTACCGCAGGAACCGTAATCGTAAACGGCGAGAATATCAGCGACAAAAAAATCAACATCAACAAAGCTCGCGAGAATATAGGAATGGTGTTCCAGCACTTCAACCTTTTTCCTAATATGACAGTTTTGCAGAACATTATGCTTGCTCCTGTCGAGCTTAAAAAAATGTCAAAGGAAGAAGCCCGCCAGACAGGGCTCAAATTGCTTGCTAGAGTTGGACTTGAATCAAAAGCAGACACCTATCCGCAACAGCTTTCTGGCGGACAAAAGCAACGTGTTGCCATTGCCCGCGCCCTTGCAATGAATCCGTCTATCATGCTCTTTGACGAGCCGACATCAGCCCTTGACCCAGAAATGGTTGGCGAGGTTCTTTCTGTTATGCAGGAGCTTGCAAAGGGTGGAATGACAATGGTCGTCGTTACACACGAAATGGGTTTTGCCCGCGAAGTGGCAGACCGCATTATCTTTATGGATGGCGGTTACATCATTGAGCAAGGCACACCTGAAGAAGTTCTCAAAAATCCTAAACAGGACAGAACTAAGAGCTTCTTGGAAAAAGTTCTCTAGGACAATCAGATTTGGAGGCAAAAGATGAAAAAGATTATCACTATAAGCCGAGAATTCGGGTCTGCTGGCGGTACAATCGGAAAAATGGTTGCGGAACGTCTTGGTTTTGAATATTACGACAAGGATTTGATTTTTAAAACCGCCCGCAAGGCAAACTTGACTCCAGATGAAGCGATGAAAATCGATGAGAATCTGTCGCACGGATTTGGATTTGGACAGAGTCTTTTTAATTTGTACAGCTCACCTTTGGACGAAAAGCTTTATCTGGCCCAGAAAAATGTAATCCGCGAATTTGCCGAGAAAGGAAAATGTGTAATCGTCGGAAGAAACGCAAATTCAATTCTTGCTGAATATGACAATACGCTTCATGTTTTTATAAGTGCAAATCCTGTATGGCGTGTAAAATACCTAAAAGCAGACAAAATGAAGGACATGACAGAAGAAAAAATCATGGCATACCTTCAAAAAATTGACAAAGCCAGACAAAAATACTGTGCATACTTTACGAATACGGAGTTTGGTGTTGCAAAGTATTATGACGTATGCCTTTATTCCTCTGTTATAGGAATCGAAAAATGTGTTGATGTAATTTGCAGCCTTGCAAATTAGCCACTTGATCAAATGTCGAGTTTCAGAAATCAACTCCCAGCGGGAACCCAAATGAGCACGACAACGAATGTGCTCAATCCCGAAAAAAAGGCTTCTGCGCTTCGCCCTACGGCACGCCGTACGCACTTGCTACGTCGTATGTGCAGATTTTTTTTCGGGCGTGGAACCCCGCTTCCGTTGATTTCTGAACTTCCAATCAAAACTCGACCTACTATTCTACCGTCACTGTAAAATCAATCTTTGTCTCTCTGCCAAGCCAATCTGTAATTGACAGGGTTCCCTTTCCTGATTTTCCAATAGTTTTTACGTAAGTTCCTGCTGAACCGCCTTTCAAAGAAACAAGTGTCGGACCAATTATCTCTATTGCCCCTTCTGCTTTTAAGAGCATTGCTTCCTGACAATACGGGTGCTGGTTTCCGTTCTCGTCCATCGCACGGATTCTAACGGCAGCGACATCGTAGGTTGTCTCTTCTTTTAGTTCTGTATGCGAAGGCTCTGCTTTTATCGCAACATGCTTTGCCGGCATTTTTACAACAGTTTTAACAAGCTTGCCATTTCTGTAGGCTTCAAATCTAAAGCTTGTCGTTACAGTTCCGCCAGCCCCAAGGTTACCCAAGTATCGGCTGAAATATTCCCAAAGCTGTGCTTCTGTCACTTTTTTATGAGCAAGCAAGCTGTCAAGAACCTGCTTTTCTTCATCAAAGAGTTTGTCATATCCGTGCTGCAAAATTCCATGCAGGACTTTCTTTATTTTATCAGCCTCTGATTCAGGCAAGTTGTAATCCTTTGCAAGACGAGGACCAATAAAGTCATCTATTAAGATTGGACCGCGTGGCAAATGTGAGTATGGAGAATCCTTTGTAAAGTATTCTTTTACAAACTCATCATTCACATAAAGCTTTACGCTGTCTGCATTTGTGAACATCCAGACAGCTTCTCGCGTGCCTGCTGGATATTCACCGACATCCATACTACTAGAAATTTCAAGCACATCACCTACTACAGCGGCATCTTGCTGACTTTTGTAAACAGCTGCGGCAAGTTTTGGATTGCGGAACATATCCATTACACCGTGATAGCAGATATAATCGCCGCTTCCAAATT
>Ga0256405_10004597_pt1 | contig 25525 bp, 16 predicted proteins | sample RumenRJG_02DNA_FD_189096 | JGI IMG/M metagenome (GOLD analysis project Ga0256405, IMG submission 189096) | Bovine rumen microbial communities from Lethbridge, Alberta, Canada - RJG_02 | ecosystem: Host-associated > Mammals > Digestive system > Stomach > Rumen | place: Canada: Alberta... | reverse complement strand
TCGAGAATCTTTTTGACCTTTCCCGCAAGAAGCTGACGGCTGCTGTGCCTGCCCCTGTTTCGAAGCCACCGGTAATAACCGGACTCGCTCAGGTGCAGAACACGGCACATATCCTTTGCCGTGTAGATGCCCTTGCGTTCGACTAACCTGAAAGGAGAAAACAGTATGCCGACCGGAAGAAATATGAGGACTGGCAAAACCAAATCTGCGCCTGTTCGCTACGATAAGAACCATGTCCGCCTGCGCGAAGGCGAGTCAGAACGCAAGAACGGAACCTATGAATACCGCTGGACTTCGGAGGACGGAAGCCGCCACTCGATCTACGCGCCCACCATCGAGGAGCTTCGCAAGAAGGAACAGCAGAAAGCCGTGGATGAGTATGACGGCATCCGTCCGGATGTGGCGTCCCTCACGGTCAACGACATGTTTGAGCTGTGGTGCGATGTAAAGCGCGGGATTAAAGACAGCACATTCAAGAACTATATCTATATGTACGAGATGTTCGTGAAGCCTGTATTCGGCAGGAACCGCGTTGTAAAGGTCAAGAAATCCGATGTGCGGAAATTCTACAACCGCCTGGTCGACGGGAAGACGCTGAAGATCTCCACGCTGGACAACATCCATAACGTTCTGCATCAGGTCTTCCAGCTGGCTGTGGATGACAACATCATCCGCAACAATCCCACCGACAACATGTTCAAGGAGCTGAAGCAGGCCTACGGCGGCAGCGAAGAAAAACGCAAAGCTCTGTCCATTCCGCAGCAGGAGCTGTTCTTCTCTTTCATCCTGAAGCATCAGCAGTACAAACACTGGTATCCGGTCTTCTATATCATGGCCAACACCGGCATGCGCGTCGGAGAGATCACCGGCCTTCGATGGAAGGACGTGAACCTGAAGGATGGACTCATCAGCGTCAATCATACGCTCGTCTACTATAACCACAGGGACGAGAAGGGCTGCTACTTCTCGGTCAACACCCCGAAAACGAAAGCAGGCTGCCGGGAGATCCCCATGACGGAGGGCGTCAGAAAGGCCTTTGAGATGGAGAAACAGTATCAGGAGGAGGCCAGTCTGGTCAGCAGGAGCCACATCGACGGGTACGACGATTTCGTCTTCATCAACCGGAACGGCGAGGTCCAGCATCAGGGAACGCTCAACAAGGCGATCGCCCGGATCATGCGGGACTGCAATCTGGAAGTGCTGGATAAGAACAAGGACGCCGAGGATCCGGTACTACTGCCGCACTTCTCCTGCCATATCCTCCGGCACACATTCGCGACCCGCCTCTGTGAATCCGGGATCAACCTGAAAGTCATTCAGGACGTACTCGGCCATGCCGATGTGAGTACCACCATGAACATCTATATCGATGTGACCAAGGAGCTCAAGAAGCGCGAGATCGCCGCCTTCGAAGACTATCAGGCGGGGGTTCAAAAGGCATAGACCTAACCATAAAAGCAACGCTCTGCGGAACGGTTTTGGTAACTGTCCGCAGGGCGTTTTTTCAGTGGTTTTGGAGCAAATCGCACATTTCACAAAGCCGGATTTGATCACTATACTTTTATTTGCCATGAAAAAGGAGGATTCAGGTATGGATCAATTTGGTTTGGAAAACAGGCTTTCTGTACGCAGACCGGAGCTGGTTCCGGAGTGGTCGGAGAGAAATCTTCCGCTTACGCCGGACGACGTCAGCTACGGCACGCACAAAAAAGTCTGGTGGAAGTGTCCGAAGGGACACGAGTATCAGGCTCCAATAGCGTCCAGATCCGGGTTCAACAAGACCGGCTGCCCATATTGTTCAGGGAACAGAGTGCTTGCGGGATTCAATGATCTGGCGACAAGGTTTCCTGAAGTCGCGGCGGAATGGTCGCCCAGAAACGGATCTCTCACACCGGATCAGGTGAGTTATGGGTCAACAAGGAAGGTATGGTGGATCTGTCCGAAAGGACATGAGTATGAAACGCTGATCGCGTCAAGAACAGCAGGGCACGGTTGTCCCTACTGCAGCAGCGAGAAGCTTCTTCCGGGATTCAATGATTTCAAGTCCAGGCATCCAGAGCTCGCGAAGGAATGGTCTAAGAAGAATGCACTTCGTCCTGATCAGGTCCCGGTAAAAAGAGCCGGTAAATTCTGGTGGAAATGCAAAGAATGCGGCGGAGAATATGAAATGTGGCTGGATTCCAGGGCAAGAGGCGCAAAATGCCCCTACTGTTCCGAAAGAAAGGTGCTGCCGGGCTTCAATGATCTGGCTACCTTGAAACCGGAGCTTGCGCAGGAATGGGACAGAGTCGGAAACGGTAGCCTGACACCGCAGAGAGTTCTTTGCTCATCACAGCAGTCTGTCTGGTGGCACTGCCCCTGCGGTCACACGTGGTACGGGAAGATCAGCGACCGGGCAAGACGTGGAAAGACCTGCCCGGAATGCGAGAGGGAGTTTCTTGCTGCTCTCCCGCAGATGCTGGTGATCCTCTACGCCGGAAGGAAGGGCATGAAAGCGGTGATCGGGTCAGACAAGGCGATCGGCACGGCGCTGGAGATCTGGCTGCCGGAGCTTGACGCCGCCGTGGAGCTGGCGGCCGCCACTCCGAAAAAAGCGGAGATCCAGCAGGTCAAGGCACACCTGTGCAGAAAGCGCGGGATCAGGTACTGCCTGCTTCAGCCGTCGAAGGACGTCTTGACTATGGCGGAGCAGGTACAGGAGGTTTTACGCAGTGTGCACCTGCATGTAAAGTCGGACCTGGCAGAAGATGTCTCGTTTGCCCGTGAACAGTTCCTCACCCTTCGCAAATCGATTTATGCCGAATCCATGATGGAAAGGAGCTGATCCAATGCGAAAATCATTGCTCGAAGACCGTCCGGATCTTTTGTCCGAATGGTCGGAAAAGAACCTGCCGCTGACACCGGCGGATGTATCCGCACACAGCGAGCGGCCAGTCTGGTGGAAGTGTGATCAGGGGCATGAATGGATCGCGCGCGTCCAGAACCGGAACGGAAAAAACAGGACCGGCTGTCCGTACTGTGGAAGCGAGCGGGTGATCACGGGTAAGAACGATCTGAAAACAAATTACCCGGAAATCGCTGCCGAGTGGTCGGACAGGAATCTGCCGAGAACACCGGACCGTATGGCTGTCTACTCCAACCAGAAGGTCTGGTGGCGCTGTCCGAAGGGACATGAGTGGCAGTCCATGATCAAGGAACGCACGATCCAGAAGAAAAACTGCGTCATATGCGAGACGCTTCGAAAAGAAACTGAAGACGCCGAAAAAGGAGAATCAGGACGATGAAAGACGAAATGAAAACGCTTCTGAAGCTGATCCTGGCTCAGGAACAGGAAGAAGAAAGGGAACGCAACGCCGCGAAGGGCCGGAGGAAGCAGCCGGAGGACGGGTCTCCTCCACAGATAAGGAAGGCGCCGGATGTCTCCCGGGAGGTCCGTGAAGACATGGCAGCTGCGGATCGCGACATGTATCCGGATCACGAGGCCGTGTTCATCAAAAGAAAAGAGGTCCCTATCTGGGAGAAGTACGCGCTTACCGTCGCGGAGGCTTCGGAATACTTCCATTTGGGTGAGAGCAAGATCCGGGAGATCATCAAGCGGGACCGCTACGCGCCATTTCTTGTCTGGAACGGCAAGAGGGTCTTTATCAAGAGAAAAATGTTCGAGAAATATCTGGATGACCAGAGCAGACTGTGAGGTGCGGCATGGGTAAGGAACGCCTGGACTCAAAAGGACGGGTCCTGTATCCGGGAGAAAGCGAACGCAAGGACGGCGGTTACGCCTATCGCTACTATGACGTGGACGGCGTCCGCCGTGCTGTTTACAGCAACAGGCTCACAGAAGACGATCCGCTGCTTCCGGGAAAGAAGGACGGACCGTATCTTCGTGAACTGGAGGCAAGGATCCAGCAGCATCTGGCGATGGGACACAACCCGCCGCCGAAGCAGAACTATACGCTGGATGAGGTGTGGCACCAGTTTCTGAAACTGAAGTGTGATATCTCTGAGGATACTCTTGTTAGTTATATATACCTCTATAACAAGCATGTCCGGCCGAAGTTCGGCAACCGGCCGGTCGATTCGATCCGCTACAGCGATCTCAAGACTTTTTTCATCGAACTTCTGAAAAACGGTTATAAGGTCACGACGCTCAACAATATCAGCATCTTCCTGCATCCGACCTTTGAGTTTGCCGTCCGGGAGGGCTATATCCTTGTGAATCCCTCAAAGGGTCTGATCAAGGAATTCAATAAAAGGAAGGACTGGGCTCCGGAGAAGCAGCGTGCGCTGACGATCGAGGAACAGAATGCGTTCCTGGAGTTCGTCGGCAGCTCCTACCGTTACCGGCACTGGATGCCGATGATCACGACCTTTCTGGGGACCGGGATGCGGCTCGGGGAACTGATCGGCCTGACCTGGAACGACGTGGATTTCGCAAAAGGACGGATCTCGGTCAACCACACGTTGCAGTACAAGACGTCGCTGGACGGTAAGACAAGGTTCTATATTTCCTCCCCGAAATCAAGAGCAGGCAACCGGGAGATCCCGATGCTGAAGGATGTGAAGGACGCTCTTCTCGGACTCTATGAACGGCGGGAGGATTTCAGCGCCGCCGCGCAGACCAGCATCGACGGCTATACCGATTTCGTCTTCCGGGATATCAACGGCAATGTCATCTCTCCGGCCCGGATCAATTACGCGCTGAAAAAGATCACCTGCGAATACAATGGTCTGGAACAGGAGAAAGCGAGCAAAGAGGAACGGGAGCCGAAGCGCCTGCCGGATATCACGGTCCACCACTTCCGGCACACCTTCGCGACGCGCTTCTGTGAGAACGAAAGCAATATCAAAGTGATCCAGAAGATCCTTGGCCACGCCAATATCGAGACCACCATGCATGTGTATGCAGAGGCCACCGGAGGCAAGCAGAAGGAAGCGATGGCAGCGCTGGAAGGAAAATTCAGGATCAAATAAGAGAATCGGCTGATCTGCGGGGAAAAGCAGGACCAGCCGATTTTTTATTTTGGAAGGACGTATATAAAACTGTTGGGGGTGTCGCTTGTGGACGCCACCATGCTTGAATAGCTCAAGAATTAATTGAAATTTCGCCTGTTGTATGATATAATCTCATTAAGCCTAAAAGTAGGCCGACGCACGGTTCCCTCATAGTCAGGAGAATGAATATGGCTGTAAGTTACAACAAATTGTGGAAGCTGTTAATCGATAAAAAAATGACCAAAACTCAGTTGGTTGAGAAGGCTAAAATCTCAACCAATGCTATGGCGCATTTGGGAAAGAACGAGGATGTCCGTGTTGAGGTTTTGGTTAAAATCTGCAAAGCACTTGATTGTTCTATCGAGGACATCATGGATATTGTTTAATGGGGAAGATGACTCAGTATGAAATACTCCGATGTATTAAAAGAAGAAGAACGAAATAAGGAAAAAGTCTATTCTTCATTTGAATCAGAATTACAGCAGGTCAGGTCTTCAGCGAAAAACGCAGCGGAATACTATGAGTCTGGTGCCTATGATGATCAAGATGCTTTCATGGCTGCAGGCGCTATGTTTGGTGCGTTTAAAGCAGAACAGGCAAAGCAAAAACTCGTAAAGACGCTCTACGATAAGCCGTATTTTGCTCATATTCGTTTGCACGATACGGGTGATGACGTTGACTGTTTTCTGTCTGATAACGAGAACCTTGACAGTACAATGATGGTGCTTGGGAATGCAGATATGATGATTGTTCCCTTTAAGCTGGATAGAAACAGACCGTTCTTATCAGCTGCGTTTCATTGTTATCAAGCCAAAACAGATGAAGTTATTCCCGTAGAGGTATATGACAGAAGAAGTGGGAAGCGCTATTCCTATGCATATAAGCCAGAACTCATACGGGACGTTGATGTATTTAGAAGGACAATCAATAACGTAGTCACTTATCTGCCGAATGAGGAAGAAAGTGATGTGCTGCTTGAGGCGGATGAACTGTTAGCCCAAAAACTGGAGGAGAACAGAAATAACGCAAAGCTGAGGAATATTATAGCCACCCTCCAGTTACAGCAGTTTGACATTATACGAACGGATGTTGAAACCAGTTTTGTGGTGCAGGGCTGCGCCGGGTCTGGTAAGACGCAGTGTCTCATTCATCGACTCTTTTTCCTTAGAGACACTTTGCAGGAAAGTGGGTGGAACAGGGTTCTGCTTATCACCCCTACGCAACTCTTCAGAAACTATTCTGCTGAATTGATACGCCGATACAGGCTGGAATCTGTTGCCAATATTTCGATTGCAGAATTCTATAAAGAATTGCTTGAAAGCTTTGACCGCAGATTCTCGAGCAGACAATATTCTTTCGAGTTATCTGAAGAATACTTGCCGGATACTTATCTGCAGCAGGTTTACTCTCCGTCTCAAATTGTAAAAATTGATACTGAGATAGATAAAGCGATCAGTAGTTATGTAGCTGCAGGCTGCAGACTTACCGGAAGAAGCCTGCCTGATGGCAAGACGATCGACATCGATTTTGTCAATGAGTTGGTATTGGCGCTTTCCGGGCTTATCGAAAAATACGACGAGACCGAAAAGAGTCTGTCTGAAGATAGAGAATATCAGGAACACCGGAAAGAACTGGACAGGCTTGAAAAAGAACTGAAGACTTTTAACCGTAGGGCCGAGTCCTATATGGATACCCGTAAGCGTTTAGCAGAAGAAAAAGATGCTTTTGAAAAACTATCCGCATCATATAATTCTGCATTGTCGGATGTTAACGAAGAAGAAAAAAAGAGTGAAGAGCAACATGACGAATTGCTTCGGAAACTTAAAAAGGTAGTAGCGGATATCGATCAATGCTCAAAAACAGCAAAGCTACTGCCGCTGATAGATTCTTACACTGCACTCAGAGATGTGCTGATAGACAGAATCGAATTGAGGAGTGATGAAGCAAGATTTGCTGCTGAATATAAAGCATTGCTTTCCAGTATTCTTGAGGGGTGCAATGCTGCCTTGCTGTCGTTTACTAAGAATCAGCCACCCAAGAAATGGATGGAAAGGCAGGAACGGCAAATAAGGACAAATGATGACCGCATCCATGAAATATCTGAAGATATCGAGCTCACCAACCTGTTTATTGAAGACCACAATAATTGGTTGAGCGAACACAATCTTGAAGAAGCAAAGAATCAGCGAAAGGCATACCGAGCGGAACTCGAACGTGCCAGATATTTTCTGAGTAGAATTGAAAGCTCTGTCTTTGAACAGGAAGTTTGGAATGCATTAGCTCCCTTGAAAACCGAATGTGGTATAGAAACATTATTTATTGAGCAACTTCCAAACGGAAGGCAGAAACAGAATCGAATTCTATATAAATCAGATTTGCTATTTTATCTCAGAATCTACACTAAATTGCATCGCAAAAGGGCAATACCGGACTATAACCTGATCTGTATTGATGAGGGACAAGACTTACATAGTATTGACTATATGATGCTCAAAGATCTCTATCCCAATGCGAGATTAAATGTTTTTGGTGATACTGAGCAAGTGCTTCATGAGTCTTGTGGGATTAAAAATTGGAAGGAAGATACCGGAATTGCTAAGGTCTATGAGTTAAACAACAACTATAGAAATGCAGCTGCCATTGCAGATTTTTGCAATAAAACCTTTGGTAGTGACATGCTTTATTATGGCGCGATCAAAAAAGAACAGCAGCCCCAAATGATAATGAATGCCGCTCAAATCGGTAAATCACTGGGTCAGGACACAGTTGTGGTTGTTAAAAACAGGGATGCATATTACGATCTTTGCCATAGAATAGAAAAAGAACCTGTGACAAAACGACTGATGTTTATCGACACGCACGCCACGGAAGTTCCTAAAGATGTTATTCCCTGTTACTCGATTTTTGCAGCAAAAGGGCTTGAATTCAGATCTGCCGTGGTTTACGCAAAAGGGATGACAAAGAACCAAAAGATCGTTGCGTGTACCCGCGCGATGGAAGAATTGTATTATTGTGCGAAATAGGAGGTTGGCATGAATAAAGAGAAAGTTGCAGCCTTGCGTGAAACAGTAGAAGCAATCAAAGAAAAACTGGCGGCATTGAAAATCAGAGCGACAGAACTATGCACCTCCGTTGATGCACAGGAGCTTATTCCGGAGGCCGTATCTGACGAACTCAAAACGGCGTTTGAGGATTATCATGAGCAGGAAAGCTTGCTGAAGAAACTGAGCGACGAACTGTCCATTAATATTGGGACTAAATTGATCGATATTACTGAGGCAATCGATACGTATGAGAAAAAGCAAAGCCTTGCAGGGCTGCGGGAGATTGTTCTGGACTATTTCAGATTGAACTCTGAAGCGGCAGACATAAAAAATGCGCTGGAGAAAACCAAACTTGATTTGGTTGAAAAATGCATATCTTCTGCTCCATCTCTTGAGGAAGATATATCCTCATATGGCCTGGTAGTTTCAGCAGTTAAAGAAAAACAGCATCCGCTTCAAAAAGACATATTCCAGAGAATAATGCGGGATGTTGATTTCGATGTTGCTTTCGCAACGGATCGTGGTCAGTTATTCATTGATGAGAATTTTGATATAACAAGATTCGCAAACGGGAAAACGCCCTTGCTTTCCACTACTGCAGAAAATCATGTGGCGGACGCCATGAATGGTAATTCGCCTGCTGGTGACTCGTTGAAATCATCTGATGAAACCGGAAATCATGAGGTAGCTCTTGAGGAGCAGACAAATCCATGGCGAAACTTTAACAGTTATATAAGTCCAGAGATTGCTATCTCTGTGGATGATATAACGGGCGAATTGACTTGCGATACCGTAAAAAGCATGACAACTGAGGATCAGGACTGTCTTGCCGTCTTATGGAATGTTGCAAATGAAAAACTGATCGGATACAGGAATGTTTCGTCGGAGTCTCATGTATATTCTGGAAATGCCATTAACCTGTTAAGGAATAACGGCCTTCTTGTTGATCTCGTTATTAAAGAAAATGGAATCGATGACAGGTTCCTAACGCTCTCGACAAAAGGATGGAATGTCTTCAGAAACAGAGAAATAACGGAGTTCTTCGAGGCTCAAAATCCTCCGTTTGTTTTCTCTGAAAAACTGTCGCTCTCAATGGACAATTGGACTCAACTGATGACATCCAGGGCACGACTGCTGAACAGATATTTCCAAACTGGCAATCGGCATTATGTCATGTGGACACTGGATGAGGAATTGCCTGTTGCGAAACCGGAGAATTCCGTTAAAGACCTGGTGTTGCCGTGCCTTATGATCAAGGGACACGAAGAAAGCTGCATCGAGTCCATTAACAATGTGCTCGGAAAAATTGATGTAAATGTTACTCTGCTGGTTCTGGATGAGCAGGACGTTGCTGTACTTGAAAAAGCTATAAAGTATGAGAAAAAGAAATGCAGCTATGTTGTGGTGAGCAATGAAGCTGCTTCCGAAAGCAACAAAGGCTCCAGCGAAGAGGTCTTGAGCGAAAAGACAAAGGACGCCCCAAAGGCCGGTAAATCAGATGCCCGGGAAGAAGAAAAAACTGAACCAGTGGTTGAACTTCTGAATGCTGAAAACTCGCCGAAGACTAACAATCCTACTGCATCTGGTTTCAAAAAGGAAGTAATCGGCTTTTCAAAACAGTTCAGAGAAGTTTTCAGCGTGTTGCCGCTTTTTACAAATTTAGGGTTACTTGATCGTGAACAGATTCTCAAATTCAGCGTAATCATGGACTGCATTGAAGAAGATGAGGATCGGAAGTCTGTCATCAATGCTACCGTTGATCTGCTTGCCTCAAAAGGAATGCTTGCGAAGTACTCTTTCGAAGGCAAAGAGGTGTTTGGATTATCACCGTATTGCGCCGGTTGTCTGAAGAAGAAAGAGATCAATTCTATGCCTCTGTGGAATATTTCAAGAGGTAATAGAAATGTTAAGTCCAGCAAAACAGTGGAGGTGTCTACACTAAGAGAATGCCTTCGTACAAATGAGGGACTAATAAAGTATCTTGACGCAGCGAAAGCATCTTTGTCCGACGAAGAATATGCAAGCGTTAAGCAGTCCATTCGATGGAATGGCGGTGGGTACAGTGTCGATTACTATGATTCTGGGGATAAAGTGGCCTGCATTTTGGATCCTGATCTTACAAGGGAGTTGGATGGGGCGAAAATCAGCATTATCATTTCCGATGATCAGACTGGTCTCATAGCTGATTCTGAAGCATATGAAAGTGTTTATGTGATCAGAGACAATTTGATTTACCCTTGGAGTAAGGATAGTGATAATGAAGACCAGGAAGATCAGACTGACCTGACCGCTAAGAAGCAGGAAACAGACGTGGAAGAAACCTTAACAAGCGTCAATGATGATTATACCCCTGTCGTTGTAAAAAAAGAGTCGAATTCTGAATCGAAGGTTGACACAATAAAAAAGAATGTGATACCGGAAAAACCAAGCGAAGAAAAGGTGGCCGGGCAGAATGATATGGCTGGATCTGATGGGCTCTTTGAAGAATCGGACCCTGAGCAACTGGACCTGCCTGAGGATGATGTTTTTGTTAACAATGCTTTTGCAATCATTAACGCTCCGGCTGAAAATGATAAAGACGTTTTTGCAAATGTTGCAAACGCTTTGTTGTTGAGCAGAACTGCTGGATTTATCAGCGGCTATTTAAAGAGCGGGAAATTGGATAAGCAGCTGCAACTGGCAACTAATATGTTGCTTGGCGGTTGCACATACAGTTCAAAAGACCTTACGTCACTTTTCACGGGCTTTGATGATAATTGTCAGGCCCTTGCGCTTGCAGCGTACTCGTTTGCAATGCTCTTGCCTAATGAGGCTTATGACTACGGACTAATTGCTCAGGTAAAAACATATTTTACCGATTTCGAAGGGACTTTCCCCGATTATCTCAGGTTTAAGGGACTGTTTAATAAGCTTTGCAATTTGAGTGATATAGTCCCAATGGGCTTCACCCCTTCGATTATTGCATCTTTAGGCAATGATGAGGAACGCAATAATTACGAGAAGACGCTGCGTTCCAGGGCAATGACTTTGCTGTCGTACAACGCTCCGAAAACAAGGATGAAGGCTCTTCCGATCATGTATAGTGCAAGCTTCGGAAGTGGGAGCGATTTGCATGAGTGTATGAGCATTATTGCAAATGATAAATACAACGACGCTGACATTGTCAGGACTGTTCTTGATGAGTATTGCAGCGAAACCAACGGCTCTCTTGCGATTGATGATTACAAGCTTAATGCAAAGCTGGATGAGGCCTGGAATTCCGCAAACCAGAAAGATAAGTTCAAATTGGAATATGATGCAAGAGCTCAAGCTTTGAGGCAGTACAGATCCAGAGTTGAACTGATGTTAACCTGGATTGAACATGTTACGGAACGCAAAGGCTCCAGCGGTAGCATTTCAAGACTTAAAGCGCTCCGCAGCGGTCTGCTCAAAGAAATACATGATCTTGAAACGGACACTACCTGGAAAAAGAATAAATGTGCTGCTGTTCTGCGTGTAATGCTCAGCAGGATGGAAAAATATCTTAATGGGGAGGCAGATAATAAAGAATTCTTTGCCGATATCCTCCTTACTGGTTACGTCTCAATGGATGAGGACTGGCATCCTGTATTAAATGAGTCGCACACAGGCATCAAATACAATGAGCCCTGGAGAAATGTGATCCGGCATATTACTGCGAATAAGAAGACAACTTCAGAAATCGTTGAAGATATTCTGGAAGGTGAATCAGACGCTCCAAGTTCATTCGATAATTTGAATCAGCTGAGAATGCTCGGCTTATGGCTGGACAGTGATAACGAGCAGTTTGTCGTTTCCGAGAAACAGATGGAGGATGCGGAAAAATCTGCTTTGCTCAGCACGAAGAAATTCCGTGAAGACCTTGAATTGGCCTATACATATAACCAGGTAAATGAGACAGAGAAGGAAACCTTGTCTGGCATAGTCAGACAGAATGAGAGCGCCTTCTTTGAAACCGGGGATTATGCGTGCTGGAGGAGATTCCTGTCCGGACTGAGAAGGCAGATAGAGGAGTTCGCAGTCAGTCGTCAGGAAGTCCTTAGGATGCGTCTCGAAGAGCTGAAGAAAACCGCAAAAGACTCTGCTTTACTAAATGCGGCTGCTTCTTTGCTCGAAGGGCCGCGTAATCTGGCGGTCGCGGAGGAGTACATCAATCGCTTCGAAGGTGGAGAAACAGAGATCACGGACGAGCTTGAAGCCATCGTGAACGATATTCCTTATTTTGATGAGTTTGTTAGTTCCGAAGTCTTCAATCCTCTGTATGAACTGTGCAAAAACCGTACTGGTACCGCACTCAGAAACTATGGATGGTCGTACCTTGAAAGACGCCTCCCGAAGGAATGGTCATCTCGTCAGCGAAAGGACAGCGAAGAATTAGTATCCTCCTGGCCTGTCAGAAAAGATGTAACGTCAGCTGCATCGATTCAGAAGCTGTTTACACTTTTGGGCTTTAATGTTACGAGTGCTTCCAAGGCGTCTGGCAGAAGCAAGGAAGAAATCTTTAAGCTTCAGGTTACCGCTACTCCAAGAAGCAAGGCCGATTATCTGCATCCGATTGCCGCGTTTGGTACGCAGACAAAATCACCGCTTAATGTGGTCGTTTTATACGGAAACTACACAGAAAAGCAGTTGGTCGACACGGTGTCCTCTCTCGATCTCGGCGGGCTGGCTATTGTGCTGATTGACCGGCCGATAGAACTGGCAAGCAGAAGGCAGATTGGAGAGATATTCCACACACAGACCTCCGGACAGAATCCGTTCCTACTGATTGATCAGGTCCTGCTGCTGTATCTGGCAAAGCATCAGATTACAGAACGTCTTCCGGCTATGCTTAAGTGTACATTGCCTTACAGCTCTTATCAGCCTTTTGTGCAGGACAGTGGTTCTACAGCGGATGAAATGTTTTGCGGAAGAACGATGGAACTCGCCAGGATTATTGATTCCAATGGTGCCTGTGTTGTATACGGAGGAAGACAGCTTGGTAAAACCGCTCTTCTTCAGCGCGCGGAAAGCCGGTGCATGAATCCTGAAAGCAAGAGCTATGCAGTTTATGTTTCTATCATCAACCTTGATTCCGAGGAGAAGGTGGTTGCATCAATTTCTGAGGCAATCAATAAGAAGACCAGCGGAGCGATAACTATTACCAGATGCAAAACCATTAAAGAACTTTGCGGTCAGCTTGCTCAGTATTTCAGAAAGGGCACTGTTGCCAGAATGCATCTGTTGATTGACGAGGTCGATCGTTTCCTTTCTGAGATAGCTATAGACAGATATGAGCAGCTGCAACCACTGGTGGATCTCAGGAGAGAGACTACAAACAACTTTAAGTTTGTAATTGCCGGACTTCATAACGTCTGCAGAGCAAAGAATGCAACCGCTGAAAACGGCATCTTTGGTCAGCTGGGAACGCCATTGTGTATCAAGCCGCTTTCGCCCACGGATGCAATGCAGTTGCTGTCAAGGCCTTTACGCTATCTTGGATTCCAGATTGATAGATATCCTCATCTGGAAACCATCCTGACAAATACAAATTACTATCCTGGAATTATTCAATTCTTTGGATACATGCTTGTTGAGACCTTGAATACACAGTATTCGAAGTACTACAGAGCTGCAAAAGGGAACCCTCCATTTACGCTGACTGATGAGCAGCTGGGGGCTATCATGAACTCTGCGGATCTGAACAGAAGCATAAAGGATAAGTTCAGATGGTCACTGGAACTGGACAAGCGCTATTTCATGCTTGCTCGGTGCATCACTATGCTCTATCACTTCTATGAAGATGACAGACAGCATGGAAGCTGGCTTGGTTTCTCAGTGGAGCAGATTATGGAAATGGCAGAAGAATACAATATTCACTGCCTGGAGAACGAAACCCAGAATGATTATATTATCCTTCTGGACGAAATGGTTGATATGGGTATTCTGAGCAAGCCGAATGAAGGAAACCTGTATAGACTGAGAAGAAGCTCATTCGTCGATATCATTGGTGAAAACTTTGATGTCCTGGATGCTGAAATAATCAGCAGTAACGAGGAGGTCTAAGAGGTGATTGTATCCAGTTGGGATGAATTCTGGTGGTCAAATATCACTGGACCTTACGTTATGGTTTCTACTGTAGCTTCAGCTCTGCTTGAGAATGCAAATGTCCTTATTCGGGTGCCTTCAGATTTACCCTGGAGGCATTCGATGAGGAGTGTTATCCAGTCCGAATTCCGTGACCGGAGTCTTTCAAGGGACATTATTATTGAGTCAGTGGACGAGACGGACGATAATCCGGAAAACCTGGATCCCGGAGTATTTATCCTGAATCGTTTTGCGGACGAAATAACCAGACAGGGGTATCGATCAAAAGCAAAGAAAACCATACAGGATTATATTGTTCAGAGAGATATTCTGAAAAACAGGATCGTATGGGTGAAAGGACTGTCCGAGAAAACAACAGAAAAATGGATTCAGTTTTGCAAGGGCTTTGTTCCTATGGGCCCGGAACATGGGCTTCTTGTTCTGGAGGTACATGATTCTGTATCCTTACAGGAGTCCAAAACGTTTAAGATTGTTGAGTATGGCAGATATGTAAGCAGCTACGATGTTCAGCTCCTGAACAGTTTTATACTGGACAGCGAAAGCAATTGTTCCGATGACTGGAAACGATATATTTCCACGGTTATTGCAACGGTTTGCGGCACTGATGCAGAGGTCTCTGAATCACTGTTAAGCACCTGTGATTTTACAAGGACCAACGTCAATCAGGCTTTAGACGAACTGATTCAGATGCCTGCCTTCATACGCCGGGGAGCAGAAGCCTCATCAACGCACATCCTCAAATATGCCCGCAATAAAAAGTTGAGCGAAATAAACCATAGGATATGGTCCGCACAGGTTCAGACCCTGTTTCCTTTAATTGAGTTGGAACGGATTGAACTGATTTCAAAATATCAGGAAGAGATACAGGAAGCATTGGATCAGGAAGCTACCTATCAGTACGGGGAAGAGATAACAGATCCTATAGAAGTGGAACTGGGGACCATGTGTTATTTGATGGCCCGGCGGAGAAGCGACTACCTTTATTCCTTGTACATCCCTGACGAATCAGATCGCGAGCGAATCCACTTTCTACACGAATGCAGAAACAGACTGGCGCACGCTGAAACATGTACCGTTGAGCAGGTTGCAGCACTGTTGGAAAAATAGCACGCGATTACTTGGGGGGCTTCGCAATCGATCGCTTCGTGAACGCTCCTTTTCAAGTGGTATCTCCCACTGGTGCGGGAACGTCCTGAGCCTGTGACATTGACAACTTAATATCGTAACGAGGCCGAAAATGAGGCAAAAAAATCGAGCCTGTTTCCGGAATCAGCGCTGCGAGCCGCCCTGCGATGCTGCCTGATACCGGAAGGGGAAAGAGCAAAACAGCGATGGAGGCATGTACGGTGGTGCCGGATGACCTTACTCCTTTACGCCACAACTTACGCCAGATATGCCTTACGGTACGTAGGGATACAGAGGAAAAAGTAACCGTGACGTCATGGTTATGAGCAAATCCTGCGTTGGAAAACACGGCATTTGGGGGATAAGTAGAAATACGTGGATTTTTCTATTCTGTTCCCGACAACTCCACTATGGATGCCATAATAGATAAATTTGGAAAAGACGTAACCGTCTATGCTAATGATATGCAGTCATTTAAAGCCGTAGTAACTACGTCTTTAGGCAATGTCTTTTATAGTTGGATCTTTGGCTTCGGTGGGAAAGTCGCCATTAAATCACCGCAAGATGTCAGGGCGCAGTACTGCGAAATGGTAAGGAAAGCGTATGAGTCGCTTTGAATTCCGCTAGCATAATGGGGGCTTTGCACAATAAGCCTAAATGTTTACCAGAATGATCGAAGAGGATTTGAGTGATATGGACATTGAGAGCAAACTGAAAAGCTGGAATAAGAAGACTATAACGAAGTCTGAACTCGAAGGTTTGCTCGGAATCCATTCGGATGAAAAGCTCTCTCCAATCATATCTGATGCTCAAAGATCTGGACTCCTTAGTCCGGTGAAATCCTCCGGGACAAATGGGAACCGTACTTATCCTATCTTTCTAAAATACAGATTGTCGATGACTACCGACAATTCAGATTCTTTGCGAGAGATCGCTTTGCTTCATCCGGCTATCACAAGCAGTGGATATCTTCAGAAGAGACCAGACATATTCAGAGAACACAGTGCTGCCTTACACCGACTGAGTACGTATCTGTTTCGGACTAATCCGTCTATAAGGGTTTCCAGGAAAGAACGTTCTTTTGAAGTGTTTGGAGAAGAAAAGCTCCTCGACGATCCGTCATTCAAGAGACTGCTGGACGCGCTTGGCCTTACAGCGGACAAGCTTTATTATTATGATACTCCGGAATACTGTTTCAATGATTACATTCCTGCCCGTAAAGATGGTCTGACACTGCTGATCTGTGAGAACAAGGATATTTGGTTCAATATCCGCCGCAGAATGTACGAGGATGGGGCTAGACAGTTTTTTGGAGTTCCCATTGATGGCGTCGTCTATGGCTGCGGAAATAAGGTCAGTCAGTTAGGCGCACTGGAAGCGTACACTGGTTTTCTTGGAGCACAGGAGGTTCAATACCTCTATTGGGGGGATATAGACAGAGCTGGACTGAATATTTACGTCTCTCTTCTTCGTAATAATCCGAACGCTAACCTGAAACTGTTCAAAGAAGCCTATGCCGAGATGCTCCGATTGGCAGAGAGACGAGAAATGCCAAAGAGCGAGGATCACAGGGAGCGGATGGAGGACTATCAAGAGATGCTCTCCCGATTCCCGGAGCAGGACAGGGAACGGCTCTTGGAATACATTGCGAGAAATGAGCGCGTTCCGCAGGAGATTATTACTTATGAAGGCCTGCTAAAATATATGAGGTGAGCTACCATGGGACTGAGACCTGAAATTGCAGAACTGCTATCCGGATTTGACAAACGGATGAAGTTCATCAATATTGCAAGGTTTCTGCTGGATTATTCATACAAGGATCATATCAAAGCCATGATCCCGGATAGAGAGATTGTGGACAACCTCATTGTTGCAGTGCTGGTGTTCATAAAGGAACGGACGCTTGGAAACGAGCAGAATTGCAGATTGGAAGACGTGGCCGAGTTTCTTGACGACATTTCCTGTGTGGTTCCGACAGAATTCAAATATGACGCCGCCGAGCTTGCCCGTTTTATTATTGTAGATGTTCTGCAAAAGGGTGGAGTGCTTACAAACTATAAGGTGCTTGTTCCTGCGAAAGAGAGCTTTGAGCAGGCTCCTGTTCGCCTGATTGAAGAAGAGAAGGGAACCTATCACCTCACAGACGACGGGTTTGATTTCCTGTTCCGTTCAAAGGAAATCGAATCAGAGCTGGACTATTCCGTAACCCGTTTCCGCTTGGCAGAGTATATGAAACGAGATAACTATGCCGAAGCGCTGGATCAGAGCCGCGAGCTTGTCAGCAAGATCCGCAATATGAAAGTGAGCATGGATGACTTTATCCGTCGCTGTAGGGAGAACATCGCAAAAATCTCAGTAGATCAATATGAAACTGTTGTTATGCGGGTTCGAAGTCTTCTGGAAACGGAATATGAGGAGCTTCGGGCAATCCAGGATAACGCCAAAGAGCGCTCAGAGAAGCTGACGCAGGCGCAGCAGAGTGGCGTAACAACCGAGGAAATCAAAAAGCACAGGATAGCATTAAAAGAAATTATAGGAAATATCCAGCTGACAATCGAGGAACAGCGGGCATTGATCAATAAGAAAATGTCCCTTTCTGAGGAGTATCAGGGCATTCTGAGTGACAGCTATGCCATGAGCCGTTATGAACGATTGAGTTTCGATCAGGATATTCTTGCCCTGCTCAGGCAAGGAAAAATACCGCTGGATATGGCGTCCGCTTATCTTCTTTTCCCTCTGACAAGGCCGGCATTCGAAAATAGATTCAGCGTTGAAAACCTGTATGCGGCCCAAGTGAGTATTGCCGAGGTGGAGGAGGAAGAGCCAGAAGACCTGGATACGGAAGCGGAGGAGGAAGACCCGGCAGAGGTGCGGAATCGTCGCTTTCTCCGAATCTGCACGGAACTGTTTTCCTATATGCGCGGGAAAGACTCCTTCAAAGCAAGTGAGTTCGCAGCGTCCCTGGACGATAATACCCTATCTGATTTCTGCCAGGAAAATGCTCTACCTCTGGTATTCCTGAGCCTTTACTCTTTCCAGACCGTTTCTGTTTCCGGTTGGAAAGCATCTCAGGAGATGGTGATTACCCCAATGGGAGAGTTTGAGCTTTCCTGGTGCCTGAGCGAAATGCCGGAAGAAGATAAGCAAATATCGGGCTTTACGGTCACAAAACTCGACAGGGCGTTTTCATTTGCAGCTACAAAAGAGAACCAGCAGACCAAAATACAAATGTCGGATTTCCGGATTGAGGTGATGAGATGAAGCGGCAAACGGTTGAGGTATTTCACGAGCTGATGAAAAAAGGCTGGATTGACCGCAGCGAATCTCCCGATATCTGGAGAGCCTATGATGATCCCGACGTGATAGAAGAACTGGAAACCATGAAGGATGGCCTTGATTTTGACATTATCAGAAGCGGGGACCGAATCTACATGGTGCCTACCCAGAGCAATGACTTGTTCCTGAAAAACAATATTGACTTTCGGAAGGACATTAGTGCCAACGATGAGGTAAAGCGGAAAGATTTATATTTGATGAATTACCTCTCCATCTACCTCATTTATGTGTTCTATCATGGGGAAGGCAATGACCCGAAATGCAGAGATTTTATCTCTAAGGAGGATTTTATACAGGAGTTTTCCTCCCATTGCAAGGCATGTATCTCCGGCGCAGAATCGGAGCAAACAGATTACAGTGACAACTTCCTTCAGCTGGCTCATTCCTGGCTTTCCAAACTGGACGGGACGCCTGATACAAAAAAGTTCGGTGAGCGATACGGTATGCTGAACCGTCTTCTCATCAAGTTTGACCGGGATCATGATGATCTGTTTTCTACGGATTCCGGCAATATCAGGCCTACCAGAAAGCTGGATGACCTGATGCCTTATTTTTTGAGGAAGGATCGGATCGCTGACATTCAGGGCTGGATCAGTGAGGTGAATGAGAATGCCGCAGATCACAAAGCTTAGGATAGTAAATTTCCAATACAACGAGGGGAAACGCCTCATTGCTGATGAGCTCTATAACTTTGCCTCTGGCGATCAGAGTGCCTCTGACGTGCTGATCAATCTGGCCAACGGTGGCGGCAAGTCTGTTCTTGTTCAGCTTATGATGCAGCCTATTATTCCAAAAGCTAAGGTTGCCGGAAGGAGAATTGAAAGCTTTTTTACCAAACCCACCGATCACTGTTATGTTGTTCTAGAATGGGCGCTGGATCACAGTCCTATGAAACTAATGACGGGTATTGCCATGTCCGCAAGTGACATGGCAGGAGATCAGGAGGCAGAGCGGGGCTTTCAGATCAAGTATTACACATTCCTCTCGACCTATCAAATCGGCCATAGTACCTGTGATATCGTAAATCTGCCGCTTTCACGAAAGGAAAACGGGAGGTTTCTTCCTGCTGCCTTTGACGATATCCGGAATCTAGCCAAACGCGGCAATGATCTGGAACGCTTTGCCTCGGAGGATAAGAAGAAGTGGTGGGATCGGCTTGCCCAGTATGGGATTTATCACAACGAGTGGGAACTGATTGAAAAGCTCAACTCCAATGAGGATGGACTCAGTAAGTATTTTAGTACGCTGAAAACCTCTGACAGTGTTATAAATGAACTGATCCTCCCGAGAATTGAAGGAAAATATGGGGTTCAGGGATCTTCAGACGACAGCTCTCTGGAAACAATGCTAATTTCATATGCTGCTCAATACAGCCGTCAAAAGGATGTTATCCGGGAGAGAGAATTCTCCGAGAGCTTTTTGAATCGGCTGATTGCCGCCAAATCACAAGCGGAGGAGCTGTGGAAAAACAATGATGTCTTTGAACAACGCATAGCAGCCCTGTTTTCCTATTTAGATGCCATTACAAAAGAGATCGACTCGAAAGAGGCCGAGACCGCACAGCTTCAGGAAAAGAAAAATGAGGCGGAAGAGGCCAGAAGGCATATTCACTGGGAGAGGGCGTCTGCGGAATACTATACACGAAAAGAGGAACTGGACAGGGAAACCGCCCGATATGAGGTTGCACAAAGGGAGAAGCAACAAGCCGAAAGTGATTATGAACAGGCTGAAAAGCGGCTCCGTCTTGTGGAGTGTGCAGGCTATCATAGCCAGCTGAAAGACATAGAATGCAGACTTGCCGGTATCCTTGCATCCATTGCAGAGAAGGAGTCCAACGAGGAGAACGGGCACAAGCTGGCGGCGCTCAAGTATTCCGCATTTAGCGCAGTTGCAAGGGAGTTGGAGCGAGTCTGCTTGCAGGTTTCCGAGTATATGCAGGAGCAGAGCATCATTACGGCGAAATGTGAAGCAATTGAGACAGAGATTTCAACTCTGCAATCCAGGTTGCATGGTTTCCAGACCGACGTTATCAAGGCGGAAGCCCATTACGAACAGCAGAGTATGAGGGATGACGATCTTGTAGCGACTCTGGATATCCCTGCTGCAAGAATGCTGGATGGACGATTCCAGACAGAGGAGCTGCAGGCATGGCAAGAATCCACCCAGAAGCAGGCGGAAAGCTTTGAAAAGGGGATTGAAGCAGCGGAAAAGACCATCGCTGAGCTGGATGCGCGCAAAGAAGCTATCCCACAGGAAAAAGCGGATATGGAGATGGAAGTCCGTAGGTTGCGTAGTGAGCTTGACGAGCTTAACAGCCAGGTTGCTGCTTATCAGGCAGCGGAAGACAGTGTGCGGGCAGTTTGCAATCAATACAGCCTGGATTTCGAGATGCGTTTTACCGAGAGCCATAAGGACTATCTGACTGAGCAAATTTCAAAGACAGAGGCTTCAATCCGTGGTGAGGAGCAAACGATATCCTGGACGGAAGAGACCTTGCTGGCCGTAGATCAAAAGACGCTTCATATCCCCAAGAGAGTGGCAGAGTTCCTGGCCGATTCCGGGATTGAGTACATGACGGTAGAGGATTATCTTCTGGAACAGCAGGAAAGGGGGATACTGTCAAAAGAACGCGTCGGTGAACTTTTGTCAGCCTACCCCTATGCTGCCTACGGAATCATAACCGATCTGGAAGGCTTGACGGAGCTTCAGGAAGAAGCGAAGGAAAACTGGCTGCCTTCCGTTTTACCCGTATTGACGAAGGCTGATCTTGAGGATGTGCTCGGCGGAAACGGAAAGAGCTTTTCTGCTGTATCCGCACTGGCCTGGGAATACTTCCAAGACTGTGAAAGCTATCGGGATAAGCTGAACCGTTCACTTGCTGAGGCACAGACGGAGCGGGAGCGGTTCGTGAGACGTTTGAGTGAATTCAAAGTTGCCGTTGCTGCTGTCGAAGCATTCCTTGGTTACGGGGAAAGCTGGCTGGATCAGACAAATGCCCGAAAAGAGAAAGCCGATGCGGAAAAAGAACAGCTGCAGGAAAAGATTCACCAGCTGTCCGCAGAATTCGAAGAGCTAAAAGCCGCGATTAAGCGTAAGCGCAAAGAAAAGGAAGAGCTTTCAGAACGGCTGAGAACTGCGCAGAATCAATTGCGTTCCTTTGATGACCTCGTAGAGGGGCTTGCACAGGAGGAAAAACTAATAAGCCAACTGGAAATAAGCCGGTCCAGCCTGCGCGAATTGAAAAAAGAACTCGACGATAAAACGAAAGCCAAACTGGATCTGCGGACAAAGCTGCAGGAACTGACCGGTCAGTTGAAGTCTTTGGACGAGCTCCAAAGAAAATTGCAGGCTGCCTCGGATTCCATCGGGAAGGCTGAGGAAACGGAAGTTCTGCCCGGTAACTGGGACTTTCTCTATGGACAGTACGAGACACTGCTCGCGCAGCAGAGTGCTGACCTGAAACAGCTCAACGATAAAAAGAACGACTTAATCAGGGAAAAGAACGACAAGGAAAGAGAGCTGCGGAAACGGAATTGCCAGAGAGAAGAATATGAAGGCCTCTACTACTCTGAGGAGTTGGAGGAACACGCTACGGAAGATAGCCGCAGAGCTAAAAAGACCTTCAGTAACGCACAAGATGCTTTTGAGAAGGCGATCTCCACATTCTCAAGCGCGAGGACCAGTATGGAAGCCGCACAAAATGGCTTGTCCTCTTTTGGCGGTGAAGCGTTGCCGCCGGGCAGCATTGGAGGAAACTTCGACGAGCGCCTGGAAGAAAGCCAAAGCCGGCTGCAAAAGCTGAATGAGGAGCTTGAGCTTATTAACAGACGACTCTCCTCGCTCCGCACAGCTAAGGGAAGAGCAGAGGATGCTGTTGAGCATTATACCCGCCCTGTAACTGTTCGGCCTGTGTCACTGGAGCAGGACTATAACGCTCAGCTAAAAAGGCTTAAAAGAGAGGCAACGGAAAGCGAGAAAACCGTTAAGGCGTCAGAACGCGATGTGGCGCTATATCTTGAAGATATGGCGAAGGCCTGCGGGGACCAATCTACGGACCTGCGGCTTGCGGTTACCAATATGCGTAGCCTGATCTCTGATACCAATGTTAGAGGAGACAGGTACTATACCTTGCTTGAGCATATTGATGCGAATATGCACAGCATCAAGCTTAGAATTTCACAGATTGAGACAGATCTCGCTGAGTTTGACAAAACGAAACAGGATCTTGTCCGGCAATGTGTTCTGCAGGGTAAACAGATGTACGAGGGACTTCGCCAGCTTTCCGCCAGTTCCAAAGTCAAGGTTCAGGAAAAGCGGCATGAGATGATTCGGTTTATCATTCCGCCGCAGATAAACGAAGACATGGCAAGAGCGTCCGTGACTGCGGAGATAGAAAAAGGCACCGTGGAAATAACCGAAAAAATGGCATCTGGGGACGGCGATGATGCTGCGATTAAGCGGATCGCCAAACGTACCGTTGGTAGCGACCGCCTTCTGCGCCGTTACATCAGCATGGAAGAGATTATCCTAAAAGCATATAAAATTGATTCCAACCCGGAGAACTCTGGATACCGCACCTGGGAACAGACGCAGGTGAACAGCTCCGGGGCTGAGAAGTTCGTGGTATATTTCGCTGTCATACTTGCCTTGATGGCTTATGCCAGGGACAATATGGACGAAATCGGTAGCAAAGGAAACACTAGCGTTCTCGTATTGGATAACCCCTTTGGACCGATCTCCTCAAAGCATATGTTGGAGCCTATGTTTGCTATTTCCCGCAATTACCGTGTTCAGATGATTTGTCTTTCCGATCTGAGTAAGTCTGATATTGTATCCTGTTTTGATCTGGTCATCCGCGCAGTGGTGAGAAAAATGTCCCTAAGTACCCGAGAGCAGCTGACACATGAGGGTGACGAGGCCATTGAACACGGGTTTTATCGTTCAGAGCAGATGAACCTATTCTAGGCCATAGAAGCGCAAATCTGACCAAGGGGGTGTCAAGATGGCATTTCAGATTATCCGAAATGATATTACAAAAGTGAAGGCAGATGCCATCGTCAACACGGCAAATCCTAAGCCGAGGATCGGTCGCGGCACAGACAGTGCTATTTATGCAGCTGCTGGAAAAGAAAGACTGTTGGCCGAGAGAGAGAAGATAGGGGATATAGCACCTGGTGAGGCAGCTAGTACTGAGGCCTTTGATTTACCTGCAAAATACATCATTCACACCGTGGGACCATTATGGATGGATGGCCGACATAGCGAACATGAGATTCTCCGCTCTTGTTACGAGAAGTCGTTAGCTCTTGCGTTAAAGCTGAAATGCAGGAGCATAGCTTTTCCGCTCATCGCTTCGGGCGTATATGGCTTTCCGAAGGATGAAGCCCTGAATGTCGCGCTTACAGTAATAGGAAAGTTCCTGCTGACGAATGAGATGAAAGTGATACTGGTCGTCTTTGATCGGAAAGCATTGGAACTATCTGAACGACTCGTGGGGGGCATTGACCAGTATATCGACGAACACGAAGCCCATCAATTAAGAGAATCCGAATATGGCGGCAACTACGGTGAGGATTATCGTAGGAGAGAACTTGAACGAAGAAATGCAGCAAAGTCTCTGATGGCGTTTAACTCTCTAGAAGATGCCGATGAATCTGAGCAAATAGAGGAAGAAGCCATTGCTTTCCCGATGGAGGGCTTATCAGATATCACTGGGAAAAGCCTTGACGAAGTGCTGGGAGGAGCAGGCGAAAGTTTCCAACAGAGGCTTTTCAAATTGATTGACGCCAGTGGACTGGATGATGTGACAGTTTATAAAAAGGCCAATATTGACAGAAAGGTTTTCTCCCGTATACGGTGCAAAGAAGACTACAAGCCAAAGAAGAAAACGGCAGTGGCCTTTGCAATCGCACTGGAATTGGATATGCCGACTATGCTGGATCTGCTTTCACGGGCTGAGATTGCATTCTCGCCCAGCAGCAAGTTTGATCTGATTGTTTCTTATTTCATTACAAATAAAATCTATGATATCTATGAGATCAACGCTGCACTATTCAAATATGGGCAGCCAATCCTGGGAGAATAATCCGTATCAACAGCTTCTGAATCTTTTTATGAAGGAGAATCCCCATGAATCCTTTCGCAGTCGTTGCCATTCTGGCCCTTGTCGCAGCTACCGTCTTCGTATTCTACAAGATCCATTACACCAAGAAAAACGGAATTGAAACCGTCGGGACCATCACCCGGATCGAGGATGAGAGTATGGGAGAGGACGTTACCTACGGCTATTATGTCCGATATACCTTGAACGGGCAGGAGGTAGAAGCCAAGCTTTCCAATCCGGGATTCGGAAAGGGGATTGAAGTCGGAGCACAGATCAAGATTAAATATCTCCCCGAAAAGCCAAATATCGTAGTGCGAGTGAAGTAACATTCGGGGTGGAGAAAGCAAGAGGTCATTTGTCGTCTGGCAAACGACCTCTTCCGCTTTTTATTCGGCTATACTGGAGCTACTAAGAAAACAAGGGGGTAGCAAGAAATGTACGGAGCAATTCTTGGAGATATGATTGGCGCTCCATATGAGTTTGATCGGGGGAAGAAAACAAAACAGTTCCCTTTGTTCATTGAACGAGAGCCACTTCACTGATGATACCGTCATGACCATCGCCGTTGCGGAAGCGCTGTTGAACTGTGCCGATGATCCGAAGCTCTCGATCCGGCAGGAGGTGGTCTGCAGTCTGCAAAAATGGGGACGAAAGTACCCTCACGCCGGGTATGGGGCACGCTTCTCCCGATGGTGAATACGCCGCCTGAGAACAGACGGTCAGACCGGCGAAGTCCTACAGCCAGGCCGCAAAAGTCCTACACCCCGGCCGTTGGTCAGACACCTTGTGTATAATGGGATTACAGCGCAAGCTGAATTCA
>Ga0256405_10004596_pt1 | contig 25530 bp, 25 predicted proteins | sample RumenRJG_02DNA_FD_189096 | JGI IMG/M metagenome (GOLD analysis project Ga0256405, IMG submission 189096) | Bovine rumen microbial communities from Lethbridge, Alberta, Canada - RJG_02 | ecosystem: Host-associated > Mammals > Digestive system > Stomach > Rumen | place: Canada: Alberta... | reverse complement strand
TTTCTCGGACAATAATTGGCTACGCCCGGCTGAAGGGTTCCCAATAATTTCCAAAAATTGGTTCCAATAATAATTATTGGATAAAATTATCGTCAATTATTGGAAATTATTGTCCGAGAAAACAAGCTGCTTGCGGCGAAAAGAAGAGACATCATTGTATAAGATAATTTTGTGTGGTTACTTATATATATATGTATATGGAGAATCAAGAAAGTCGCCCAGCGCATGGGCTGGTTAAGAGAAACGTGTTGCTGAACCCCGGGCCAGCAACGACGACCGATACCGTGAAGTATGCCCAGGTGGTGCCCGACATCTGCCCACGAGAGAAAGAGTTTGCGGGCATGATGAAGCAGTTGCGCACCGACTTGCTGAAGATGGCACATGCACCCGAAGAGAAGTACACCTCAGTGCTCTTCTGCGGTTCAGGCACCATCAACATCGACATCTGTCTGAACTCGCTGTTGCCCGCCGGAAAGAAAGTGCTGGTGGTCAACAACGGTGCCTACAGCACCCGTGCCGTGGAGATTTGTCAGTACTACGGACTGCCCCACATCGACTTGAAGTCGTCAGTGTATGAGCGTCCGAACCTTGCCGACGTAAAGAAAACGCTGGACGAGAACCCCGACATCTACATCGTCTATACCACTCACCACGAGACAGGTACAGGCATCCTCAACCCCATCCGCGAGATAGGTGCCCTGGCACATGAGCATGGTGCCATCTTCGTGACTGACACCACCTCGTCGCTCGGCATGATACCCTTCGACATGGAGAAGGACAACGTCGATTTCTGCATGGCATCGGCACAGAAAGGTTTGATGGCGATGACAGGACTCTCCTTCATCATCGGCAACACCGAAGAGATACGCAAGTCGAAAGACTACCCCAAGCGCTCCTACTACTGCAATCTCTACATGCAGTATGATTTCTTTGAGCGCACAGGCGAGATGCACTTCACCCCTCCCGTGCAGACCATCTATGCCACCATTCAGGCACTCAAAGAGTACTTTGCCGAAGGCGAGGAAGCCAAGTTTGCCCGCCACCGCCGCGTGTTCGACGCCATCCACCGAGGCATCAAGCGCCTCGGACTGAAGGATGTCATCAGGCACGAATGGCAGTCGGGACTCGTTGTCTCCGTGCTCTACCCCGACAGCCCCAACTGGGACTTCGAGAAGGTGCACGACTACTGCTACGAGCGTGGCTTCACCATCTATCCCGGCAAAATCAGCACCACCAACACCTTCCGTCTTTGTGCTCTCGGAGCCATCGACGAGCAAGACATCGACGACTTCTTCGTGGTGCTGGAGGAGGCACTGAGGACTTTCGGTATAGAAACTTGCAAACCCTGACTTCATGGCATCCTACGACATCCGTCCTTTGCAACTGCGCATCTTGGAGATTCTGTTGGCGATTGACAAGGTGTGCAAGGTTCATGGTCTGCGCTACTATCTGGCTGCCGGCACCATGTTGGGTGCCGTGCGTCACAGGGGGTTCATCCCTTGGGACGACGATGTCGATATTGCCATGCCACGTAAGGATTATGACCTGCTGATGCAGCATGGTCGGGAGTGGCTGCCCGAACCCTATGAGGCACTTTTTGCCGAGCGGAATCCAGAGTACCCAAGCGATTTCGCCAAGGTGGTGGACAGCAGCACTACGCTCGTGGAGCGTGCCCATCATTCCTACGTGGGGGGCATCTACGTGGATGTCTTCCCCATCGACGGGATGACTCCCAACTGGTTGAAGCAGCGCATTCATTTTGCCCGCTACTCTTTCTACAAGAAAATCATCTACCTGCTGTGCCGCGACCCCTACAAGCATGGTCACGGCCCTTCCTGCTGGCTGCCCCTGCTGTGCCGAAGGTGCTTCACCCTGAAGGGGGTATTGCATCGACTGCTGGCGTTGCAAAAGAAATATGCTGACCATGCGCAGGAGTTGGTGGTGGATCATGACTTCGGGATGAGGGGCATCATGCCCCCCTCCGTGTATGGGAACCCGCAAGAGGTGGAGTTTGAGGGTCATGTGCTCTGCGGGGTGGAACAGGCGGACTGCTATCTCAGCAAGCTCTATGGCGACTACATGACCATTCCGCCTGGCGACAAGCAACGTCAGCACAACTTCTACTTTCTGGACTACCATCTTCCCTATAGGGAATATCAAGACCATCGAGATTTTCTGTAAAAATGGATACTCCTATTGTCACCGTCGTCACCGTAGCCTACAATGCCCTCGAAGCATTGCAGAAAACGGCAAAGAGTGTGGAAAGTCAGACGTTCCGCCACTTTGAGTATATCGTAGTGGATGGAGGTTCGTCTGATGGGACCCCTTTGTGGTTGAAAACACATCGAAGTCCATCTCTTACATGGGTGTCAGAACCTGATAAGGGTATCTATGATGCCATGAACAAAGGAGTGCGAATGGCGCATGGGGAGTGGGTGCTCTTCATGAATGCAGGAGACTGCTTCGTTTCGGAGGATGTGTTGGAGAGAGTCTTTCGTGCGCTCCCTGCAACTGATGTCATCTATGGGGATGTGGTCAAGGACGGAGTGGTCAAAAAAGCCCTGCCGCCTCGCAATGCCCATCGTATGTTCTTTTGCCACCAAAGTTGCTTCGTACGGAAGAATTGCCTATTGGATTATCCTTTTGACACCAGGCATAAGATGTCTGCAGACTTCAAACTCATCAAACAACTGTGGTATGCCCACAAATCTTTCCTGCAATTGAATTTCCCCATAGCCGATTTTGACACAAAGGGCATCTCCAACACCCGACGTTCTGACGGCATCATGGATAATATTCAAGTCATACGGGAGGTGGATAAAATGACAGAGCAAATCAAGTTCATCCCTCGTTTACTCTTCACCTACATCATTTGTCGCATCAGGGGCAAGTGAGGGGTCTGACGGCCCTCCTGCCCCAGAATACACATGACGTTCATACACTTTTGCCAGATAGTAAAATTTGCCACTCGCCGAAAAGGCTGCCTTGATGAAACCTGCACGACCTTCAAGACATGCCCCCTCGAAGAAATAATACTTGAGGAAACGCCACAAGGGGGAAAATATCATCTGCATCAGCGAGGCGTTTGCCTGTCCCCGCTTCACTAAGTCGTTCTCCGTATAGTCGTTCATCTTCTGGATCTGCCCCTTCACCGTCACTCCTGCATGCACCAATGCATATTTGGGATCCTTTGGCATCTGCCCTACCGTGCCGTCAATCGTGGGCACGGAGTGAATCGTGGGTGGCCATGTGGCTTTCTTCTGACGCATGAAACGAAGTTGCGAGTCGGGGTATGAAGCCTTGATCCATTTGCCCAAAAACATGTTCTTGCGATGCACATAGAGCGCATCGTGTTCAGGTTCTTCTATATACTTATATAAATAATCCTTCAGTTCAGGCGTGACAAACTCATCGGCATCCACCACCAGCACCCACTCATGCGTGGCAGAATGGATGGCAAAATCGCGTGCCGGCTCGCAGATGTTGTAGTTCCCCTTCGGAAACGTCACCACCTTGCAACCAGCCGACTCGGCAATCGACACCGTGTCGTCAGTGCTCTCCATGTCGCAGAGCACCACCTCATCAAAGCCCTTCACAGAGTTCAGCACCTGCTGCAGGTACTTCTGTGCGTTATATGTCTGAATCACTACGGATATAGGCATGACTGGTTTGTCTTTTAGATCGCTGTTGAAAAAATCGATGCCACAAAGGTAGGGCTTTTCGGGGAGGTTGCCAAATAATTCATTCATTTTTCAAGTCCCGACGGGTCAAAGACAGGACTTCCCCATACCGTTTTAGGGATTTCCCTACCTTTTCATTTCACAGGAAGCCTTACCTTTGCCGCGCCTTTCGAAACAATCGGAAAGGATTGGGCTTCATCAGTCCAACGTTTCATTTCAACAAACATTTCTATTTTATGAACACATCAATGACAAATCGCAATGGGTACTCCGAAACGGATGCCGGAGGAAGATGCAACACGCATTAGCGTTGTGTAGGCACCTCTTATTTGTGATGCGATTTGCCATTGCCCATACTGCCCTCGTGGCAGACGAGGCGGTTCGCGATGTGTTCTTTGACATTCTGTTACCATTCTAACTTTGTTTTTGGAACTGACGCGGCTTTCTTCCCATCTGGGAGAGGATTGCCACCTACTGACTCATGTCCTTTTTTCAAAACCTGCAAGCGCACCCCTGCGCCTGCGCATACATTAATGATTTCTAAAAACAGATGATCGAAATGAAACTACTTATTAAAATTGAAAATCTCAAGAATGGTCAAGAGACCACCATCATGGTACCAGCCCATGCCTGCGTAGAAACCCTGTGCCCCAAAATCAAGGTTGCACTCCAACTCCCCTATGTTGACCATGCCTGTCACCGTTTCGTGGCACGGGGAATCACCTATGTGGTCAGCGAGCACATGATTTCTGAGCAGGAAATCATTTGGGAGAATGACCGCAATCCTGGACGCTACCGATGCAGCGAGAAGATTTCCATCGAACGAGTTTTCACCACATTAGGCTCCAGCATCAAATACTACCAAGACACCTGGTATGTTGGGACGTATGACATCCGCTGCACCCTTCTGAAACGAGTGGCTTGACCAAAGGAAGTCAAACCACAACCAAACTAACGAAGATTGGAGAAGAACGTGGGCGAATCGTCCAGTTCAATCACCTCCAAATCCTTTATCTCTTTACCATCAACGACGAAACGCACCAACGTCCGAACCGGTTGCCAGCCCGATCTTCCAGCCGCTCCGGGATTGATGTGCAGAAGATGAAGTTGTAAATCGTTCTCCACTTTCAGCAGATGGGAGTGCCCCGATATGAAGAGTTGAGGAGGATTGGCATAGATTTGGCGGCGAATACTGGCATCATACCTGCCAGGATAGCCGCCAATGTGCTTCATGAGCACATCCACCTCCTCACACTTCCATCTGTACACCTCTGGGAAACGCAACCGCATGTCGCAGTTGTCAATGTTGCCATACACAGCACGAAGAGGAGCCATCGCCTCCAACTTATCCGCCACTTCCATTGACCCGATGTCGCCCGCATGCCATATCTCGTCACACTCCTTCAGGTACTTCTCATAACGTTCGTCCCAATACCCATGTGTGTCAGACAACAAACCTATCTTCTTCATTTTTTTTATTTTTTATTTTGTTCTTTTTCTTGTCCCCACGCCCTTTTGCGACCTTTAATCATTAGCAATCAACATGTTGCAGAAGGTTTAAATCCACATCCCTATATCTCTTATAGGAAATCCCCTACCCTTTGGGGATTTTCAGTTTGATTCACCTGCTAATAGTCCGTAACTTTGCATCGTCATCAAAAAACAAATGACATTTTCTCAAAGACAATAAAACAATAATTAATAACAAACAAAAACATCACTATTATGAAAAAGTTCATCACCATCGCTCTCGCAGCAGTCATCGCAATCAGTGCTAACGCTAAGAAGGTCAACACCGCAGTCTTCAACTCTGTCAAGGTCAACGCACCCGTACACCTCGTCATCGTCCCCAGCAGAGAGTATTCCATCAACGTCACCTCGCAGGAGGCTGGGCTCACATCTGCCATCTCATGGACCATCAAGGACGGAGTCCTCCACATCTCCGCACGAGACCTCGAGGCTCTACAGCAGGCCAACGGCACCGTGGACGTCATCGTGTCCGCTCCACGAGGCGTGGACTACCAGATCGGACAGGACATGCAGCAGGTGTCAAGCAGCAAGCACAAAATCCCATTGTTCAGACGCCACCGCCGCTAACCGACAGCAAAACCCTTTCTATACAACATAATACAAAAAAGGAAGAAGGGATTCCCTACACGGGAGTCTCTTCTTCCATTTTATCATTCCCCCTCTCTCCCTTTCCCTCAAGCGACAAAAAGTCAGCGGGTGGCAGGGGCAATGTTTAAGGGAGTTTAAATAGGTGAGGCGAAGGTTTAACGGAGTTTAAAAGGATTGACAAAGTGGCAGTTAGGCATGAAAGTTGCCCTTATGTAAAGCAGAACAGCGAATCAGACGAATGGACTGAAGAAAAGCCAAACGTATGATGAGCGGACAAGAAAAAATATTAACAACAACTAATAAAAAACTAAGGAGGACAAAACTATGATGCCTACAGTTTATTCAACCAGAAATCAAGGATGGATTCCTTCATTGTTCAACGACTTTTTCGATGACAACTGGATGCCAACCATTAAATATCAGGGCACGACACCAGCCATCAACGTATCGGAAGACGAAAAAGAGTACAAAGTGGAAGTGGCTGCTCCTGGCATGACCAAGAACGACTTCAACATCCAGCTCACCAGCGACGGCGACATCGTCATCAGCATGGAGAAAAAGACCGAAAACAAAGAAGGCGACAAGAAGGACGACAAGAAGGACGACAAGAAGACCTATCTGCGCCGCGAGTTCAGCTACAGCAAGTTCGAGCAGAGGTTCTCACTGCCCGAGAACGTAGAGAAGTCGAAAATCACAGCTGGCATGGCCGACGGTGTCTTGACCATCAACATTCCGAAGAAGACCGAGGAAGAGAAGGCCAAAGAGACTCTGCACATCGAAATCAAGTAACCTTCCTCAACAGGAAAACGAAACGGACACGTCCAACGACGTGCCCGTTTTTTTGCGTCCTTTCCAGGGGGTGTATATTTCAATCGTTATCCATATTTATCAAGGCAATGAAATCATCATAGGCATCACGCCCCTCTTTGAGAGTCCACAGCATCCCCCTCTTCTTCCGGATTCTCATTCAGCGCGTCCATGTCAACGAAGGTCATTTGACTCAACACTTCTTGAAAATCCTTGTGCGGATAGAATTGCACCTTCACCTTATACACGCTCTCGCTGCCCAACTCCTCGGGCGTTTCTGCACTATGTGCATTGAACGTCGGTTTGAGCGTCCCGATGCCTGCAACCTGCACGCTGTGACCCAGCATCAGGTAATCCTGCAAACGATTCGACATTGCTTCCACAATGCCCTTCACCTGTGCACCAGACACTCCCTGTGACATGATGCATTCTTTCACGAAATCCTCAAACTTGACAGGCTCATAACTGAATTGCTCCATAACCCAAGCCTCATGCTGCTGATGATCAGGCCCTAATATCTTCCTCTTTCTTTTTCTGTACGGTATAGCCATTGTTCTTTTATTGTTAAGTAACTACACAAAATTATCTTATACAATGATGTCTCTTCTCTTCGCCGCAAGCGGCTTGTTTTTTCGGACAATAATTACCAATAATTAACAATAATTTTATCCAATAATTATTATTGGAACCAATTTTGGGAAATTATTGGGAACCCTTCAGCCGGGCGTAGCCAATTATTGTCCGAGAAAAATGCGGCTTGCCGCATCATATAAACTATTTTTGTTCACCTACTTATAATGTTAGACATCTTTGCTTCGTCATGCAAAGATACGAAGAGAACCCGACTTCTGCAACACACAATCGCCAAAAACTTACACAAACAACCCCAAAATCGACCTCGACGACGTCGGTTTGCCGACCTCGACGACATCGACTCACCGACATCGACGATGTCGATTCAGAGGTTATGGAAGAGGGACTGAAGAGGTTTCGGAAAAGTGCAAGAGATGAATACGACGGAAGGGGAGTGGGAAAGGTAAAGTGACATGGAAGCATAAGACAATTAGTAAGGAATTCAAGTTTCGGATGTTCCGATGTTTTTTATCTAAACACGAATTTCACGAATGAATACGAACCATGCGGATAGTATTCCTATCACTCGAAGCCGTGGACGGTGACGAATTTCACGAACCATCCGGATGGTTTTCGTGTTCTTCGTCGCACAGAAGGTGCTTTGTGTGATAGTTTCTTGTGCTGCATAGTTTTGTGTATATTCGCGTAATTCGTGTTAAACCCGAATCGGTCATTAGGCCACTTCGTGGCTCTGTCGTAAAACAAATTTGAATAATTATCATAATTTCACCCACTAATTTCTATAATTATGATAATTTGTGGATAAAATTATTTTAATTATGGTAATTTGTTTCTTAATGACCAATTTGGGTTAAAATGAACAAGTTGTGTACTTCCGAAACTTGAGTAAGGAATAGAGACATATATGTATTCATATTCCGAAAATCAAAAAAACAGTAAAGAAATACAACCCAAAAGTTGTTTCATTCAAATAATTTGTTTTACTTTGCACCAAAAAGGAAGTGAATCATGACTTATGATAGCATAACTGATGATGGTAGGCTTTGGGCTGTCAGGTATGATGACAGCACAGACAATGCACTCTACATGCTTTTTGAGCAATGGAACGACGTGAGGTGGCTTTACCAGTTCTTTAAGGAGAATATGGCAGACTTGATATCGTACTTCAAGATAACTGATGTCAACGAAGCCATTTACGATACGATAGAGGACAGTGAACGATTACAATGTCTGATTATGGACATCTCGCCAGAAGCGGATTTGGACAAACTTTTCAGACCGTTGGAGAATAGTCGTTTCACCGATGTACTGCTTGGCAAAGAAAAGGCTCGGCTGAAAGATGTTTATAGGCATGCTTCATGGCTTAGAATCTATGCCATTAAGTTGGAACCTGGAATCTATGTCATAACGGGTGGTGCCATTAAACTCACTCGTACCATGCAAGAGCGTGAACATACGCTCCAAGAGTTGGCAAAAATGGAAAAGGTACGTTCTCATCTGTTGGCAAACAATATAGTTGACAAAGATTCTTTTGTGGATTTTCTGAGCGAATTAGTTTAATATAAAAAGGAGGTATATATGAAAGAGGTAATTGCACGACTGAAGGAACATCAGTCAACGACACCTTCAAAATGGAGGGAGAGGGCAGAGTGGAGGCAGCAGAACAAATCGTGGCTGCGCCACTCCCAGCGCATTGCTGTGAAAATGTTGGAGAAGATGGATGAACTGGACTTAACTCAGAAACAGTTGGCTGAACTGATGGGATGTAGCCAGCAATATGTTTCGAAGGTTCTGAAAGGTCAGGAGAATCTTTCTCTCGAAACCATGTCGAAGATAGAGGACTGCCTGCACATTTCTATTCTCCAAGAAGAACTTGAGATGGCGTGAATAACTATTGGGGGAGTATTTTCTTGCCCCAAGAAAAAAAATAGAATGACATCATAATAGAGAAACACAATGGTTGATATGGATAATTACAAAAAGCATGGTCTATCATTCGTAAAATTGGACATAGTTCCTAAAAACGATAGTAATGACGTTGCCAAAGACTTGGTTGAAAATCTATTCGTCTATATGGCAAAATTTTATAGTATGAACTAATACAAGGGAAACACTTGTGATAAAGTGTTTTGTGATTACAATGCTCTGATGGAAGATGGAATATATCCCAATTTCTTATTTGCATATTCCATGGCTTGCTGGGGAGTCATATTTTGTAGGCGTACTTTCTCTGTTAAAAAATCAACGACCATTTTCTCTTTGGCTGGATATTTATTCCTTCCAAACCATTCATCACATAGTACCGCTCTTAACTTATAGTCAGAAAACTCTTTGGCATTTTTGCCAAGATTGATTCTGCTGGAAAATAAAACATCGCAAGAAATGCTATTAGGAAGTATTTCTATAGGAGAACTCTCTAATTCGTTTGTTGTGAGCCCACTTTTATCAATTATAGCTTCCAACACTTTGTGAGGTCCTACATGAATGTCATTATCAACAACAGCACTTCTTATGAGATAGGAATAATAAATACCTTTTTCATTACTGAGCACAAAGTCTATCCCTGGATAGTTGCCACCTTTGTATGAATCTTCCTTTTTTATACCCCATCGATGTATATAAAAATGATTCCTATTGTTCTGTTGTAAAATGTTTCTATGAACAGAACTATCTTCAAAATCACCATCTATATAATAGTATATCTCTATCTCCTTAGGTAGAATGACTAATCCTTTCACTATTAACTTTGATTCGGCGAGAAAATGCGCCGCCTCATTTTGAAGTTTTTTAATAATATCTTTCTTATCCATAACGTTATAGTGTTTATCTTTCAAATACAAAGGTATATAAAAAATGAATATAAACAACCCGTTAGTAGAATTAAATTGTTTCTGGTAATTCTTTACTTTCCTCTTCTTTAGGCAAATCCACGAGAATATTCCATGTGGAGCAGTTCAGCGCACCACCATCATCGACGAGGCTTTCACACCCCCATATACGGTGGCATTCACATTCTGGAAAAGCATCGGCTATTTGTTGAAAGGCTTTTGTGCCCAACTTATCTTCCGCCATAGGAATAAAGATGTGTTGGCCTACATGTAGAAAATTGAGATAAGCCCAACTCCTATCGGTATAGGTGCCATAGTGGAGTTCTGTGATGTCGAAATGAGGCTGCAAAGCAGACAACAATCTCTTGCGTAACGCTTTGTCAACGTCACAATAGTTGTTGAGCAACACATGACCATTACCCATATATCTTACCATTCCATCAGAATGACCGTACTCCTCATACGAGTCTTGAGGAATCAGCACAATTTCTGCTTCCAATAGCGAACTGATGGTGTCGATCAGTGTGTTTCTGTCGTAATGCGGGTTTTCCTTGATGATTTTGTCTGTCATGATGACCTTATCGCCACAACTGATGATGTTGCCACCATCAAGTATAATGTCAGAGTGCATCACCTGTATGCCAAGTTCAGAAAGAATGGCAGAAGTGTCAGGCTTATACTCGGGATAGTCTTTCAGATAGTCGGGATCATAGCGAAAGAGCACAAATTTGTCTTTGCTGACTTGCACAGGCATATAATCCCGTGCCCAGATATGAAGGGGCGAAGCGCTTTGTGGTAAGAATCCCCATGCCATTCTATTGTGATGAAGATGTTCCACAACTCTGCTCATCATATCTACATATTTTACATGTTTCAATCCTTCTGCAAAATATACAATATTAGTATCATAATTTGTAATCATAATAATTAAATTTTTAATATTCAATTGCTTACGTTTTACCGCAAAGGTATATTCTTTTTCTTCTGCTGACAAAACTTTTCGGTTAAATCTTGTTAAGGTTTCCGAAAGAGTTATTTAAAACTAAATATATAAGTAGGTGAACAAAAATAGTTGATATCATGCGGCAAGCCGCATTGTTTTCTTGGACAATAATTTCCGATAATTCCCAATAATTGGTTCCGATAATAATTATCGGATAAAATTATCGTCAATTATTGGAAATTATCGTCCAAGAAAAAACAAGCCGCTTGCGGCAACACCTAAAAGAGAATCGCCCTCGGCGATGGATTATAAGAAACAAATTAGCATAATTAGAATAATTTTATTCACAAATTATAATTATAGAAATTAGTGAACTGAATTATTCCAATTATTCTAATTAGTTTCAAGAAAAAACAAGCCGCTTGCGGCGAAAAGAAGAGACATCATTGTATAAGATAATTTTGTGTGGTTACTTAATAATCAACTATTTATACAACAATCATCAATTACATAATAGTAAACCATATACTATTGTCGTATGAACCATAAAGAATACTTGTGTAAATGTTTCTTTTGAAAGAAAGAGAAACATACATGAATTTCTTTTCTTTATCGTGACAAAAGTGCAAGATATATCGTCAATCATTGGTTCCAATCATTTATTTTTGTGAAGCAAGAGATTATCAATCAAGAATTTTCCGTAACGTTGGCTATGCCGAAGTTACTGGCACTCGGAAAAGTACAAATAAATTTGGCTTTTCACTCGTTTTTCCGTAACTTTGCACCCACAAATATTAAAGGAATAGTGCTTAACGTTATGGAATTCAAGAGAAACATTGTCATCACTGGCGGTGCGGGCTTCATTGGTAGCCACGTGGTTCGCCTTTTCGTGAACAAGTATCCCGAGTACAAAATCATCAATCTGGACAAGTTGACTTATGCGGGCAACCTCGCCAACCTGAAGGATGTGGAGGACAAGCCCAACTATAAGTTTGTGAAGATGGACATCTGCGACTTCGATGCGTTCTACCAGTTGATGCAGGATGAGAAAATTGACGGCATCATCCACTTGGCGGCTGAAAGTCATGTAGATAGGAGTATCAAGGATCCGTTCACCTTTGCCAAGACGAATGTGATGGGTACGCTCTCATTGTTGCAGGCTGCCAAGTTGTATTGGGAGAGTCTGCCTGAGGGATATGAGGGCAAGCGTTTCTATCACATCTCGACGGATGAGGTGTATGGCGCCTTGAAACTGACAAACCCTGAGGGCGTGGAAAGTCCGTTCACCACGACAGCATCGAGTGCAGAGCATCATGCTGCCTATGGCAAGGATTTCTTCTTGGAGACCACGAAGTATAACCCCCACTCTCCCTACAGTGCCTCGAAGGCCAGCAGTGACCATTTCGTGAGGGCTTATCACGACACCTACGGCATGCCGACGATTGTGACGAACTGCTCGAACAACTATGGCCCTTATCAGTTCCCGGAGAAGTTGATTCCGTTGTTCATCAATAACATCCGTCACCGCAAACCCCTACCCGTCTATGGCAAGGGTGAGAATGTGCGCGACTGGCTCTATGTGGAAGACCATGCCCGTGCCATCGACACCATCTTCCACCACGGCAAGGTGGCTGAGACCTACAACATCGGCGGCTTCAACGAGTGGAAGAACATTGACATCATTAAGGTGGTCATCAAGACGGTGGACCGCCTGCTGGGCCGCCCCGAAGGTGCCGACCTCGACCTCATCACATACGTGACTGACCGTCTGGGACATGATGCACGCTATGCCATCGACTCTCGCAAGTTGCAGAAGGAATTGGGTTGGGAACCCAGTCTGCAGTTTGAGGAAGGCATCGAAAAGACCGTGAAGTGGTACTTGGAGAACGAGGCTTGGATGGACAACATCACCAGCGGCGACTACGAGAAGTACTACGAGGAAATGTACAAGAACAGATAAAGCCCCCTCTAGCTCCCCCAAGGGGGAGGAGAGTTTAGGGTTCAGAGTTTAGAGCCCCTATAGTTAAGTTAAGGTTAAAAATGACAACTGAAGAGCGAGTTCAGAAGGGTGTAGCCTACTTCAAGCAGGGTTACAATTGCGCACAATCTGTGGTGCTGGCATTTGCCGACCGCTATGGGCTGGAGGAGGCATTTGCAGCTCACATTTCAGGCTCTTTCGGTGGGGGCATCGGCAGGATGCGAGAGACTTGCGGCACGGCTTGCGGCATGTTCATGTTGGCAGGGCTGGAGGTGAAGGGTGACTATCCCAATCAGGAGTTGAAGAAGAAGAACTATGAGGTGGTGCAGCGGTTGGCTGCTGACTTTAAGGCTGAGACGGGAAGCCTCATCTGCAAGGAACTGCTGGGACTGAACAAGCAACGGGCTGACGGCACTATCCCCGAAATTAAAATTGTGGCGACGCCTGAACCTCGCACGGATGAATACTACAAGAAACGCCCGTGCATCCGCATGGTGGAGACCGCCATTCGGATTTACTGCAAATACTTAGAAGAGAAAAAAGAAATGGGTTGACATTGCGTCAACCCATTATTGTTGCTACCACTTTCCGTGCCCCGCCATAGTCGCGGAACTCACAGAGATAGATACCTTGCCACGTGCCGAGGTTAAGCCTCCCTCGAGTGATGGGAATGGTCAAGTCGGGACCGATAAGGCTGCACTTGGCGTGGGCAGGCATGTCGTCGCTGCCTTCGAGCGTATGTTGGTAGTAAGGCTCATTCTCACGCACCAAGCGGTTCATGATTTGCTCCATGTCACGACGCACATCGGGGTCGGCATTCTCGTTAATAGAAAGAGCACAGGAGGTGTGCTTGATGAAGAGGTGCAGCACCCCCGTCTCAGGCAATGGCTGAGGCAGATGGCGCTGCACTTCGTGGGTGATGAGGTGGAAGCCGCGCGGACGGGCTTCCAACGTAAATTCTGTTTGCTGTATCATGGTGGCGATGCTTACTTCACCTCCCAGATATCGTTGGTTTCGAGGAGTTCAGCGAAGTTGTGATATTTCTTCTGTGCCTTCACCTCTTCAATCTGAGCGGTGACGCAGTCGTCGTAGGTGGGAGCCTCCACATCGCGGATGACACCGAGTGCCACGGGGAAGCCGTCCCCGTTGCCCATGAGGGCAAGCTTGAGTTGGAGGGTGTTGTCCTCGCAGTGCGCATCATGCACGAGGATGTCCTTCTCGGTGATGCCGTTCTCACCTATCTTCACCACCTTCAGGCCGAAGCCTTCCTGCATGAGGCCGTATTCGCGGTTCTCGCCGAAGATGAGGGGCTTGCCGTGCTCCACGTGGATGGCATTCTTGGCACGTCCTTCCTTGCTATAGACCGCATCGTGAGTGCCGTTGTTGAAGATGACGCAGTTCTGCAGAATCTCGCACACGGCAGCACCCTTGTGGTTGTAGGCTGCCTTCAGAATTTCCACCGTGCCGGGAGCATCGGTGGCCACGGCACGGGCGAAGAAGTGTCCGCGAGCACCGAAGCAGAGTTCAGCAGGGCGGAAGGGGTCTTCCACCGTGCCGTAAGGGCTTGACTTCGACACGAATCCACGGGGGGAGGTAGGTGAGTACTGTCCCTTTGTCAGACCGTAGATGCGGTTGTTCAGCAGAATCATGTTGAGGTTGATGTTGCGGCGGTTGGCATGGATAAAGTGGTTACCACCGATGGCGAGTCCGTCGCCGTCGCCGCTCACCTGCCACACGGTCAGGTTGGGGTTGGCAATCTTCGCACCCGTAGCGATAGCGGCAGCACGTCCGTGGATGGTGTTCATGCCGTAGGTTGCCATGTAGTGTGGCAGACGGCTGGAACAACCGATGCCTGAGATAACGGCAGTGTTCCAAGGTTCTACACCGATTTCAGCCATTGCCTTATGGAGAGAGGCAAGGAAGAAGTGGTCGCCACAGCCAGGACACCAACGTGGCTGACCTTTTTTATAATCTTGAACTGTAAAACTCATATACTTATACTTTTTTGAACAACGAATGATTTTTTAAGAACCACGACCTTATTCTGAACCACAGATTACGCTGATTTCACGGATTTTTCTGATAATTCTTATCGATTTCACAGATTGAGCCGACCTTTGGTCGTCTGGAAGAACCAATCAGACGATATAACGCTCGTAGTGCAGGGAAGTCTCTCCAAAATTGATGAGAAGCGAAAGTTTCTTGTTTGCCACTTTAGCGTAATTAAGAACTTGGGCACGATGAAAGTCTTCCAATTCCCTCACAGCCTTTAATTCTACAATGATATGATCAAAGCAAATAAAGTCTGGGATGAATTCCGTATGGAGTTGTTTGTCACGATAAGTTACATAGATGGGTTGTTCCCTCAAATAAGGAATCCCCTGCGCTTGAAACTCCACTTCTAAAGCATCTTGATAGACCTTCTCCGTAAAGCCACATCCAAGTGCTCGATGCACAGCCATTGCCGCACCGATAATATTGAATGTTTCTCCTTTACAAATGTATGTTTCCATCGCGCCAATCTGTGTAATTCTAATCGCAATTAGTTCTTAATCTGTGCAATCAGAGAAATCTGTGGTTACAAATAAAATGTGGTTTAATTCGAAAGATTCGTTGTTGTGAAAAAACTACTTGTTGATGATCTCTGTGAATGCCTCGACCAGTTCGCTGACCACGAAGGGTTGGCCCTTCACCTGGTTGAACTGGTAGGGCGTGAAGTTATCCACTTTCATGCGGAGCCAAGCGGCGAGTTGACCCATGTTCTGTTCGGCCACAACCACCTTCTTGTACTTGCCCAGCACGGCTGCGGTGTTCTTCGGCAGCGGGTTGATGTACTTGAAGTGGGCGAGGGCCACCTTCTTGCCAGCGGCACGGAGTTCGTCCATTGCAGCGTGGAGGTGTCCGTAGGTGCCGCCAAAGCCCACGATGAGGAGGTCGGCATCGTCCTTGTCGCCCAACACCTCGAGGTCGGGCACTTGAATCTTGTTGATTTTCTCCTGACGCAGATGAGTCATCAAGTTGTGGTTCTCGGGGTCGGTGGAAATGGCACCCGTCTTGTTGTCCTTCTCCAAGCCACCGAGGATGTGCTGGAAGCCTTCGCGTCCGGGCACTGCCCAGTAGCGCACACCTGTTTCGGGATTGCGGAGATAAGGTGCCCATTGGCCCTTCAGTTCCTCAGGCACGTAGGGAGGCTGGATGGCCGGATAGTCGGCGAGGTTCGGCAGTTTGAAGGCAGCCGAGCCGTTGGCCACGTAGGCATCGGTCATGAGGATGACGGGCGTCATGTGTTCCAGTGCCATCTTGGCTGCGGAGTAGGCCGCATCGAAGCAGTCGGTGGGCGATGTGGCAGCAATCACCGGCATGGGCGATTCGCCGTTACGTCCGAAGAGGGCCTGCAAGAGGTCGGTTTGCTCCGACTTGGTGGGCAGACCCGTGGCAGGACCGCCACGCTGCACGTCGAGCACCACGAGGGGCAACTCCATGATGACGGCGAGGTTCATGGCCTCACTCTTCAGGCAGATGCCGGGACCAGAGGTGGAAGTGACACCGAGGGCACCAGCAAAGGATGCACCTACAGCCGATGCACAGCCGGCAATCTCGTCCTCACACTGCACGGTGGTGACACCGAGCGACTTGTGCTTGGAGAGTTCGTGCAGCACGTCGGTGGCAGGGGTGATGGGGTAAGAGCCGAGGTAGAGCTTCAGGCCCGCCTTCTCGGCAGCAGCGATGAAGCCGTAGGCTGTGGCCTTGTTGCCCGTGATGTCCATATAGCGTCCGGGCACCTTGTTCTTGGTCTCGATGCGATAGACATTTGCCACGCTCGAGTGAGTGTTGTGTCCGTAGTCGTAGCCCGCCTGAATCACCTTGATGTTGGCCTCGGCCACACCAGGCTTCTTGGCAAACTTCTCCTTGAGGAAATTGAAGGCGATGTTCAGGTCGCGGTCGAAGAGCCAGCACACCAGTCCGAGTGCGAACATGTTGCGGCACTTCAGCATGGCCTTCACGTCCATGCCCGAGTCGGCCAGACAGTCCTTCACCATCTGCGTGATGGGGCAGGCAATCACACGGTCGGGGTCGATGCCCATCTCGCCCAGATAGTCTTCGGTGGCGAAAGCCGCCTTCTTCAGGTCGGCAGGGCCGAAGGAGTCGGTGTCGATGATGATGGCAGCACCTGGTTTAGCATACTTGTACTGAGTCTTGAGTGCTGCAGCGTTCATGGCCACGAGCACATCGCACTTGTCGCCTGGCGTATAGACCATGTCGGCTCCGATGTGTACCTGAAAACCGCTCACACCCGTCAGCGAACCTTGTGGTGCGCGGATGTCGGCGGGATAGTCAGGAAACGTACTGATACTGTTGCCCACGGTGGCTGACACCGTGGAGAAGATGTTTCCGGCGAGCTGCATGCCGTCGCCGGAGTCGCCCGAGAAGCGGACAGCCACTTCTGCAAGTTCCTTCACTTCCAATTTTTCTGCCATAAGCTTTTATGTTTTAACGATAACTTTTATTAGTGTTGTAAATTTACGCCGCAAGGCGGCTTGTTTTTTTCAGACAATAATTACCAATAATTGACAATAATTTTGTCCAATAATTATCAGTTTATTACGTAGAGCGGAAGATTCTCTTTGGTCAACAACTCAAAGCGGTGGGTGTTTGGGTCGTAGATGAAACGTTCCGCATGAAAATGGTCTTCACCATAGTTGACTAATATGCCATATTTCAACTTTGCTATACGCAAGTAGTTAAAGAGTTGGGCACGATGCTCTGACGTGATTTTATCTACAGATTTGAACTCGACAATCATCTCCTGGCTACAAAAGTCTGCCACGTAAGTCTTCTGCATCCGAACTCCCTTATAATATGTATATAGTTCTTTCTCACGAATATAGTGGATGTTTCTTTCGTCAAGTTCCATTGCCATTGCCTCCTGATAAAGAGGCTCCGCCATACCGAAGCCCAACTCATTATACACCTCCATGGCAGCCCCCACGAGTTCGTACATCCGCATATACTCTTCTTTCGTCATCTCTCTATTCTAATTACAATTATTGGAACAAATTATTGTCAATTATTGGTAATTATTGTCCGAAAAAGCCACCAAAGGTGGCAAAAACACCTCTTTTTGTCAGCAAATCTGCAAGTATGCTAACACTTTGCGACTGCAAAGTTACGGTTTCTTTCCATTTTGACCAAATTACCACGAAGGTATTTGCCTTTTGGAATAGCATAAAAGTCTAAAAAGAAGATTTTATTGTCCAAATACTTGTCGCTTTTCATTTTATTTCCTTACCTTTGCAAACGAAACTAACACCTCTCAACTCGACGTAACTCAACTATAAAAACCTATATTCAATGAAAAAACTTATTGCATTGACGATGGCTGCAAGCGTGGCCATCAGCATGGCTGCCCAAGACAAAAACGGTGGCTACCCCATCACGCAAGTGCCTTTCACAAAAGTAAAAGTGGCTCAGAACACCTTCTGGGGACAACGGCTGAAAGCCAGTCAAGACGTGACTATCCCCCTTGCCTTCTCGAAGAGCGAGGAGACCGGCCGCTACACCAACTTCAGCAATGCGGCCCAGCACCTGAAAGACCCTTCGAAAGTGTTTGAAATCAAGAAAGGCACCTATTCCTTCGACGACACCGACCCCTACAAGACTATCGAGGGGGCGAGTTACCTGTTGCAGACTTATCCCAATGCCCGCTTCAAGGGTGGGAGGCTGGACAAGTATGTGGACAGCGTGATTGCCGTGATTGCCTCGGGTCAGGAGCCTGACGGCTACCTCTACACCTCGCGCACCCAGAACCCCGAACATCCCCACGAGTGGGCTGGCCAGAAGCGTTGGGAGCGTGTGGAAGACCTCAGCCACGAGTTCTACAACCTCGGCCACCTCTGCGAAGCCGCTGTGGCCCACTACTATGCCACAGGCAAGCGGAACTTCCTCAACGTAGCCATCAAATATGCCGACTGCGTGTGTCGCGAAGTGGGCGACAAGCCCGGTCAGGCCAGTGTGGTGCCAGGCCATCAGATTGCCGAGATGGGATTGGCCAAGCTCTACATCGCCACGGGTGACAGGAGGTACCTTGACATGGCGAAGTTCTTCCTCGACAAGCGCGGCAAACGTGATGCTGCATGGAAAGAGACACGCCACGGACTCTACGACAACGACGGCTATTTCCACTCGCTGAGCGAATACAGCCAGAGTCACCGCCCCGTGCTGGAACAGGACGAGGCTGTGGGGCATGCTGTCCGTGCCGGCTACATGTATGCCGGCATGGCCGATGTGGCTGCGCTGACAGGCGACAAGCGTTACATCGATGCCATCGACCGCATCTGGGAGAATATCGTGGGCAAGAAGTATTACATCACCGGTGGTGTGGGTGCCACAGCCAGCGGCGAGGCATTCGGCAAGAACTACGAACTGCCCAACATGAGTGCCTACTGCGAGACTTGTGCCGCCATTGCGCAGGTGTATCTCAACTACCGACTCTTCCTGCTGCATGGCGACTCCAAATATTATGATGCTTTGGAGCGTTCGCTCTACAACGGTGTCATCTCCGGCATCAGCATCGACGGCGGCAAGTTCTTCTACCCCAACCCCTTGCAGAGCATGGGGCAACATCAACGCCAAGAGTGGTTCGGCTGTGCCTGTTGCCCCAGCAACGCTGCCCGTTTCATACCTTCGCTGCCACAGTACATCTATGCCGTGAAGGACAACAGCCTCTACATCAACCTCTTCAACTCCAATACGGTCAACGTGAAGGTGGGCAAGACAGCTGTCACTCTTTCTCAGCAGACAGGCTATCCGTGGAACGGCGACGTGACCCTGAAGATTGAAGGCGGGGCTGGCAAGTATGCCCTCAACATCCGCATCCCCGGATGGGTGAAAGGCGAGGTGGTGCCCAGCAATCTCTACACCTACGCCGACGGCAAGCGACTGGGCTACACGGTGAAGGTGAACGGACAAGAAGTCACCCCCAACTCTCAACTCTCAACTGTCAACTGTCAACTCAATAAGGGCTACTTCGTGATTGACCGCCAATGGAAAAAGGGCGACAAGGTGGAAATACACTTCGACATGGAGCCTCGCATCGTGCGTGCCAACGGACTGGTGGCAGCCGACAAGGGACGCGTGGCCATCGAGCGTGGCCCCATCGTCTATTGCGCCGAATGGCCCGACAACCAGTGCGACGTGCTCTCCGTGCTCATCAATCAGGAGCCTCAGTTCCAGATGGGCAGCAAAGAAATCATGAACACCACCGTGCAGACCCTCACCACCGATGCCCAGACCCTCAACTTCGACCAGCAGGGCAAACTACAAACAAGGGACGAGCAACTGGTGCTCATCCCTTACTATGCCTGGGCACATCGCGGCCCCGGCAAAATGACGGTATGGATTCCACAAGACCTCAACGCCACCACTCCCGCACAACCTGCTTCCATCGCTTCGGAGAGCAAGGTGACAGCATCGAAGCGCAACCTCCCTGCCCTCTCTGCCATCAACGACCGACTGGTGCCTGCCGATGGCGACGACCGCTCTGTGCCCTACACCCACTGGTGGCCAGCCAAGAACTCTACCGAGTGGCTGCAATACGACTTCAAGCAGACCGAGACTGTGAGCACCTGCACCGTCTATTGGTTCGACGACGGCCCTTGGGGCGGATGCCGCGTGCCCGACAGCTGGAAACTCTACTATAAAACCACTTCGGGCGACTGGGCAGAAGTGCCGAACCCCACAGCCTACAGCACGGTGAAAGGTGCTGCCAACATCGTGAACTTCGACCCCGTGAAGACTTCAGCCATGAAACTGGAAATCGTACAGGGCGACTATAGTGCCGGCGTTTTTGAGTGGTCTGTCAAGTAACGGAGGGGTGACCACTCTGAAAACGAAACAACAAAAACAACAGAAGCCTCGCCACAAACCATGTGGCGGGGCTTCTTCCATTAGCGTAAATCAGTAATTATTTGTTAGAATTTTATATTGAGGCGTTTACCTTTATACATCACTTCCTGCTGCTTTCCATCCTTGATGACCGTAAAGGTTCTGTTCACTGGCATTCCTTCAAAGGCACCCTTGCGTTTGTCGATGGTCAGGCTTTGAGCAGCATCGTTCCATGTAAAGGCGATGCGGCTGCACTTGCCCTGCTCGTATTCGTTGGTGTGACCATCATCCTCGTAGAGCGTGAAGGTTGCATCAGCACCTGGATAGATATGGAATTCAATAGGAGCATCTGCCTTGTCGGCTGCATACTGCTTGTCAGGACCAATGGGGAGGATGCTTCCGCCCTTCACGTACACAGGAATATTGGTACGATTGACGGCTGTTTCTATTGTCTGACCACCCGTATAGTGTTTGCCTGTGCGGAAATCGTACCAACCAGCCTTGTTGACGGGCAGATAAGTGCGCCAAGTCGTCACGCCAGGTTCTGTGACAGGGTTGACGAGCAATGCCTTGCCGAACATATATTCATGCTTCTGTGCCAAAGCCTCAACGTCGGTAGCAAAGTCGAAGATGAGGGGACGCATGAGGGTGCTTCCCTCGAAAGCAACAGCAGCCGCGTTGCTATAGAGGTAAGGCAAAAGACGATAGCGGTCTTTTAACGCATTAGCAATGATGCCTTGTGCCTCTGCACCATAGTTCCATGGTTCGGTGTTGCTCATGTAGCCATGCACACGCATCAGCGGCAGATACACAGATGTCTCAATCCAACGGAGCATACGCTCGATATAGGCTTGATCCTGATACTGGTTGCCTGGACGGAAGAAACCACCTGCATCGTATGTCCACCAAGGGATACCCGCAGCCTGCATGCCGAGACCTGCAGAAATCTGGCGACGAAGCGTCTCCCAATCATTGCCCACATCGCCCGACCACATGGCTGAGCCATAACGCTGAATGCCAGGGAAACCACAACGGGTGAGAATCATCGGACGCTTTTCAGGATCATCCTTCCGCAGACCCTCATACACAGTCTTGTTCACCATCAGTGGATAGACATTACGGAAAAGTTCGCCTGGATATTTGCCATCCACCACTCGACGACCTGTCAAGTCATCGTTTTCCGGCTCTGTCGCGTCCTGCCACCAAGCATCGATGCCAAGGGGCACGAGTCGTTGACTGAAATTCTTCCAATAAGCATTGGCTGCAGCAGGGTTGAAGAAGTCAATCCAGTCGGTGCCAGGGATGTAATAACCCTCGCGCAGTAATTGCTTGCCCACCTCTGAATTCTTGTCAATCTTCGACCATACCGACACCATCAGCCGCATGTTCATGGCATGCAGTTCGTCAGTCAACTGCTTGGGGTTAGGATAGTTTGCCTCATCAAACTGCATGGCGTTCCAACCATACTTTCCCCAATACTGCCAGTCCTGCACCATCACATCGGCAGGCAGGTTCTCATTGCGGAAACGCTTGGCAGTGTTGATGATTTCGTCCTGCGAATGGAAACGTTCACGGCAATGGATATAACCCAATGCCCACTGAGGCATTAGGGGTGAGTCGCCTGTCAATTTACGATAGGAAGCAATCACTTCGTCGGCACTGCCCACAAACACGGTGTAATCCACAGCCTGAGCCACTGGCGAACGGAACACTGTCTCGTTCTTCACCTTACCATAATACACGACAGGTTTGTCACCATTCGACAACTCTGCTGTCAGCGTGTGAGTACCCTTGCTGAGACGCACGATGGCAGATGCCGTAGGAGGCAACCATGTGTTCTGCATCTCAATGACAGGCTGTCCGTCGATGACAAGATTGTGACGCCGAGCCATCTTCTGCCCCACATCGAGCAAGAGGGAATAGTCACCATCTTCAGCCACCTCAATGGTTGCCGCATAACGGTTGCGCTCTCTCACCTCTTGCTTGCCGCCTTCGGTCGAGGTCACGTTCACCACCTCCTTGCTGCCAATGCCAGCACCTTTCACTAATTCCACCTTCGCATCCATCGGATTGAAGTCGGTGAGACCGTAGTTGTTCCAAAGAATGCCATAACCACGGCTTGACAACATCATAGGAATGGAAATCTGGGTGTTCACCTGAGTCAGACGGCGTGAAAGACCGCGAACATTGGTGTAGCCATCCTGGAACTGTCCCAAACCATAGAGGAATTCATTTTCAGGAGATGTAAACACCAACTGTGCCTCATAGGTCTGCAAACCTGCTACGGTATTGTTCTTCAACTGGTGACTGGTGGCAGTGAAAACCACCTTGCCACTCTTGTCCAACACTTCCACCTGCTGCTTGGCAGCATCGACGCGAACTGCAATGTCATTGCCCTTCACTTCTTGGTCCTTTACATACAACCACTCGGGCAATGCCTCTGTGGGCGACTGCTCCACATACTGGATGCGCACAGCATTAGCAGCCAGTTTCTTGACCACCAACTTGCCGTTGCCAAACTGATATTCTTCAGCCAACAAGACCTGGCAGCACAACACTGCACACAGCATGATCAATAATTTTCTCATTGTCATTCTATTTTATCATTTATCATTTGTCATTTGTCGTCAACGCCTTATCACATAAAGGAAACCGCCACGAGGTTGACAAGCCACGCTGTTGGGCAAATGGTCCACTTGGCTGATGTTCCACGGAGCATCACTGTTGCCACTATCGGCAAACGAGAGGATGCTGCATTTAGAAGTCTTCATGAAATCGGTGTTGATGCCTATGGTGCGAGGTTCGTCAGAACCATTGATGCCAGCCACATACCATGTGTCGCCGCTGCGACGAGCCATCACCGCATACTCACCAGGGTAACCTGCCACCAAACGTGTGTCATCCCATGCAGCAGGCAGTTCGCTGAGGAACTGCTGCACTTCCTTGGGTTGCGCAAGGAAACTCTCTGGACGGTCAGCCAAATGCTGCAACCCCGACTCAAAGAGCACCGTCAGTGCCAATTCGTGGGCATGAGACGTGATGTGCGGGTGTTGCGAATCACTGAATGCACAAGGTGTATAGTCCATCGGACCAATGACATTGCGAGTGAAAGGCAGTGTTGCATTGTGAGCAGCAGCCCGTTTGGTGAAGGTAGGCACATTGTTATACCACTCAGCACCATAAACCCCCTCGGTGGAAAGCAAGTTCGGATAGGTACGCTGCCAACCACGTGGGATAGGAGCACCATGAAAGTTAATCAACAAATGATGCCGTGCTGCACTTTCAAGCAAGTCGATACAATAATCCATATTCATTTGGTTATCGCCCGAGAAGAAGTCAATCTTCACGCCAGCCACGCCAATCTCTTCACACCACGCAAACTCCTTCTCACGGTCTTCTGGCTTGTTCAGACGATATTGAGGAGTGGGCGCACCATTCACCCAACCCACCGACGAATTGTACCAAATCATAGGTTTCACCCCTTGCGACTTGGCATAGTTGACCGCATCCACCACCGTCTTTCCATCTTTCATCTGGTCCCATTCAGCATCAATCAGCACATAAGGAAGATGCAGCGTGGCGGCAAAATCGACATATTTCTTGATGATGTTATAATCGTTGGAGCCATGATTGTAAGCCCAATAGACCCAAGAAACCACGCCTGCATGAATCCAACTCGTATCAGCCAGTTTGCAAGGCTCCGACACATCCGTGGCAAGCGTCGATTCCACCACGTCAGCCAACGAACCCACCATGGCAATGCGCCAAGGGGTGTGCCACTCACCATCAAGTGCCACCTCATTCTTGTCGGGACACACACGATATTCCTCTGGTTTGCCATCATTGTAGAGTGATGCGGCACTTTGTCGGCGTTCAATGTTCGCCTCCGAGAGCAGCACAAACACACCATCCTTAGGCTCCAACAGAGAAGGGAAGCCTAAACGCTTGTCTCTGCCACCGCCAGACGTCGTGAGCGGGAAAAACTCTTCATAGCCATCGCTCCATCTTTGCATCCAACGACGAGTGCCATCAGGGATGGTATAGACCGTCTGTTCACCTTTCAGCTGCTCACCCTTCAAACCTGACAGTTCATATCGGAAAGCCACACCGTCATTGTAGAGACGGAAAACCAAATGCACAGGCTTCCCATTCTGGTCGGCATACTCACACACATATTCGTTAGCCACATTGCGTGGATGCAGCCGCTTACCCTCCTTCATCAGGTAGTCAGCCTTCACCTTGCCACGCTTCACCATACGCTGGAACGTGAGTCCTTCGCCCACGGTCGAGGTAGTGATGCCCACTTGCGAAACATTCAGCACCTGCTGTCCCTTGTAGTTGAGCACATAGCCATTGCCCTTTTGTTCCAAAGACAAGACACCATTCGGCGACACGGCACGTATCGGCTTAGCCATTGCAATAGCCGCCAACATGAACAACCATGCTAACAGCAATATTTTCTTCGCTTGATACATTTTATGTAATAAATAGGATTGATAAAGATTTCGGGCACAAAGGTACGAATTTTTCCTTGATAAAGGATGGGACGAAACTATACAAGAATAGGACAAAACGAGAAAAAGAGAGTTGAGGGTTATGGTCAGTTCGATGAATTCCAACAAAAATAATTTATGACTCAAATTTCGGATATATTTTTACAACGGATTGCACGGATTATACGGATTTTTCGTCGCAAGA
>Ga0256405_10004594_pt1 | contig 25547 bp, 21 predicted proteins | sample RumenRJG_02DNA_FD_189096 | JGI IMG/M metagenome (GOLD analysis project Ga0256405, IMG submission 189096) | Bovine rumen microbial communities from Lethbridge, Alberta, Canada - RJG_02 | ecosystem: Host-associated > Mammals > Digestive system > Stomach > Rumen | place: Canada: Alberta... | reverse complement strand
GTGGGGTAAGGGGATGGTGGCTACATATTGATGTTGTGCTGTTGCTTTTTACTGAAAGCTGCTACTAACGACTCATAAATCTACCCTTAATCGTGTATTGGATGATAGTTGCGGATTTTAGGAAAAACTCAAAAACTCAAAAACTTAACTCTTTTCAAATTTAAACTTAACTTCCGTTCCAAAAAAACTTAACTTTGACATTTTGAAAAGTTAACTTCCGTGGAAACAAAAGTTCGCCAGAGTTGAAACTCCGGCGAACTTACATTTTGTCAAAATGCAAAAAAGAAAAGGATGCATAAACCGTCATTGGCTTATGCATCCTTTTCCTGCTAATGCAAAGATAATACATTTATCATCGAAATGCAAATGATAAAATCCAAATTAACATTTTTCTACAAATTCCAATCATCTGATTATCAATCAAATGACAATTGTTAAAAAACGGCGGCAATCTTTCTTATTGACTCCAAACGTTTCATAAACGACTTGTCCTGTTTGGCTTTCTGCATATTGTAATCAGCCTGAAGGCCAATCCATATTGAGGCATTTGTTCCCAAAGCAGCTTCCAGCAACAGAGCATATTCCGTTGTTACTGGTCGCTTACCGTTGAGAATCTCATTGAATACAGTATATGAAACGCCCATTTTCTTTGCCAGTTCTTTTTGCGTCATCCCACGCGCGACGATTTCGTCCTTAATCATCTCTCCTGGATGGATAAGCATGGATGACATCATATTATTGGCAATCTCACTATCATATTTATTCTGTACCATATTCGTATTCTTTTCTATTTATAATGATTAGATAATTCCATTATGTTGCATATAGTGACTACGGGATCATCTTCTGTTTCTGTCAGCGTGAATTCAACCCTATACTGGTCATTGGCTTTAACAGAGAAAAGACCTTCCTTATCACCATGAAGGGCTTCAAAGTGTAAAGACTTGAAAGGGAACAAGTCTTCCTTACGCTTGGCCTGTATCAAGTATTTTACAGCCTTTTGGTAACCTCTGACAATCTGTGGTTGGAACCTTAGTTTCTTGAATCCCGTCTCACCGTTTTTATAGAGTCGTTCCAGATAATCTTCATTGAATGTAACTACCATATCGGTTTTTGCTTATCCGGGTGCAAAGATATGAACAAGAAGTGAAATTCGCAAATTATCGAATCGTTTTTTTTATTTTATGAGACATACAGCGATGGGAATTCGTTTTCATTGTTGCTTTAGCAACATGTTTTTCATGGTGAATTAATGGTAATTAATGGTTAATTAATCATTGTAATCATTTAATCATAGCACGAAGTGCGCTGTTTCCTTTCTTTTCAACATCGTGCTGCGCACTAGGATTAATAAGATTTATAAGATTAATTATTTTGTTTTAATCATTTAATCATAGCACGAAGTGCGCTGTTTTTTTCTTTTCAACATCGTGCTGCGCACTAAGATTAATAAGATTTATAAGATTAATTATTTTGTTTGAATCTTTTAATCATAGCACGAAGTGCGCTGTTTTATTTAGGTTCCCCTGTGACTTGCTTAAAATGTATCTTTTCATTACATTTGCAGAATGAAAACATATTCATCATGAAAAGTATTTATAGTATCATCATAACATTGCTGCTGCTTGCAGCATGTACAGGCGGTGGTTCTGTTCTTGATGGCGTGGAAGCAGTTATCGAGGACAATCCTGACAGTGCCCAGCAGTTGCTAAATCAGATAGACAACCCGTTTATGCTTAGTGACCGCAATCATGCGCGCTACGCCTTGCTTCGCACCTGGGCAGACGACTTGCAGGATAAAGGCATAGGCAGCGACACCATCATTCGCTATGCATATAACTATTTCGACGAGGAAAGCAAGCATGGTGATACATCCGACTCCACACTCCTTTCCGGCTTTGCCCGCAGCTGTTATTTCATGGCACGTTTCTATGCCTCTGTTGACAGCACGAAGCAAAGTGAAACATATTACCGTAAAGCCATAGATTGTGCAGAGAAATGCAAGGATTTCCGCACGGCATATCTGGCTTATGACTATCTTAGTTACCATGTTGTCTGGAGTGACTTCAAGGAAGGACTGGAATTATCACTAAAGGCTCTTGACACATATAATAAATATAAGAAGAAGAAAGTTGAAAATGAGATTGCGATTCGCGGTAATGTGGCAACAAACTATGCCCTGTGTGGTGATTCCGCAAATGCCGTAAAACAATTAAGAATCATTACACTGTTGGCAAAACAAACCAACAATGCAAAGAATTTAAGCGAAGTGAATCGCATAATGTCACTTACCCATCTATATTTAGGCGATAATGAAAAAGCTTTAATATATGCCCGCAAAGGACAAAGCCCTGTTCCATTTGAAAAAGAATTCAAAACCAAACTCCTTTTGGCTACATGTTTCTTAAACTGCGATTCCATATCATCAGCAAAGAAATTACTATCCGAATTGTCAAACAACAATGATGTTGATAATAGATATGCTGTTTATTGGCAACTATATAAAATTGCTCAGATGCAAAATGATTACAGTAATGCTTTTTCTTATGCTGACTCAACATATGCCTTGGGAGAACAGAGATTACTGGAATATGCAAAAACCAAGCTCAATTATTATCAGGATGTATGTGATAAAGAAAGCAGGATTGAGCAATTACATACAAAGTACATTCAAAAGAACTTTATTTTGATTAACGTCTTAATAATACTTGCTTTTTCTGTAGTTGCATGTTTCATGTATTGGAGATATCGTTCAAAAAATGAACGATTGAAACATCTCCAGTCATTGATAAAGAATAAGCATGAACAGGAATTGTTTATCCAGAAAGAAAAGGAGCAGACCAGACTGTTGTCCTCACAAGCAAAGAATATCGAATTACAGAAAGAAATAATAAGACAAAAAGCAGTAAGCATAGCATTAATGCAGATGCACGTTAGCGATAAATTAAAGGAAATACAACAAAATCTATCGTGTGACACCCATATTAATATGTCGGATAAAGACTGGCAGTCCATAGAAGATCTTCTAAATGACACTGGCAACAAGTTTGTAAGTAATTTGAGAATTACATATCCACAAATGAAAGAAACAGACATACAATTATGTATGTTAGCAAAGCTGAAATCAAAAAACAGTGTAATTGCAAATATTTTTGGAATTGGGGAATCTGCTGTGAAGAAACGAAAAGCACAAATCAAGAAAGACGTATTTCGTAATTATGACCCCAAAATCTCACTTGAGGATATTATAGAAACGTTATGAAGAACTATATTTTTGTTAATTTTTATTAATTATCAAAACTTTTCCACCCCCTGTTCTTTAGATTTTGATACTTTGTAATAACTACAATCTTGATAATCAACCATTTCAAGCATTTCCATTTCATTTAAACTTTTCCACCCCTTTTGCTTTCATGCATCAACTATAACTTGTATATTTGCCGTGAATAATCAATTCAAAACAAAAACTTGGCAGTATAAATGATAAAGTGTAATTTTGCGGTAAAGTCAAGTTAAGGCTAATTGATTGTTCTTATGACAACAATGGCAATAATCTAAAACCATTTGACGTTAATCATTTTAAAGATAATATCGGTTCTTTTTTTGAAGACTTCAGGAATTGTCATAAAGGATCTAAAGCAGGTGATGATGCTCCTAATCCTGATTATATTTGGCACTGGGATGAGTATTTTCTTATCTTATTTAGTAATCAACAATAACCCAGGAACTAATGAATCATTTATTAAGTATAATTCTATTCGTGTTATTAGGGTACACTTGTGGTGTCGCTCAAAATAAGGAGAGATTAAAGTCCAATGTTTGTATACATGTAGTGGACTACCATATTTTGTATTCAAAAGAAAGTTTTGATATAACATCATATTCCACCGAACGATTCGAAACATATAAACGGGTATTTCATGAAGACCCAGAAGAATATGAAGGCAGAGAAGAGTGTTTTTGGAATGATAAAAGAACAGAAAAAATCATTCATGTAATTAAAGATTATATAATAAATGAATTAAGTACATATTGCAAAAAAACAGGAATAGAATTTGTAGGAGGCGGTTTTATTAAAATAATTGTTAAAGATAATGGGAGTTTTAGTTTACAATTGTCTTTTCGGGATAGAACGAAAAAACTCCTATCCATACGTTTTATATACAAACTATGCCACGACACCCCAACTAAGTTTCAATTTAAGCACATTTCAGAGTACAACTTATATACCTCTACAGGTTTTTCAACACATATTACACAACAGGATGTAATAGGTGATAATGAAGGCCGTTATAAATAATTGACATTTTTAGGAATGTATGAAGAAATATCTAACACTTATAGTCCTTACATTGTTTTCAGGCTTCGCTCATGCTACGCCTGAGGATGGAGACATTATCATTATCAACGGTGAAAGGTGGAGTTTGTTCTGTAAACCAATATATGCAGAAAAAGATCTCTATAATAAATTGATGGCCATACTACCCAAGGAACGTGGCATTTCAACCAGTAATTGGGATGGTTATATAGCATATTGGAGTATTAAAGACCGTCATCTTTGCCTTGACAGCATCTCTGTGGAGATGGTGGACTATAATGCCCGGAATACACATATTCAGTTGATACCAAGAAAAGAATTAAAAAAAATATTCAAAAGACACATTAGGGGCAAGAACATTGTAGCAAACTGGATTTCAGGTAATCTGAGGGCTGCAAAAGGCTTACTGCTTTATGATGAGAATTTTAGTGGTTATGAACGGTATCTTGACTATGAGACAGTTTTCTCCGTGGAAAAGGGAAGAATTCTAAATCAACAGTCGTTTCACAACCGGTTAATCAATGACGGTTTTCCAGGAAGAAACTCTGAATCTATTACAGAGGAAATGATAAATACATTTTTTGAATTTATTGTAAATAATCATCCTGAGCATGCTGATTTAAAGTGGTTTGATGTCTGTATAAATGATATAAAAGTTGACTCTTTGGGCAATTGCATAGATTGCAATATATCTACTCGTACCAAATCTCATGGTGATTTCGAATCTGGAAATTTAGCAGAGGTTATCAAGAACTATCTTATGAAAATTCATCCTTGGAGAACTTACTATATTAAAGGAAAATACTTATCTGAATTTGGAAACAAACGCATGTATTTCCACTTTCCATGCAATAATTATTGGAAATCAAGGAAAAAGGACAAATAATTCGTTGAATATAGACCTTTATACATGCTATACATTCACCTAACAAATCAAAATAAGATGAAAAAACTAAGCATTTTGCTATTAGCATTGGCTATAAATATGAAAGCTAATGCCCAGCAGATGGAAAAGCCAGAGTATCTCACTCCGTTTGATAGCGGAATCAGTATTAAGAAAGTGGTGACTGATGACAAGTCTACGACTCTGTATTTCACTGCTGAATGTGATTCTGCAGACAGGATGCACATACCTTCCGCATTCAAGCTCAGCGATGAGGAGGGGAGATTGTACAGTGTAACAGGATGCGAAGGCATTATACTGGATTCCACTTATGTTTTCAATGAAAAGAAGAATGTTAATTTCTGTTTGTCTTTCCAGCCCCTGCCTGCGACATGCAAGGTGTTCGACTGCACCGATGCCTGCAACCGTTATGGTTTCCCTGCCTTCTATGCCATTCACGATTCAGGAACGAATTTGAGTGAATGTGAGTTTGGCAAAGCTACTGAAGATGCAACACAGAGAAATACCCGACAGGAGAAAGTGCTGCACAAGGCTTACAAGACAGGAATAGCTAAACTGAGCGTAAGCATTAGCCCTGCTGACAAGCTGCCAACAGCAAGCAGAATCGAGGTGATTCTTCCCCACCACTGGGGAAAGAGTTATGATTTCAATGAGAAATACGCCAAGTGCATTGGTAAACTACAGCATGACGGGTCTTTCAAGGCTGACATTCTTATTGACGGACCGCAGTGGTGCTTCGTGATAGTCAATTGGTTCCACTATGTGCCAATTGTACTTATGCCTGGAAAGCAGCAGCATATAGATATTTCAAACTACGGGACCAAGGAACAAACGGTAAGTTACGATGCTTCGTCGGCTCTGTTCCAGACCTTATGCCAAGACCAGCCGTTCCTGCCTATACATCAGTTGCCGAACGACGCTACAGAAGACTACTACTTGCGTGCAGACGCGGAATACGATGCTCTTCACGCCCTTTGCGACTACGTTGCCGCCAAGCACCATTACTCAGACATAGAGAAACGTTTGCTGGCTGCACACTTCGACATGTTCATAACTTACAAATACCTCTATTCGGTAACGCCCAAACTGCTCGGCAACGAAGCCCTGCCATCATGCAATTTCCTGAACAATATTGCAGTTAATGATCCATACATCTTCTCCGTTCCCTCCTTCACTGCAGCGATGCTTCGCCTGCAGGATTGTTACGACAAAGTCTTTCCCATGTCTGCCAACACTGACAGCTTCCTGCGCCAGTGCAGCCTCCTCACTCCTAATGCAGATCCCAAGCAATTCAATAATCCTTTCCTTCGCAAACTTGCTAAAAATTAATAACAAACAACGTTAATACCCAAACCGGTCATAACTGGTTTGGGTTTAATTATCTACAAAATAAGCGATAACCATTTACGGGTAAACTACAAAAAACTCTGTTATTGCATATTGTCTAACTAAAAGCATAAGAGAACCATATCTTTGATACATCCAATATTTTTCCACCCCTATTGCTTTCATGCATCAACTATAACGTGTATATTTGCCGTGAATAATCAATTCAAAACAAAAACTTTATGAAAATAAGAATAATATTGATTGGTATAGCTGCTTGTTCAAATATTGTAACAGCTCAAGTAAAAGAGACAGATACGGATTCGGATATTCTTTACAATCAGGCTCGATATTATAATGTTGGAGATTGGTGGGTAGAAGGAGAGGTTGAATGGGATTGGTCTGATAGGACAGATAAAAACTGGGATTATTCTTTACATAAATATGTAGTAGAGAACGATACTGTTATAAAAGGAATACAATATGTCTCTATAAGCAAACAAGTATTCAGTCGGTATGAACAACAAAATACTACTTCTACAAAACAAAAAAACGTTTTTTTTCTAAGAGAAGACTATTCTGGTAAACAATATATCAGGATTCCATCTACTGAAGAAGATTATTTGATATGGGACTTCGGTACAAATCTAAAAGACGAGGCATATATCACATGTGGTACTATAAACATAAATGATGACAGCCCCTCATATCAACAGAAACAAATAGAGATTAATAATATTGAATTCTATGAACTTAAAAATGGATGCCAGACAGAGATATATAATGATGCCATAGTAAAAGGGTTCGGGAATATATCATCTGGAATAGCATATAATTTGGGAGAAACCGACTGGGAATACATGAATTCGGAATTCTTAATACGCTGTTGTAAAAACGAAATAGTATTACAGAATGAAGGCTTATTATTTGCTCTCACCTACATGATGGGAAGTGATTTTATAAATCAATTGACAGAAACTCCATCTATTATCGCTTCTTTATACTTTCTAAATCCATATTCCACAATCTTCGACCTTTCCGGTCGCCGCCTGAATACTGTACCGGAGAAGGGAATGTATATCAAGGATGGCAGGAAATGGTTGAGGAAGTAAGTTCTAAATTAAAATATTCAAATTATATCATCGTGCGATACCGCTAAATGAAGCACTCATAAGAGCACGCTTCGGGCAACGCTCCGAAGAATTATAAGGATGCGACCAACCACCGTTGTTCTGTACGCTATAAATATAAATTCATAACATAATCCTTGGCTGAATAAACCATAAAGTGTAATTTTGCATAATACATTATTATTTATATTTATTCATATATAATATAAACATTGATATGAGGAAACATATTTTTTTAGTCTTTCTGCTGCTTACTACAGCAGTGGTAAAGGCACAAAACACATCGAAATGGTCGGTGAATTTACGCACAGGCTTTAACTTGGCAGATATGGTAGGAGATGATGCCGATAATGAGAAGTCCGGTATTGGTTTTGTTATAGGTACAGAGGCTGAATGGAACCTTAACAAATGGATTTCGCTTTATGGAGGACTACAATATGTCAGACTGAACGGAAAGTGTGATATTATATATAATATACCTGACGATAATTATGATTTCAAATACGGAGATGAAAAGTATATGCGTGAGTATATACAAGTTCCTATTTTGTTTGGTTTTCATCCTGTGAATGGACTTACTCTGAAAGCTGGTATTCAACCAGGATGGCGCATAGGCAGCAAAATTAGTGCTCAATATGAAAGAAGCAATGCACAAGAATATCATACCTGGAGGAGATATATGGGAATTAATGCTCAGACTCGTCAGTTTGCCTTCGATATTCCTGTAGGTGCCTCTTACGAATACCATAATATAATTCTTGATGCACGATACCATTTTGCGCTGAATAAGTACTTTAAGGAGGTAATGGATATGCGCAACAGTTATCTGACAATTACACTTGGTTATAAGTTTAACATGTAAATGACAGGAGGATAAGTCTATGAAAACTATATATAGAATTATTGTAGCAATAGTATGCATGACCCAGACGCAAATTGCCTTGGCTCAAAATACAGGAAAGTGGTCATTAACTCCAAAAGTAGGTCTCACTAATGGTCACTGGGTTGGTGACCATGCTGCCTACGAAAGCAACAGACTTGGATGGACTGCTGGTGTAGATGCGGAAAATAAAATCAACGAAAGACTGTCTTTATCTTTCGGATTGCAATACTCGCAAATTGGTAGTACCGATGACATAATAAAAACAAATTACATTAAAGGTGTTAGTTATTTAACAACTGGCATTATAATTTTGGAAGATGGAATCATAAATATTACAGATTCTCATACTTTTTCTAACCAACGAAAGAATCTTGGATATTTACAGATTCCAGTACTTGCTAACCTCTACCTGACTAAAGGTTTGAGCATAAAAGCAGGATTGCAATTTAATATTCTTACACGGGCAAAATTAAAATACCATGTGGAAGGTTTTACCAAATTTGATTTTCCTGATAATAGTTCTAATACTGTTGAATTTGATGAAGACGAAACAATAGGTATTTTTTCGGATTGTTCAAAAGCTGATATTTCTGTTCCAGTAGGCATTTCCTACGAACTGAAGAACATTGTTTTGGATGCTCGCTACAATTTCGGATTGACAAGGATTATGAGACACAATCCTGATAGATATTACAACCGCTATCTGAGCATTACTCTCGGCTACAAGTTCAACTTATAATTCAGATACAATAATACATATTAACTTCTGTCTTTTGTATAACAATCGACAGAAGTTTTTTTCTTGGTACAACACCGCACTTCGTGCTAAGATTATTAAGATTAAAATGATTACAAAGATTATAAATCATATTAATCATAGTGCGTAGCACGTTGTTTTATTTATAACATCGCACTTCGTGCTAAGATTAATATGATTTATAAGATTAATAAGATTTTTTTATAATCATCGTAATCATTTTAATCCTTTAATCATAGTGCGCAGCACGATGTTTGAAAATACTCAGCATCGTGATAGGATACTTGTCAACACAATAATATATATATTATTTTTTATTTTTCTTTTAAAATTAAATATGATGTATATGATGTCTTGTTGATAGTGTTAATAATAAAATGTTAAATAATTTGCTTATTAAGTTATAACATGGAGAATGGTTTTTATAAACAAATTATTAACAAGTATTTTCTCTGATTATTATATATTTACAAACTTTGTAAACAGTATGTTTAAAACATGAATTGATGATAATTTTCCGTTTAAAAACGTACAAAAATCTGTTTAAAACCTTGTAAAAAATTTATTGAAAAGTTTTGCTAACTTTTCTTGGAACTATAATAATGAGTTTTGCATATAAAAAGTTTTTTATCTGTCAAAACAAAATTTTTATTTTTTATCAACAACTTATCAACATAGTTTTCAACAAGTGTTGTAAAAAATCTTTATATTTGCATCTGTAATACGTATTAAATATAAATTTATCATGAAACATAGTGTTAAGGAGTGGATTTTAGCCACTCGTCCTTGGTCGTTTCCTGCCAGTGCCATGCCTGTACTGGTTACAGTTATTTATATGTTCAGTATAGGTGAGAAGGTTAATTGGTGGCTTGGGTTGTGGGCATTGCTGAATATAGTCATTGTTCATGCAGCTGGTAATGTATGGAGCGACTATTTTGATTTTAAGAAGAAAGTAGATCAGGAGGACACATATGGCACTAAAATTCTTACAAGCGGGCAGTTTGAACCTAAAGACACTATCAGGCTTTCAGTAGTTCTTCAGATTTTTGCACTTGTTGGAGCTGTAGGTCTTTTCATACTGACTGGATGGGAACTGGTGTTTATAGTCTTAGCCGGTGTGCTGCTTTCATTGCTTTATCCGCCATTGAAGTATATAGCACTGGGTGATGTGGTTATTTATTTCTGCTATGGTTTTCTGCCAATGTTGGGAACGAGTTTCATAGTTACTGGACAAATCCACTGGGAAGTTCTGTGGCTGAGTGTTCCTGTAGGACTTATCACTATATCTATCCTTCATGCAAATAACACTCGTGATATAGAAACTGACAAACGTGCAAAGATAAAGACTTTTGCAATGCTTATTGGCAGATCTGTGTCCTCATGGATATACTGCTTAGAAGTGGTGGTTCCATTCATTTGGATTACAGTGATGATAGTTGCAGGTATGCTTTCATGGTGGGTTATTATGGTATGGCTGGTATTCCCATTGACCGTTAAGAATATCCGTATGATGCTTAAATGGAAGACTGAAGGTGTCAGTTCGTATGCACGTCTTGATGAAGGATCGGCACAGCTTCAGCTTGCCTTCAGTGTGTTGCTTAGCATAGGACTCGTCGTAGGAAATTATTTGAATTAAATGATGGAAAATAAATCCGGTACTATCACAAAGTTCTCCGGAGCTTTCAATGGTCTTTACACCCTCTTCGGTTCCCCCGTCATCGGGGGACAGAAACCCGGAGCGATTCCCGAGCATAGCTCGCCTACCCGTAGCCGTTCTTCGGAGCTATGCCCGAAGCGCAAAGCGATAACGGCAAGCCGAACGATAACACTCTTCACTTTTCACTCTTCACTTATTATCGCAGCTATTTTGTGGACAGTGATGTTTTCGCCATGGACTGCACCGAAGATTAATTTCTGGTGGACAATGACTGCTTCTGCGTTATTGCTTACTTCTTTGGTGATATTATGGTCGAGAGATACATTCAGGACTATAAGTTTCAAGGTATCGGATATGATTTTAGGTATTGGCATTGCTATATCACTTTGGGGTATTTTCTGGCTGGGAGATACTCTGTCTTCATGGATATTGCCTTTTGCACGTAGTCAGGTGAATAATATCTATGGAATGAAAATGAATCAGTCGCCTTGGCTGTTGTCATTCTTATTGATTTTCATTATTGGTCCTGCAGAAGAGTTTTTCTGGAGAGGATATATACAAAGGTCATTGAGTAAACGTCTTACACCTGTAAAAGGTTTTCTGATAACAACTGCTATATATGCGTTGGTACACTGGGCTTCATTCAATTTCATGCTGATAATGGCAGCCTTGGTTTGTGGACTTGTATGGGGATGGCTCTATATGCGAATGCCTAACCGTCTGGGTGCCATAGTTATCTCCCATGCTCTTTGGGATGCAGCAGTATTTATTTGGTTTCCTATAGGATAGACCCCCTCTAACCTTGCCCTCCGTCGCTAAAGCTCCCCCATCGCTTGAACGCGAACGCGCGATTGCCCCAAGGGGGAGAACTCTTACATCAAGAAGTAGTTCTCCCAATGAGGAAGTTAGAGGATTAAAAATATAATGTATAACATTTAAACTAAAATACCCCTTGATTTCTGAATCATTCCCCTTTTTGGGGGATAGGAGGGGGGCTTATTACAATGAATAAAATAGAGAAAATTGGAGTGTTCTGTTCATCTAACAACAATGTAGCTCCAAACATAAAACAAGCTGCTCGTGAATTGGGCAGATGGCTTGGTGAAAACGGCAAGACTCTGGTCTATGGCGGCAACGCTAGCGGACTGATGGAGGAACTGGCTCAGGCTGCTCATAAGGCAGGTGCGAAGGTGTTTGGTGTTGTTCCAAGAAAACTGATGGAGCAGGGCACAGTCAGCGATGCTATTGATATCACTTTCCACTGTGAGGATTTGAGTGATCGCAAGCAGTGGTTAATCGGTGAAAGTGATGTGATGATAGTGATGCCGGGAAGTGTAGGTACTCTCGATGAGGCATTCTCTGCTATGGCTCAGAACACCTTTGGAATGCATGAAAAACTTGTAATCTTCTACAACATCGACGGTTTTTATGATTCTCTTTTCACTTTTCTCGATTCACTCAACGCCCGTGGAGTGGTCAACAAACCTTGGGATAAAGTATATGCCCGTGCTAATACGTTGGAAGAGTTGGAACAAATTATAAATTAAGAAGACCCACCCCCCTGCCTACCACCTTTCCTTTGGTCACCAACTGCTTGAGCGGCTATCCGCGCAGTTGCCCTGTAAAGGAGGGGAGTGGTTACCCAAACCGGATAAAAACTGTTCAGAAAGTGTAATTAGATGGGTCTTCAAATGAAAAAAAAATATAGTATATATAAATCTCCTTGATAGTAGGTAAATACTCCCCTCCCTACGAAGGAGAGGTAAGGGGGAGGATCTTCTTCTTATTATGAAACGCAAGATAATTGGTATAGGTGAAACCATAATGGATATTATATTCCGTAACGGACAACCGCAGGCGGCTGTGCCAGGAGGCAGTGTGTTCAACGGAATTATATCGCTTGGTCGTCTTGGTCAGAATGTGACTATATTCAGCGAGACAGGTAATGACAGGGTAGGGCAGACTATCCTCGACTTTATGGAAGCCAATGGTGTGGACAACCATCATGTGGCAGTGTATAAGAACGGACGTAGTGCCATTTCCCTTGCTTGGCTCAATGACCGCAATGATGCAGAATATACTTTCTATAAGGACTATCCTGCAGCTCGGCTTGAGGTTGAACTACCTCCTGTCAATGCAGACGATGTGGTGATGATGAGTTCTTACTTTGTGCTCAATCCTGTTTTGCGTCCCAAGGTAAAGGAATTTCTTGACCACGTCCGTAGCAATGACGCTATAATCTACTACGACCTGAATTTCAGAAGTTCACATAAACACGAGGTGAAGGAGATATATGCCGACATGCTGGAGAATCTTCAATATGCCGATATAGTCCGTGCTTCACGTGAAGACCTTGACAATCTTTTCGGCAACGATGATGCTGACTTCATGTACGACACAGTAATATCAAAATACTGTAATGTATTCATCTCAACCGATGCCGACGGCGACATCAGACTAATCACTCCAAACTTCCGTAAAAGCTATGCTGTGCGTCGTATTCAAACTGTGAGCACTATAGGAGCAGGCGACAACTTCAATGCTGGAATAATCTACGGACTAATACAGTATGGCATCTGTCGCAGCGATATATTATCTCTCAGTGAGGATAAATGGCAAAAGGTGATTCAGTGCGGACAGGATCTTGCCACTGAAGTGTGTCAGTCGCTTGAAAACAGCATTTCTGTTGAATTTGCAGAGAATTATCGCTGTTTATTCGAAGAAAAGAAGTAATTTTGGAACATCAACTAAAAACATACAAAAAACTTAACTAAATGAAACGAATTCTATCTATTGCAGCATCATTGTTTTTGGCAATGAGTGTAAATGCTGCGGATGTAGTGAAATTGACAGTACAGAATCCATTGTCAACTATCCGCAACGGAGAAATGGCTGAAGTGGCCGTTGCCCCGATTATAAAGAAGCTCGACGGTGCAAAGCAGTTTATCGTTACCGATGCCGACGGCAGGGAGATACCAAGCCAGGTGACTTATGACGGCAAACTGATTTTCCAAATTGGTGTCGGTGCTAAAGGCAAGGTAGTTTATTATGCAAAGAAAGGTACTCCTCAGAAATACGAGAATCGTGTGTTCGGACGTCAGTATCCTGAACGTGTAGATGATTTTGCATGGGAAAACGACCGTGTAGCTTTCCGTGCCTATGGACCTGCTCTTCAGAAGAGTGGTGAACGTGCATGGGGCTATGACATCTGGACAAAGAATACCGACCGCCTTGTACTTGAGGAGCGTTATGCACTGGAGAAAGATGCGGAATTTGCCAAAGTATGCACTCGTCTGCGCAAGATGGGTTATGAAGACCTTGCCACCGAACTCTATTATGCTCAGAGCTATCATGTAAACCACGGCACAGGTATGGACTGCTATAAGGTAGGCCCTACACTTGGTGGTGGTACAGCTGCCCTGCTTGCAAACGGAGGAAAGGATATTGTTTATCCTAAGTGTTATACCAGCTATGAGATTCTTGACCGCGGACCGCTTCGCTTCACATTCAGTCTTTCCTACGAGAAGACTACCGTAGATGGACAAACCTACACAGAAAAGCGTGTGATTTCGCTTGATGCAGGCAGTCAGATGAACCATGCGGTAATAACCTATGAAGGTATTTCAAAAGCCATTCCTGCCGCTGTGGGAGTGATTGTACACAATGAGAATCCCAATGCCTTTGTCCTTAATGAGAAAGAAGGTTTCATGGCATACGAAGACCTTGGCGACCCATTCCAGTACAAGGAGAAATTCCGTGAAAAGCTGAATAAGGAATTCGGTCAGATTTACGTAGGTGTGGTTTGCATGCAGAAAGGTGTAAAGATGGAATATCGTCAGGAAGCCAATTTGCCTGGCGCTACCGGTCATATACTTGCTATAGGCAACTATCAGCCTAAAGCAACCCTTGACTATTATTTCGGTTCGGCATGGAGCCACAACGAAAGCGTAGGTATCGGTTCAATTGCTAAATGGGAAGCATACCTCCAGCAATTCGCAAAGACAGCCCACAATCCTTTAAAGGTAACGGTAAAATAAAAAATCTATGGATCAGGAAATCATAAATATGATGACATTAACGGGCATTCATCCGCTGAATGCAGTTAATGCACGTCTATTGCTTGATGCCGCAGGCAGTGCAACGGAACTGATGAACAACCGTATGGACCTGCGACAGCTGATTCCTGATATAAACAATAAAATAGTTGAGGCATTCAGAAACTCTGATGAGGCTTTGAAGGCTGCAGAGGAAGAGTTTGAGTTTGCCAGGAAAAAGAACATTCAGTGCATTAGCATCAACGATGATGCTTATCCACAACTGCTAAGCCAGTGTCCCGATGCGCCGCTCGTTCTCTATTATTTAGGCAATACACCTCTCAACCCCTGCCATTGCATCAGTGTGGTGGGAACTCGCCATTCCACTGACTACGGACGTGATATCTGCAAGCACTTCCTTGCAGAAGTCGCCAAGTATTTCCCAGATACTCTTGTTGTCAGCGGACTTGCCTATGGCATAGACATCTGTGCTCACCGTGCTGCGCTCGACTGCGGTCTGCCTACTGTTGGCGTCCTTGCCCACGGACTCGATATGATTTACCCTTCAGTTCACCGTCACACTGCGGTTAAGATGATCCAACAGGGTGGTTTGCTCACTGAATACATGAGCAAGACAAAGATAGATAAAGGCAATTTCGTGCGTCGCAACCGCATTGTCGCTGGCATATCCCAGGCAACCATTGTGGTAGAAAGTGCAGCTAAGGGCGGTTCACTCATCACTGCAGACATTGCCGTTGATTACAACCGTGAGGTGTGTGCCTTCCCAGGAAATATATTCAATCAGTATTCCGAAGGCTGCAACAAGCTGATAGCAAATCATCAGGCACACCTCATTTCTTCAGTAGATGATTTCATTGCTGCTGTCGGATGGACTAAACCATCACCAGAGTCTGCTGCCGCCATTCCTCGGCAACAGGAACTCTTCCCACAATTGTCAGCGGAGCAGCAGCAGATTTATGACGCACTTGATAGCTCAGACAGCAAATCCATCAATCAGATAGTAATCGATACCAATCTTCCGTTAAGCAAGGTAAGCTCCATCCTCCTCGACATGGAACTCGACGGTTTAGTAACCTCCCTTGGCGGGTCAAGGTATAAAAAGACCTTTATAAAATGAATAATACAACAAAACCAATTATCGGCATCACCGGTAATTATGATGCTCCAAACAGTCTTTTGGCTGAGGCATATTATAAGTCTGTTCTCCGTGCAGGAGGACTTCCATTGATTATTCCTCCATTCAGAATTGGTGAAGAGACCCAGGTTGAAGAATATCTCGACCGCATTGATGCCATTATCTTCAGCGGAGGAGCAGACATCAATCCTGTTCTTCTTGGTGAGCAGCCTGTGCCACAGCTCCACGGCATCAACAACGAACGCGACGCACAGGAACTGTTTCTAATGCGTAGTGCCTATGAACGCCAGATTCCTATACTCGGTATATGCCGTGGCATACAGGTCATTGCCGCAGCACTTGGTGGAACTGTCTATCAGGACATCTATAGCCAGCATCCCAATGGAGCTTCGCTGTATAAACACTCGCAGGACGCTTCCCGTGATACTCGTAGCCACACTGTCAATATCGTAGAGAATACAATATTATATAATGTATATAAGAAGATGGAGATAGGAGTCAATTCCTTCCATCATCAGGCTGTGGCATCACTGCCTGAAGGATTCTGCATAAGTGCTACGAGCAGCGACGGAGTGATTGAGGCTATTGAGAGCACCGAACAGAAATCCGTGCTCGGAGTCCAGTGGCATCCGGAATCGTTCGACTATCAGCTTCGTCCGCCTTACGGAAGCGAAGAGAAGGATGTGTTCAACTGGATTGTAGATGAGGCTAAGAGCTATGCTGCAGCAAGGGAAGTACATCGTCGTGTCATCACCCTCGACAGCCATTGCGACACCCCTACACGTATCATCCGCAACCACTGCGACCAGTTTTTCGACATCACTATGGAGAAATACCTCCAGCACTATCCTGCCGAATCATCCATAAAAGCCTTCGTCAGCGATTTCTATCAGAACAACCCACAGCTTCAGATAGACTTTGAGAAGATGGATAAGGGAATGCTTGACGCCGTTTTCATGGTGGCATACCTGCGCCAGGGTGCCCGCGACGAGGCTTCGTTGAAGGATGCCACTCAGCGAGCAGACTATATTCTCTCCCTTGTCGAAGCCATAACCGAGGCACATCCTGAGAAAATCGGACTGGCACGAACTCCCGACGATATAGAGGTTAACAAACAGCTTGGCCGTCATTCCCTCATTCTCGGCATTGAGAACGGCTATGCCATCGGCAAGGACCTCAGCCGTGTGGAGTATTTCAAGAACCGAGGAGTGTCCTACATGACACTCTGCCACAATGGCGATAACGATATCTGCGACTCCAATAAGGGAGAAGCGGAACACGGCGGAGTCAGTGCCTTCGGTGAACAGGTTATCAGGGAAATGAACCGCACAGGCATGCTCATTGACCTCAGTCATGCTGCCGACAGCACTTTCTACGACACACTCCGCATAAGCACCAGTCCTGTGGTTTGCACCCACTCGTCCAGTCGTGCACTCTGTGGCCACAGACGCAACCTCACCGACGAAATGATGCGCGACCTGGCTCGTCATGGAGGAGTAGCACAGGTAACCATTTACGGAGGTTTCCTTTGCGACAACGAGAGCGAAGCCACAGTCCGCGACATAGTCCGTCACCTCGACCACATGGTAGAAGTCATGGGCATAGACCACGTAGGTATAGGCACCGATTTCGACGGAGGCGGTGGAGTTCCAGGTTGTAACAATGCCTTTGAACTCTTCAATTTCACCCGCCTACTCCTTTCACGTCGCTATTCACCATCCGATCTCCGCCTCCTTTGGGGCGAGAACTTCCTCCGCGTCTGGCGAAATGTTATAAGGTAGGTTCTTGCTTTTTTTCAGAGGTATCGCAACGATGAAAGGCTACGGGTAGGCGAGCTATGCTCGGGAATCGCTTCGGAATTCTGTCAGAAGAAACTTAAGAACTCAATCATCGTGCGATACCTTATATAATAAATAATCAAAAGAGCACGCATGCTGACGCAAGAATGAAGAAATTCAATCCAGATTGAGGTTTGGGACACAAAATCTTCGCAAAATTTATCACAAAATCCAGATTTTGTGAACGATTTTATGACAATTTTGTGTCCAAAACTTAAAAACTTAAAAACTTAAGAACTTAAGAACTCAAAAACTTAAAAACTAAATAAAACAAACAAAAATGAAGAAATTAGCAATTCTTGCAGTTGTTGCAACTGCAATGCTTGTTGCCTCTTGTGGTAACAAAAACGGTGAAGAACCAACATTCAATGAAAAAACAATGGCTGAAGACAGTCTCGCATACCGTTATGGTATCCTCCAAGGCGACGGTTTCAAGCAATACGTGATGCAGATGGGTCAGCCTCTGCAGGTAAACTGCAAAATCGATTCTGCTTACATCGACGAATTCATCAAGGGTGTAAAGGAAGGTGCAGTTGACTCTCTCTCTGCAAAGGAAGAAGCTTACGCTAAGGGTCTGCTCGTAGGTCAGCTCCTCACAATGATGAGCAAGGACCTCCACAACTTCGTTTTCGAGGATGACACTCTCAACCAGCAGAAAATCAACCTCAACAACATCGTTGCAGGTTTCATAGAAAGCATCGAGGGTGATCCAAACGAGACTCCTGAAGCTCACCAGATTCGTATCGAAGCTATCAACACTGCTTTCCAGAACCAGACTAAGGAAATCACTGCTAAGAAGATGGAGAAGAAGTATGGTGAATACAAGAAAGAGAACGAAGCTTACCTCAAGAAGAACGCCAAGGCTGAAGGTGTAACAGTTCTGCCAAGCGGAGTTCAGTACAAGGTGCTCGTTGAAGGTACAGGTGCCCTCCCAACCGACAGCTCTGAACTGAAAGTTAACTACGAAGGCAAGCTCATCGACGGTACTAAGTTCGATTCAAGCTATGACCGCGACCAGCCACTTACTGTCAACATGGCTAACCCAAGCGTTATTCCAGGATGGGTTGAAGTTCTCAAGCTGATGCCTGCTGGTTCTAAGTGGGAAGTTACAATTCCTCAGGAACTTGCTTACAAGGAGATGGAGCGTGGTCCAATCAAGCCATTCTCTACTCTTATCTTCACTATTGAAGTATTGAAGTAAAAACATCAATAAATGAAAAAGATTATATTGCTGGCTGCCCTGGTATTCACCACCACTCTCGCAGCACAGGCACAGGAGACTGTGCTGACCAAGGAGCAGCGCACTGCACAGAAGAAATTCAAGTCTGCACAGAAAGCTTACGACAAGGCTGAGAAGAAACTCTTTGACGCTCGTCGCAAGATGATTGAACTTGGATTGGAGGCCACAAAAAGCGTGAATCTCGAAAAGCCTGTCCTTGTCACTCCAGCCGACAGTGCCGCATACTATTTCGGTGTAGCTCAGAGCAACGGACTCGACCAGTATGTTATGAAGAACCTGCATGTGGATTCTCTGTATCTCAATACATTTGCAGACGCACTGGAGAAACGTATCAATTCCGACACCAAAGACCCAGAGGTGGTGGCTCGTCAGGCCGGTGTTCATGTAGCAGGACAGATTGAGTTGATGACCGAGTCTGCCAGCCGCGAGTATTTCTCCAACGAGGGTGCTACACAGCTCGACAAACGTCTTATCTGCGCCGGTATCCTTGCCGGATTCTATGGAACAAGCGATGTGAACCCGATGGGGGCACATCAGATCTACTCAAGACTCAAGGCTAACCAGCAGGCTGCCGACAAGGAGCGTCTGTACGGCCGCAACCGTACAGAAGGAGAAACCTACCTTGCTGCCAACAAACTCAAGAAAGGCGTTATCACTCTGCCCAGCGGACTTCAGTACAAGGTAATCACAGAAGGCAAGGGCGCTATTCCTACAGAGACTCAGACAGTGAAAGTACACTACGAAGGTCGCCTGATTGACGGAACAGTGTTTGACTCCAGCTACAAGCGCGGTGAACCTACCAAGTTCCGCTGCAACCAGGTAATCAAAGGCTGGACTGAGGCTCTCACCAAGATGCCTGTAGGTTCCAAGTGGGAGATTTATATTCCTCAGGAACTCGCCTACGGCGCTAATGGTGCAGGAAGCAACATTCCTCCTTATTCAGTTCTAGTATTCACAGTAGAGCTGATAGATATTGAGAAGTAAAACTTACGAACTCAAAATATAGCAGAGTGTTCAGGAAACTGGGCACTCTGCTGTTGTTTTTGCTGCATTTTTAGCAAAAAACTAACTTTTTATTAAAAAAATCGACAAAAAGGATACAACCTATTACAAAAATATGTAATTTTGCTTTACATAACAAAACAAAAAAGAAATCGACGAAACCTTAACGTCACTAAACTAACACACCTATATAATTAACAAAAGTCTATGCAGTTATGAAGTTACCATTAACTAAAGTAAAGTATCGTCTTAACTCCTTGACTTCATAACTTCTTAACTTCCAAAACTGAATAATTAACTTAACATGGAAAAGATTGACAAACTCGACAAACAAATCATGGAGATCATCTCCAGCAATGCCCGCATTCCTTTCAAGGACGTCGCAACAGCATGCGGAGTGTCTCGTGCAGCTATCCACCAACGAGTCCAGAGACTCATGGACATGGATGTAATTGTTGGTTCGGGTTATCATGTAAACCCCAAGAGTCTCGGCTACAAGACCTGTACCTACGTCGGAATCCGTCTGGAGAAAGGCTCAATGTACAAAACTGTAGTTGACGAACTGCGTGACATCCCAGAGATTGTGGAATGTCACTACACTACAGGTCCTTACTCAATGCTTGTAAAGCTCTATGCTCGCGACAACGAACAGCTGATGGACCTGCTCAACAACAAAATTCAGGGTATTCACGGAGTTGACTCCACTGAAACTCTCATTTCGCTCGACCAGAGCATAAAGAAAGAAGTTCCCATCATCATAGACTGACACGTCACGACAGGAAACAAAAAAACAGATGGCACACGGATCATATCCATGTGCCATCTGTTTTTTTCCACATGCACCTGCGGTGCAATTAAACGGATTATTTTGTCAAGTATTACTCGTGGAATTCTAATTGAAGAATTCCGCGAAAGCCTCGTTGAGCTGAGGACAATCGGCGAGAGTGCCGTTGATGATGCAAACGGCATCGACTTGCGCACGAATACACAGTTTCTGGTCGCTTGCACGGTAGATGTCCTGCATGAAGACATAGCGGATGCCTTCCTTCTTGATCCAGAGACGGCTGTCGAATTCATCACCGCTACGAAGAGGCACCTTGAACTGCATGGTCAGACGTGCCACGACACAATCGATGCCCTCATCGTGAAGACGTGCAAAACTAACACCGTGACTGAGCAGAAACTCATGACGTGTGTGTTCGATATAATGCTGATAATTGGCATTGTTGACAATGCCTTGAAGGTCACATTCATAATCGCGAACCTTCATGCGGAGTGTGTAGATATAGTCTGCCATAATAAAAGCCCCCTCTAACTCGCCCTAAGGGAATGAATCAAATCAAATGAAGGGAAAAAATTTTTTTGTGAACAAAATAATTATTATTTAGTGCAAAGGTAAGAATTATTTTTTATCATCAGTACAAAAGCGTGAATTGTAATGGTCTATTATTGAAAAAGTTGTTAAAACAACTATCGTCTGCATATTTTTTCATAACTTTGCAGGCTGAAGTCGTGTAAACGAACGTTTTTGACGCAGAAACCACGATGAAATGGTGAATATTCACACAAAATAATATTATACACACTCGATGAAAACCTACAAATTGATAAACAACATTACAGGTTGGTTTATCTTTCTCGTTGCGGCTCTGACATACTGGTCAACAGTTGAGCCGACAGCAAGTTTCTGGGACTGTCCCGAGTTTATTTCCACCGCATCAAAACTGGAGGTAGGTCACCCGCCTGGCGCACCTTTCTTCATGCTTTTCGGTAATTTCTTCTCACAATTCGCAAGCGACCCAAGCGAGGTGGCAATCATGGTTAACCGCATGTCGGCTCTTCTGTCGGCAGGATGCATCCTGCTCCTTTTCTGGAGTGTAACCCACCTTGCCCGCAAGCTCCTGGTAAAGGACGGTGAGACGGAAATCGGTATCGGCAAGACCATTGCAATCATGGCAAGCGGTGTGGCCGGCGCATTGATTTACACATGGAGCGACACCTTCTGGTTCAGTGCTGTAGAAGGTGAAGTATATGCATTCTCCAGCTTCTTCACAGCCTTGGTTTTCTGGCTCATCCTTAAATGGGAAGACCATGCAGACGAGCCACAGAGCGACCGCTGGCTGATTCTTATTGCCTACCTTACAGGCTTGAGCATCGGTGTTCACCTGCTCAACCTCCTTTGCATTCCTGCCATCGTTCTGGTATTCTACTTCAAGAAGAGCAAGAACCCTACATTCAAAGGCTCATTCGGTGTGCTCGCACTGAGTATGGTAATCGTGGCAGCCGTGCTTTACGGAGTTGTGCCTGGAATCCTGAAAGTGGCAGGATGGTTTGAACTGCTGTTTGTCAACGACCTGCACATGCCGTTCAACACAGGTCTTTACATCTACCTCGTGTTGCTTATCGGTACATTGATTGCGGCATTGGTTTTCACACACAAGGGCAAGAACCGTCCGGCAATGATTGGACTATTTATCGCCAGCACTATCCTCCTCGGCATTCCTTTCTACGGACACGGATGGAGCAGTGTGGTAATCGGCCTTCTGGTTGTGATGGGACTTGTAATCCTGCTGATTCGCTATAAGAACGTGTCTGCACGTCTGCTCAACACCACTGTGCTGTGTATGACACTGATGACAGTAGGTTATTCTTCATACGCAGTGATAGTTATCCGTTCCACTGCCAATCCACCGATGGATCAGAACTCTCCAGAGGATGTATTCACCCTCGGCGAGTACCTCGGTCGTGAACAGTATGGCGACCGTCCACTGTTCTGGGGTCCGACATGGGAATCTCAGCCAGAAATCGTGAAGAACGCAAAAGGCGAACTCGTTTATCACATGGAGGACACCGATCCCATATACCAGCGCAAGGAGAAACATTCAGCCGATGAACCTGACGAATACGAAATCGTAGGATACAAGAAAGACTATGTATATCCTGACAACCAGTGCCAGCTGTTCCCACGTATCTACAGTTCCAGCAACAACCATCCTGCCGAATACGAGAAATGGCTGGGTAAGGTGAATCGCAAGGAGGTGCAGATGGAAGTGCCTGGATACCCAAGCGAAACCGTCAAGATACCGTCTTGGGGCGACAACATGAAGTTTTTCTTCACATATCAAATCGGATTCATGTACCTGCGCTACTTCATGTGGAACTTTGCAGGACGTCAGAACGACATACAGTCACAATCAGGCGAAGTTGAACACGGAAACTGGATTACCGGTTTCTCGGCAATCGACGACGCTATGCTCGGAGATCAGGAAGCCCTGCCCGACGACTTGAAGGACAACAAGGGACACAACGTGTTCTACTGTCTACCTTTGATTCTGGGTATTATCGGACTCTTGTGGCAATCCGCTCAGGGACGTCGCGGAATCGAGCAGTTCTGGGTGGTATTCTTCCTCTTCTTCATGACAGGTCTCGCCATTGTGCTGTACCTGAACCAGACACCTCGCCAGCCTCGTGAACGAGACTACGCATACGTGGGTTCTTTCTATGCCTACGCTATATGGTGCGGACTTGGCATACTTGCTCTTTTCCGCGGGTTTACAGCCTTGCTGAAAAACAAACTGGCCGAGCGCAAGGCAATGATAGCCGCAGCAGTTATCGCCTGCATCCCTGCCGTAGCCGTTCCTCTCCAGATGGTAAGTCAGACTTGGGACGATCACGACCGCAGCGACCGCTATATGTGCCGTGACTTCGGACTCAACTACCTTGAAACCGTACCTCATGACGGAGTAATCTTCACCAATGGTGACAACGACACCTTCCCTCTCTGGTACAACGAGGATACCGAAGGCAACCGAACCGATGTGAGAGTCTGCAACCTGTCGTACCTGCAGACCGACTGGTACATCGACCAGATGCGTCGTCCTGCATTCTCAGGCGAAGGAGCATCATCGCCTCTGCCTATCTCATGGAAGCGTTACGAATACACCACAGGAAACCACGAAAGCACTCAGGTCAACCCTGTTGTGTTCCGTACCCGCGACTACGATGGTAATGAGACATACGCAACCGTCAAGGATCTTGTCATGGCAGTTTATGAAAGCTATCCTGATGAAGCCCATAAGCTTTGGGGCGATGAGCCGTTTGAACTGAACAACGCCATCGACCGCTTCGTTCTCGGCCACTGGGGTGCTGACCTGAAACAGATGCCGGAGGAAATACAGGGTGCTTTGGAACGCATACCAAACGGTTGTCTGCCTACCGACACTCTCTACCTGAATGTTGACAAGGACGCAGTAAGGAAGTCGGGCATGAAGATTTTCAACGACTCCATCCCCGACCGCATGTACATCAGCCTGGCAGGACGTTCAGTGATTTACAAGAACTTCCTCATGATGCTGGAGATGATTGGCCGCAGTAATTTCTCCCGTCCGCTTTACATGTCCACAACTGTGGGTGCAGACAATTACGGAGAACTCTACAAGCACTTCATTCAGGAGGGTATGGCTTGGCGCATCACGCCATACACCTTCGCTGACAACCGCATACAGAACACTGTGGTGGATACCGACAAGATGTATGACAACATGATGAACAAGTACCGCTACGGCAACTTGAAGCAGCCGGGATTGTACCTTGACGAGACAGTCATGCGCATGTGTCAGACTCACCGCAAGTGGTTCTCCGTCCTTGTCGATGCCCTTCTCCAGGAAGGAAAGATACAAAAGGCGCTGAAGGTTCTTGAGAAATGCGAAAAAGAAATCCCAAGCTACAACGTACCTCACGATGTAGGCAGCGGTTCGCTCAACATGGCCGAAGCATACATCCACTGCGGCAAGGCAGACAAGGCATTGCCTATCATCAAGTCGCTTGAGACTCAGTTCCTCCAGTATGCTAATTACTACATGGCTCAGAACGATATCCGATTCCGCAACTCATACTACCAGTGTGACCAGTACATCCGTCTGCTCGGTGCTCTTTGCAACACCTACGACCAGATGGCAGAGAAGTCAGCCAACGCCAAGGATAAGAAAAAGTGGGCAGCATATTCAGAAGGCCTTATGAACAGGGCTAATATGCTTTTCCGCACATTCCTCACCCGTTGCGACGCTCTGGGAATCAACATCGAATATTGATCTTTGGAGTTAAGAAGTTAAGACGATAGAACTCAAAAACTTAAGAACTCAAGAACTTAAGAACTCAATCATCGTGCGATACCTAATATAATAAATAATCAAAAGAGCACGCATGCTGACGCAAGAATGAAGAAATTCAATCCAGATTGAGGTTTGGGACACAAAATCTTCGCAAAATTTATCACAAAATCCAGATTTTGTGAACGATTTTA
>Ga0256405_10004592_pt1 | contig 25562 bp, 24 predicted proteins | sample RumenRJG_02DNA_FD_189096 | JGI IMG/M metagenome (GOLD analysis project Ga0256405, IMG submission 189096) | Bovine rumen microbial communities from Lethbridge, Alberta, Canada - RJG_02 | ecosystem: Host-associated > Mammals > Digestive system > Stomach > Rumen | place: Canada: Alberta... | reverse complement strand
CTACATTATACCAAAAAACGGAGAAATATGCTATTTTTATATGTAAAAAGTTTCTGAAGGATAGTGTTTTTCTACAACTCAAGGAACTTTTTCGGAAAATCTACATGTGGGAAGTATTAGTAAATACGCCGTGCATCCTTGCCCTTGGCATTGAAAGCCTGCGAGTTGATGATCATGACGTTGATGGAGCTGTCAGAAGCAAATCGGTCGATTTCCGTCAGCTGGGAGGAATTGTAGATGAAGAAACGGATCTTCTTTCCGTACTCCTCTGCAAAGTGCTCCTGCGTCATCTCGAAGGACTTATACACGCCTTCACGGATAGCAATGCTCGGCACAACGATAATGAACTTGCTCCAGCCATAGGCGCGGTTGAGCTCGTACATCGTCTTAATGTAGGTATAAGTTTTTCCGACTCCGGTCTCCATCTCCACGGTCAGGTTGTAGCCTTCGGCACGGCCTTCCAGCTTGGAAGATGGTGCGATCTGATTAGTCCGCTGGATCTTTTGCAGATGCTCCAGAATCAGCTGGTCATTCAACTCCGGGATAATGCGGTGATTACTCCAACCGGTATAGTCTTCCTCTTCGTGCAGGCCGATCTGATAGGTGCCGGTACCACGGTCCATCATGTAGGAAGGCGTCAGGTATGGCTGTCCGGCAAAAACATCCACAACCGCCTTGGCAGCGTCGGCTTGGAATTTTTGATGTTTATACTGTATCCTCATCGGGACGCCACCTCCTTTAGATTACCTTGACCCTCGTGTCTGGTGCGAGCATTTTGAAGATCTCGCCAACGTTGATTTTGGCAGGGCTGCTGCTGAAACTGCTGTCGCGGAAAACAGCACGGAGAGGCTGGCGCTTGGCGATCTCCTTGATCACAGAATCCGGAACATTCTCATCAAAGCAGGCGATCAGATCTCCGTCGTTGTAGGTATGTACTGTACAACCATCGATCCGCTCCGATGTGTAGGGCATCGAAAGCGAAAGTCCCCACTCCAGCAAGCATCCGAAGAGCAGATCGAGGTCTGTGCGGTCAGACTTTACATTAGATTCAAGCAAAGACAGCATATCCTGCGTGTAGTCTCCTGCAGTATAGTACACATTATTCATATTGCTTTCGTCGACCCGAAAAGATCTGAATCCGAGGTCCATCCCGTCAGCAATTAAAGGTTGATCATCTTTTATTTTCTTCCCGGCCCTACGAGCCCTTTCTTTGCCCAAGTCAGCAATAGTCTTATAACCGGCTTTGAATGCGTCGCTCTTTTCATCACAAGGCTCAGGAAGCTGAACCATAATAAACTTTCTATGACCACCATCAGATGCATTAACTTCCATAACTGCCTGTGCTGTAGTCGCTGATCCAGAAAAGAAGTCCATAATTATAGCGTTTTGATCTGTTCCAATCTGTATCATTTTTTTGATGAGTTCTGGGGCTTTGGGAAAGCTCATAACATTACTCCCAAACAACTCTTTTATAGCTTTCTTTCCCCAATCATTATTGATTGTATTGTCAGTCCATAGAGACTTAACCAAGGTGGTCGCTACAGCGCCGTCCTTCAATAAATAATCTTTTCTATAGATTCGCCACTCATCACCACTACGTTCAGCAATAACTAAATGATTTTCTGCTTCGACCTTCTGTCTCATCCAGGTCCAGCAAGTTTGTGTCCCATCTGGTGCGTCCGGAAATACTTCATCCGTAAACTCCTCAGATTTTTGTGTGGAAACTCTTCCATTTCGAGGATTAACATACAAAGGATAGTACAAATTAGGACGGGTCTGTGGATTAAACGACTGGTTCCTGTTTCTCAAACCAATTGCACGGTATTTCCCTACCTCATCCTCTTTGTTATACTCCTCGACCATTTTCCCTTCTTTTTCAACGCCAGATATAGTTGAAGCTTGTGAGTAATCCTTTGCATAAACAAGAACTGACTCATAAGTTTTTGCAACAAAGACATCAAGATTACGACCTCTTGGATTCAACTGAACCGCAAGTTGGACAACATAATTGCTTGCTCCAAAAACCTCGTCACAGATTTTTTTAAGATTGAAAACCTCATTATCATCAATTGAAATAAAGATAACACCGTCTTTTGTCAGGAGATTTCTTGCCAACATAAGACGTGAATACATCATGCTACACCAATCTGAATGGTATCTACCCAAAGCTGCACTGTTTTCTCGAGCAAAGTTAATGTTGCCCTCTTCGTCAAAGTATCCTGTTCCTTCATCGTACTCATCACTGTCCATGACAAAGGAGTCTGGATAAACGAAATCATGCCCCGTATTATATGGCGGATCAATGTATATCATCTTTACTTTTTCAAGGTAACTCTGCTGAAGAAGCTTCAAGACTTCCAGATTATCACCTTCAATATAGAGATTCTCCGTAGTATCCCATTCCACACTTTCTTCAAGGCAGGGACGCAGCGTCTTGCGAATAGGCTTGTTGGCCTCCACAATAGCCGCCTTCTTGCCAACCCATGTGAACTCATAGGATTCATCGCCCTCGAGTACCTCACCGGAGAGCATTTGACGGAGCAGATCGAAATTAACAACCTTCTTCAGTTTGCCGCCTTCGCCCTCAGCTTCCGTGACGCAATTCGGAAACAGGGCAGCAATCTTCTCGATATTCTGCGCAGTCATATCCACCGACTCCATTCTCATTTTCTCCATGACTATATTTCCTCCAGTTCTTTTTTGAGCTTCTTCAGTTCTGCGTTCAGCTGCACCTGCTTGTTCAGTTGTTTCTCTTTCCGCACATTAGCCTGCAGTTTTGCTATCTGCTTTTCCAGTGCTTTGCGGTGCTCTGTTCTGGCCACGGACTCGGCCAGCGACTCATCGGTTGTTTCCGGCTCCAGCGCGTCTCCTGCAATCTGCCGCACAAAGTTTTCATAGACTACATCAATGCTCAGGCCTTCCAGCTTCAGCGGCAGCTCGTTCTCCGGCAACCATTCTGTGTGGTAATAGGTACCCACCTTGAAAGCGCTTGTGCCGGATGCCGCCGCTTCCTTATAGGCTGTCCATGCCTGATACCGTCCTTCGTACTCCAGCAGGAAGATGATGTGGTACGGGATCTCCTTATCCATCTGCCGGAGGACCGATTCGTCGAGCGGGCTCGCGTTCAGCTTTACCTCGAAGACTTCTATCTCGGTCACGATTTCTCCTACAGCCAGATTGATGGTGGTCGCGGCGATCTTGTTTTTCCAGTAGATGGTCCTGATTTGCTCCACGAACACACGCTTCATAGCTGGCGTAACGGACAAGTTCTCATAGAACTTCTGTTTCGGAATCCTCTTGTTGAATTCCGTTGTCTTCGGTAATCCAAGCATAGGCATGTCCTCCTTACTTGACCACGAGGAAACAGATCAGCTCAAAGTCATCCAGCCCGCTGATATCAGACATCAGAGCAGACGTCCCACCTGAGGAGAACAAGCTGTCGATGTCACTCTCCTCCTTGACGTCTATGATCGAATTGATCGCCTCGCTCAGCAGCTCGGACATCTCCGTCATGTTGCGGCCATCGTCCGTCTCTGCATTAAAGGCGTTGCAGAGGACCGGGACAGGTATGCTACGGCCACGGCACAGAAGCCGGATGGTGTCCAGTAGCTTCTTCGGATTCAGGTAGTCACATACGATCTCCCCGTCGACCCCGATGTAGACCATATAGAAGGGATGGATGCGGTTTTGGTTGTCGATGTTGACGCTGTTGTTGATATTCTTTAGCACGAAGATGACGCCCTGCGGATTCTCTTCGTCCGCCGGAACCACAGCGTGGAGGCCCTTCGGCTTTTTATTCAGGTCATCGTGATGCTTCACGTACTCCAGCAGATCCAGCCGGAACTCGTTCAGGCCGAGATCCATGATGGAGATGCCGGAGGACATATCCTCGATATCCACAACCTCTTCCTGCAGGCGTTTGAGCTGTGCCTTGCGGTACTCCAAATCGCCCTTTTCTTCCGGATTGATCAGGTCGTCGTCGCCCGTGGAGGTCATGACGGATATCTTCATGCGCGTTTCCACGCGGGATTTCAGGTTGATGTAATCGTCCAAAGTCATATCCGGCCAGAAGTTCACCAGCTGGATGAATTCATTCTTGCTGCCAATACGGTCGATACGTCCGAAGCGCTGTATGATGCGCACCGGATTCCAGTGGATGTCATAGTTCACGAGGTAGTCGCAGTCCTGCAGGTTCTGACCTTCGGAGATGCAGTCCGTGGCGATCAAGATGTCAATCTCAGCCGGATTGTTCGGCATGAGGACGTCCTTGCTCTTGGATATCGGAGAGAAGCAGGTCAGGACGTTGTTCAGCGTAGCTTTCAGTCCCTTGATAGTCGTTCTGCCGTCCACCGTGCCGGTGATCATGGCGGTGTCGAGACCGTACTTTTTCTTCATGTAGACGCTGACGTTGTCATACAGATAGTCCGCCGTGTCCGAGAACGCCGAGAAGATCAGGACCTTCCTGTTGTCCGCATTGATGGGATGTGCGATTTTCTCGTCCAGCAACGCCAGCAGGGTCTGCAGCTTTGTATCATGCTCCGGTGTAATATCCGCGACCATCAGTGTCAGCAGCTCAAGGGTATCCGCGTCCTGCTGCAGCTCGCTTCTCCATGTCTTGTAGTCCATGTCCGCGAGGTCAATCTGGACCTTCTTGCCGACCGTGAAGAAGTCGGTGTTGCCGTCCTCCATGTCGAAGTCGTTGTCGGAGGCCTCATACATATCCAAATCAGCGCTACCATACTGCTCAAACCGGTTGATGGCGTCGATGGTCTTGTTGATCAGCTCAAGGATACGCTTCAGCGTCAGATTAAAGGAATAGACGGAGCTTTCCAGTCGCTTCAGCAGGTTAATGCTCATGAGCCGCTGGATACCTTGTTCACGGCCACGCTGAGTCAGGTTGTTCCCCTTGTTGTGCGTCAGGTCGATGTACTTCGACAGCTTACTGGGGAAGATGTAGTTGGACGGTGTGTATATGACCAGACTGAGTAGCATCAGCTGCTCGTAGATCTGGTTGTAGTTAATGGCAGAGTTCAGGTCTGTCAAGCTGGGCCGCTTGGAGATGGGTTTCAGACGCTCCGGGAACTTCCCGATCTCCGCAGTGTTGTAGTATTTCTCTATGTGTTTTCTGGACCGCGCAATGGTAACGCTATCCAGCACCTCGAAGAAGTCGAAGTCCAGCGTGCGAAGCAGCGCGTCCGTGGTCCGATCCTCCGGGTCCAGCTTGCTCCACGCATTGAAGGCCTTCTGGGCCTGCCGGAAAATCTCCTCGATGGGCTTCTTGGTGTCGAGCTTATCGTTGATGAATTCCGGATTGCCTTCGTAGGCAAGGGCCAACTGATTCTTCAAGTCCACGAAACGGTTGTTGACCGGCGTAGCCGAGAGCATCAGCACTTTGGTCTTCACACCGGCGCGTATCACCTTATCCATAAGCCGCACATACCGGTTCTCCTGCGTGTTTGCATGGGTACCGGCACCGTTGCGGAAGTTATGAGACTCGTCTATGACCACCAGATCGTAGTTGCCCCAGTTCAGACGGTCCAGATCGAGGCCGTTGGAGAATCCTCCGTTCCGAGAGAGGTCCGTGTGGAACAGAACGTCGTAGTTCAGGCGGTCGCTGGCAATGGGATTGTTGACATAGTTATCCTTATAGGTGTTCCAGTTCTCGGCCAGCTTTTTCGGGCAGAGGACCAACACGGACTTGTTGCGGTTCTCGTAGTACTTGATGACCGCCAGTGCGGTGAAAGTCTTACCGAGACCGACGCTATCCGCGAGGATGCAGCCGTTGTACTGCTCCAGCTTGTTAATGATGGCCAGCACCGCATCTCGCTGAAAGTCGTACAGCATACTCCAGATCTTGCTCTGTTTAAAGCCCGTGGCCTCATTAGGCAGCACATCCTCGGAGATGTCATCCAAGAACTCACTGAATACGTGGTAGAGCACCATGTAGTAGATGAACTCCGGCGAGTTCTCGTTGTAGGCATTAGCGATATTCTCGATGACGGTGTCCGTCACGTCCTGCATCTTTTCGCGGTCGTTCCAGAGCGTTTCAAAGAGTTGCATATACTGCGTGGCGAAGGGAGCCTCCATACGGTTGACCATATTGTAGCTGTTGTTTCCACGCTCGCAGCCGATATCCACCGTGGTGAACCCGCCCAACGGCATGTAGGCCACCTGCTCCGAGGGATCGTCGACGGTCATGAAGCCGCCCATGTTTTCCCCGGTGACGTTGGACTTGAAGACAGCTTTCTGGCTGATCCATTGTGCGCACTCCTTGGCGATAGCACGCTGTGTCATTTCGTTGCGTAGCTTGATCTCGAACTCCGTGCCGTAAAGGCTCGTCTCACGGCTCAGGCGCGGGATGTAGAACTCTCGCTTCTGCTTCTCCGCACGCTCCCTGATGAAGGTGGGAGAGGTGAAGATGAACCGGAACTCGTCGACCTTTTCCAACTGGTCCTTCAGCTCCTGATATGCGTACATGGAAAAGCAGGCAGCCGCAATGGACACCTTGCTGCCTTTCTTAATACTCTTCTCCATGTCGTCACGGACGATCACCGTGACATTATCAAATATCTTCATATAGCCCGCCTCCTTATCCTTACGGAGCATTCCATGAAAATCTTTTGTGTCCGAGTAGCGGACTCACTCTTTTTCGTTCATCATCATATGGTAGTGCTGTGTCTGGTTCATAGCTTCAAAGATGATCCAGAAAGCATCTTTGTATTGCTGACAGTCGATGCTCTCGTCTACAAAGTGCAGACCGTCATTGAAGGAATCGCTACGCTTAATGTAGGAAAGCATCGCCTGCGCCAGATGGAATTTCGTGTAGTCCGGTGCACCGCCTTCGACCGATGTCATAAATCGTTCGCGATTCTCCTCCAGCACGATACGGCAGAGTTCATCGCTTTCATATCCGCAAAGCTGGAGGAAGTAGTATTCCAGAATACGTCGGATGACGTTCATAAGCGGGATCGGTGAATCCAGTCGGTCATATTCCTCCCACAGGGCAGAGTAGGAATTCTTAACCGGATTGTAGTTCCGGTCCTTCTCGCTAACTCTCTTAGCCCCCTCAACGCAATGCTCAAGGGTGGAGATATTTTTCTTCTTGTTGACCTGATAGAAGGAAACGTAACGGTAGTGGCCAACCATGTTATAGGTTATTTCCCTGTGGAAGAACGCATTATGGGTAAGGATGAACATCTGCTTGATGTACGTCCCTTCATATTCGTGTCCTTCCAACCTGACATTGTTGCTGCAGACGCCCAGCATCTCCCTTACAAGGGCGCTGACGATAAAGAGCGCACTGCTATCCATACTGGAAACCGGATCATCGATGACAACGATTTTGTCTTTTCCAGCCTCCTGCTCCGACCTGCTGCCGCGAACAATATGGTAGAAATACAGGAACGCGATAAAGTTCCGCTCACCCTCACTTAAGTTCTCGGCGACATTCCCATCCTCACGAATTACTTCGTATACGCCTTTAACCCCGGCCTTTTCCTGTAAACGGAATCCTTCAAAACCGGAATCGGTCAGGTGGGCATTGATGCTGTCCACGGTCATCTTCGTGTTGACCACTTTGGAGTTGAGCTCCGTTATTTCTGCGGACAGCCTCTTGTAGTCTCGCTGAAGCTCCTTCACCCGTTTATCCAGCGTATCGGCTGCATCTTCAATTTCCTTCTTACTCTTCGTGTACGCTGCAACCTCGTCTTTCAGGATAAAGGCAATCTCTTCCCATACCATGCGATAGCATTCCAGCTGCTTATCGTGCTTGGTGCTGACAATATCATTGTTGGACTTGATCTGCTTGTTGATCTCCGTGATCAGGTCATCAAGCTCGCCAATCAGAGTGTCCGTATCCAGAAGCTCCACGGTTTTTGCCGGAGCGGTCATTTTTTCCTCGATGCGCTGTAGGTTTGTCGTGATACGGCTCTCCAGCTGCGCCAGCTTCTTCTCATAATCTCTGGTGTCAACCTTCGGAAAAACATCCGTCAGGTTGGCCCGCAAGAGGGCAAGAAGTTGTTGCATCTTATCAGAGTACACGGTCTGGAATGCCCCCAGCGCGACGATGTCCTGCTGGTACTCCTCGTCAAAGCACTCTGCGATATCTTTCTCGAAAGACTCCGGCAGATCTTGCTGGCAGAATGGGCACTTGCCGTCTGCATGCTTGGCATAGGCCGCATGTCCGGATTTTACCCAGTCAGTCGCCTTGATAGCCTTCATGAATCGGGCAAACTCAGTATCACTGCTGCTGGTGATCGCTTTCCCCAACAACGGCAACCCGCTCAGATCAAAAGCTGCAGTCAGGTCCTTGGAGGACTTGAATGCGCTGTAGTTTCTGGCGTTCGGATCATAAGCGATATCGTACAGGGCACTGATCTCCTCAATGGAATGGTGGACAGCTTCATGATGGCCGGACAATACCTCCTCAGAGAATTGAGCTTTTTTCTTTTTCCCATTCTGGGTCTTTTCGAAGGTCCTGCGGACGGCTTCTGTGAAATCCCAGCAGGTGGTCTGAAACGTTGACTGCAGCGGTTCCAGTTCGGCTTTCTTTTTATCCCTTTCATCAGCTGCTGCTTTTCCGTCAGTCACAGTGTCGTCTCTCTCAGCGGTTTTTTCGTTGATCTGCTTACGGATCTCGACGTTTTCCTCGCTCAAGGTGAATACGCCCTGAAGGTCTCCATAAGTATCAAAATTCCGCTTAATGAAATCCTGATTGTAGACCAGGATCGAATAGCTATCGGGATTGACGCCAGCTTGCCAGTGAAGGGCAGCAGGATCTTCAAACGCCTTTGCGACCGTAGACTTACCAGCACCGTTCTTCCCAAAGAAGAAGTTGATGAAGGTAGGTTGAAACTTCTCACTGTGGAAAGTGGCCGCATCCAGCGTTATTTCGTCGATTATCCCGTGCATTTTTTCGATCATGTATTACTTTCCCTCCACAGCATCAATTCGAATCACTCGGAGATTCTTCCTTCTCTGAGCCATTCATCAACCTCGGAAATCTTGAATTTATACCGTTTCCCCGCACGATAAACCGGGAGCTTCCCGCTCTTAATCCAGCTCCTAACAGTGTCGGTGCTAACACTGAGATGCTCGGCTATATCTTCAAGGTTTACCCATTTTTCTATTGCTTCCTGCGCTACTACGTTCTCTACTTCGCGATTCATCACATACCTCCAATAGGTCCGTTGGTTAACGCTGCATATTGAATACGGGTACCGGCAAACCAGCCTCGTACAACTCCTGAATCAGATCTACTCGCTTGATCGCCCAATGGGTCCGATTCAGTTCATTGAAGTGTTGGTTACCGTATAGCCCAAGCTCATCCAGCAGTTCATTTAACCTTTGCTGAACAATGTCGCTTTTATAACCACAGAAATAGATTTTCACATCGTTATCATAGATCTTTATATCTGACACAAACCCGTATATGACGCGCTGGTCGTCGTCCGCTCTACCATAAGGCCGGTTCTCAGCCAAGAACAAAGACGGTAACGTCTTGATTTCCTCAATCATCTCCGGAGTGAGAGCATCAAACTTTGCCTTTGTTTCATTTGTCATGCATTCGCACAAGCATCTGTCTTTCCGGATTTTGATATACGGCTTATCAAACTCCTCACCACAGAGTACAAACAGATTGTAGTATTCTCGGTTAACCTTGAGAGGCACGTAGAAGGTCCCATTAATTGGTGGCAAGGTTGGGGCCGCCTGAACGTTGATATTGACCGTCCCATAGTTCGGGATCAGAACATTGTCATTGCCCGTTTGTACGAACTGTTCTTGACCAGGAACGCTCGGGACAGATGGCTGCACTGTTTTAAGTTTGTTTTCTTCCATCCAAAGCCCTCCTATTTCTTATTGATGGTGATAGTCCCGTAGTTTGGGATCACCATGTTGCCGTCACCGTTTTGCTGAATGAAGATCGGATTGTTATTGACTACAGGTGCACAGCCTTGTGGCGTTGATCCACCTGACTGCTCCGCATGACTCTGGAATTCCGGCTCCGCCTCGATGATCACATCGTCGTCAGTATCGTCTGAACATCCAAGGTCGGGCATATAAACCTTTAACCCCTCCAGTACTCCGGCTCCCATGTCCGCGGTATACTTCCTCGGCGCTCGGTCGTTTGATGGGCACCAGCGATCATAGGTGGTTTGCCCGATCGAATTGTCCTGCCTACTTACAATTACATAGTGCCAAACACCGAGCAGGAATGACGGTAGGCAAACATCTGAAAGGTCGCCCAGTGCGGCCTTTTTTGTTTTCTGCCCACGTTCACCGGTATAAAACTCTTCAGACATGCCGATCGATGAATCCTGCTGAACCAGGTCCACCAGCGCTTTTACCAACGCGGTCGTCCGCCCGATGTTCTCACCAAGGTCCAGATAAGTGTTGACGAACGAGTTCATGGCCGCAAGGGCCGATCTGTAATCTGTCTTCACCCGCGTATCGAATGCTCGAATCATCTGACCGTCATCAAAGGGCAGGTATGCGCCGGAACTGACCCTGCACGCTTTGTAGTTATTCGCCGGTGTCTTCAGCACTTCCTTGCCGGGGTTGCTATAGTCCGGGTTTACAACCTGAATAAGGCCTGCAAGGACCTCTGGGTCCGTCAGGCCATCACTGTCACCTTTATAGTGTTCACGCGCCTTCATACGTGGACGCAAGCATTGCAGCACAAGCGTAAAGAAGGTACCTCCGCATAACCGTGGATAGTCGTTGTTTGTCAATAAATCTCCTCCGATTTTCACTGGTTGACTCTGATGCCGTGGAATCCAGCAGTTCGACTCAATTCCCACCAAACCCCACTAAAACATATTATAGCCGATTTTCCTCGAAAATTCAATCACTTGGCACGAAATAGACATCCCCAAAAATGAAAACTTTTTCGGTTGGACCTTATTAACCTTCGCAACTATGGCAGCTGACCTTGCGAACGATTGGATAGCTCTTGCGAGAAGTCGCAGGAGCCTTTTCCTTCCTGTGATTTCCGCGAAAAACGCAAATCGCAGGAGGAAAAAGCATGAAAACCAATGAAAACAAGGTCTACCGCATCTACGAGAAGTCCCTTCGCCGCTGGTTCGAGGTTCCGAAAGAATACTACGAGACCTATGACCGTGAACGCACCGCCTACCGGAAACGCATGCAGGACCACGGGCGATGCTGCTGCCCCCGGAAAAAGTTCTGGCTCTGTGACATGATGTGCGAGGACTGCGAGTACCGCCGCGCCGGTGACCTGCTTTCCCTCGATTCGCCGGAGGGCGATGGTAGCGTCACCATGCTCGACCAGCAGGAAGCGCCCGGTCCCCGGATGGAGGATGTCATCGCGGACCGCGACCTTCTGGCCTGTCTGATCACGCGACTCAGGGAACTCGATCCGGAAGCCGACACCATCCTTGCTCTCTGGCAGGAGAACGACAGCATCTCCGACCGGGCAATCGCCAAGGCGCTGGGCCGCCCGCAGCGCACCTTTGCGGACCAGATGAAGCGCATCCGTACCGAGCTGCGGAAAGTCCGTGGCTACTGATTTAATAATGTAAGACCCGCTTCTGGCTGCCGATCTACGGTGGCCAGAAGTTTTTCATCTTTTTGATTTTCCTCCGCTCAAAACCGCCGCCCATCTCCAGAGGAAGGTGTAAGGCAACGACACCGGCCTTTCAGATCGGAGGTGAAACGACATGGTTCACATCAACCGCAGTGACAGCAACGACGCGTTCGAAGAAATTCTGGTGCTCAACGCGATCAGCCTGGTATCCGCCCGCATGGCGCGAAGGCTTGCTGCCCTTGCCAAACAGAGTCAATCCGAGGAAGGAGGAAAACGCAATGAGCAAGATGAGCGATATGGCTCAAACCATCGAAGAGCTCCGCACTGCTGCTGCCGTAATTACTGACGCCGCCAACTGGCTGGCCCAGCAGTTCAACGACGCAGGCGATGCGGAACCGGCCACACAGCCCAAGCCGGAGGAGAAACCGGCGCTGACCTTGGAGCAGGTCCGGGCCGTACTGGCGGACAAGTCCCGCGCAGGCCACACCGCCGCGATCCGGGATCTCCTGCAGAAGTACGGTGCCAGCAAGCTCTCGCAGGTCGACCCCAAGAACTATGAAGCCCTTTTGAGGGATGCGGAGGTGCTGGATCATGCCACCTAACGGACACGCGCTTCTTTCCGCTTCATCCTCGGACCGCTGGCTCCACTGCCCGCCATCGGCACGGCTGTGCGAGACCTATGCGGATAAAGGCAGCGACTACGCCGCCGAGGGCACCGACGCCCACACGCTCTGCGAGTACAAGATCCGGAAAGCGCTGGGCATGCAGGCCGAGGACCCCACCGAGAACCTGACCTGGTTCAATCAGGAGATGGACGACTGCGCCACCGGCTATGCCGCCTACATCCTTGAACTGGTTGAGGCCGCCAAGGAGACCTGTGCCGACCCGGTGGTCCTGATCGAGCAGCGGGTGGACTTCTCCCGCTGGGTGGAACAGGGCTTCGGGACTTCGGACGCGATCCTGATTGCAGACGGCACCATGCATGTCATCGACTACAAGCATGGCCTCGGCGTCCTGGTATCGGCGGAAGACAACCCGCAGATGAAGTGCTACGGCCTCGGCGCTCTGGAGCTGTTCGACGGCATCTACGACATCGACACGGTGTCCATGACGATCTACCAGCCCAGACGCCAGAACATCAGCACCTTCACGCTCTCCAAGGATGACCTGTACCGGTGGGCGGACGAGGTCCTGAAGCCCACAGCGGATCTGGCGTTCGCCGGTGACGGGAACTTCCTGTGCGGCGAGTGGTGCGGCTTCTGCAAGGCGAAAAACGACTGCCGCGCAAGGGCCGAAGCCAATCTGGAGCTGGCCCGCTACGACTTCAAGCTGCCGCCGCTCCTGACGGACGAGGACATCGAGGACATTCTCTCCCGCGTGGACGATCTTGTCTCATGGGCCTCGGACATAAAGGAGTACGCCCTGCAGCAGGCGATCAGCGGAAAGGAATGGCACGGCTGGAAGCTGGTCGAAGGCCGGTCCAACCGCAGGTACACCAACGAGGCTGCCGTCGAACAGGCAGTCACACAGGCGGGCTATGATCCCTACGAGCGGAAGCTCCTCGGCATCACGGCCATGCAGAAGATGCTCGGCAAGGCCCGCTTCGACGAACTACTCACGGCTTACATTGAGAAGCCGCAAGGCAAACCCACGCTCGTCCCGGAAAGCGATAAGCGTCCGGCGATGAACACAGCAAAAAATGATTTTATGGAGGATTTTGACAATGACTAACAATGTAAAACCCAGCAACCCCATGAAGGTTATCACCGGCCCGGAGACCCGTTGGAGCTACGCCAACGTCTGGGAGCCCAAGTCGATCAACGGTGGCACACCCAAGTACAGCGTCAGCCTGATCATTCCGAAGAGCGACACCAAGACCTTGAAGAAGATTCAGACTGCCATCGAAGCCGCCTACAAGGAAGGCGAGGCCAAGCTGAAGGGCAACGGCAAGACCGTCCCGCCGCTCTCGGCCATCAAGAACCCGCTGCGTGACGGCGACACCGAGAGACCTGACGATCCGGCCTACGCAGGCTGCTACTTCGTCAACGCCAACGCCACCTCGGCTCCTGGTATCGTCGATGTGGACCGCAACCCGATCCTGACCCGCTCCGAAGTGTACAGCGGTGTCTACGGCAGGGCCAGCATCACGTTTTACGCCTTCAACAGCTCCGGCAATCGCGGCATCGCCTGCGGTTTGAACAATCTGCAGAAGGTCCGCGACGGTGAACCCCTCGGCGGCAAGGCCAGCGCAGAGGCTGACTTCGCTACCGACGAAGACGAAGATTTCCTTGATTGATGGAGGTGCCAACTATGAGTGCTACTACGATTCTCTGCATCCTTCTCCTTTCCCTCTACCTGCTTCTGGCGGTGTTCTGGATCGTCCGGTCCATCATCGATGTCATCGACGACCGGAAACGCGAGAAACGCAATGCCCAGTGGGAGGCCGAGCGCCAGCAGCTTGAAAAAGAACGTGCCATGCGTGAGGTCGAATACCATGAGGCTCGTATGAAGGAACTCGACAAGCAGTAATCTTCAACCAGCGGGTGGCGGGTGTAATCCTGCCACCTTGTTGGTATTGGAAAGGAACGTGATCATGAGAACCCTCAGTATAGATATCGAGACCTACAGCGACGTGCCTCTCCAGAAAAGCGGTGTATATCGTTACTGCGAGTCTCCCAATTTTGAAATCCTGCTCTTCGGGTACAGCGCCGACGCAGGCCCGGTACAGGTGATTGATCTGACCTGCGGCGAGAAGATCCCGGACGATGTGCTGGATGCCCTGACCGACGATGCTGTCACCAAGTGGGCATTCAACGCCAGCTTTGAACGGATCTGCCTTTCCCGGTATCTGCGAGATACGGGGATCAACCTCGATCCCTTCCATGATAACCATCCTCTGTCACAGGAGATGGCCCGGTTCCTGAATCCGGAAAGCTGGCGCTGCTCGATGGTCTGGGCGGCCACGATGGGACTGCCGCTTTCATTGGAAGGCGTCGGAGCGGTGCTTGGGCTCGAAAAGCAGAAGCTCACCGAGGGCAAGGACCTGATCAAGTTTTTCTGCCAGCCCTGCGCTCCGACGAAGATCAACGGCCAGCGAACCCGGAACCGCCCCTTCCACGCGCCGGATAAGTGGGAAGCCTTCAAACGGTATAACCTGCGAGACGTGGAGACCGAGATGGGTATCCAGCAGAAGCTGGCCAAGTTCCCGGTCCCGGATCAGGTCTGGGAGGAATACCACATCGATCAGGAAATCAATGACCGTGGCGTCCGGCTCGACATGGAGCTGGTGCAACAGGCGATCAAGATGGATACCCGCTCCCGGCAGGAGCTGACCACAGCGATGAAGCGGCTGACTTCACTGGAGAATCCCAATAGCGTGCAGCAAATGAAGCAGTGGCTCTCCGACAACGGCATGGAGACAGAATCACTCGACAAAAAGGCCGTGGCCGAGCTACTGAAGGACGCGCCGGACGAGCTTCGGGAGGTCCTATCCCTGCGGCAGCAGCTGGCCAAGTCCTCCGTCAGGAAATACCAAGCGATGGAGAACACCGTCTGCGCCGACAGCCGCGCCCGTGGCATGTTCCAGTTCTTCGGCGCTGCCCGGACTGGCCGGTTCTCCGGGAGAAACATCCAGTTGCAAAATCTGCCCCAGAATCATCTTCCCGATCTTGCGGAAGCCCGTGCCCTCGTCCGTGCAGGTGACTTCGACGCGGTAAAGCTCCTCTATGAAGATGTGCCGGATACGCTCTCGCAGCTGATCCGCACCGCGTTCATTCCCAAGGATGGCACCCAGTTCCTCGTGGCCGACTTTTCTGCCATCGAGGCCCGCGTTATCGCCTGGTACGCCGGGGAAACGTGGCGTCAGAAGGTATTCGAGAAAGGTGGAGACATCTACTGCGCCAGCGCAAGCCAGATGTTCAAGGTCCCGGTCGAGAAGCACGGGATCAACGGGCACTTGCGGCAAAAAGGCAAAATCGCGGAATTGGCCCTCGGCTACGGCGGCTCAGTCGGTGCGCTCAAAGCGATGGGTGCCATCGAAATGGGCCTAACGGAGGAAGAGCTCCCGCCGCTGGTAGATGCATGGCGGCAGTCGAATCCCCGGATCGTGGAATTCTGGTGGTCGGTAGACCGAGCGGTCATGGAGGCCGTGCGGTACAAGCACACCACCAGCAGCTACGGCCTGACTTTTTCCTGCCGGAGCGGGATGCTGTTTATCACGCTGCCCTCCGGACGGAATCTCGCCTATGTGAAGCCGAAGGTCGGCACTAACAAGTTTGGCGGCGAATGCATCACCTATGAAGGCGTCGGCGCGACGAAGAAATGGGAGCGGCTGGATTCCTACGGCCCGAAATTCGTGGAAAACGTCGTGCAGGCCACATCCCGCGACATTCTTTGCCATGCCATGCGGACGCTCCGATGCTGCGATATCGTCATGCATATCCACGACGAGCTGGTCATCGAAGCTGATCCGTCCATGTCGCTGGATGTCGTGTGTGAGCAGATGGGTCGGACCCCTCCGTGGGCAAAAGGCCTGCTCCTCCGGGCAGACGGCTATGTCACACCCTTTTACAAAAAAGATTGATTTTGGCCCGCTCAAATCAGGCGTTCATCTCCAGTGGAAGTTAGAGGTGGACGCCTTTTTCTATGTCCGCCCGGAAAGGAGGATCGCACAGTGACGATCAGCAAGTACAACAGCGAAGGCTATCTGGACCTGACCGCCCATGACGCGCTGACGGCGATTGAACAGGAGCAGCGTTCCCTTCGCGCCTTCCGGCCCATCGTGTATATCTGCTCTCCCTATGCCGGGGATACCGCAGCGAACACCGAGGCCGCGAGGCGCTACAGCCGTTTTGCCGTCGAGAGCGGTTATATCCCCATCGCGCCGCACCTGCTGTTCCCGCAGTTTCTGAATGATGCCGATCCGGACGAGCGTGAGCTTGGCCTGTTCTTCGGGAACGCCCTGATGAGCAAGTGCTCGGAGATCTGGGTATTCGGCAGCCGCATATCTACGGGCATGCAAACAGAGATCAACCGCGCCAAGTGGAAGAACTACCGCTTGCGCTACTTCACCGAAGACTGTCAGGAGGTTTGAGACTATGTACGAAATCAAGGAAAAACGCCGTATGCTGCCGGACGGCACAGAGATCACGACTTATACCCGCGATGTGGTCAGCGCCAACATCCTCGAAGTAGAGGCTGGGACCACCGGTTTCATGGGAGGCGACACCGGTCACGGCGGACGCACCTATTTCCGCATTCAGGATGAAGGCAGCACGGACATGAAGGTAAACACCTATGTCGACAGGTATGGCTGCAGAGGCTTCGAGGTATTTCTCGGCGGCGACTGTGAACTGGAGACCACGATCCGCGCTTTGAAGTTCATCACCAAGGTGCTGGAGGAAGAATCGCAGGAGGTGTACGACTGATGTTCACGATCTATAGCGCCGACGTCACTGGCAACCCCGGTAACTGCTCCTATCCGCACAAGCACGTCATTCTGGACGAGGCCAGTCTGAAGGACGGTATCTGTCACGACTATGTGTGCGCGGAATACCGGAATAATTACCGCAACGGCGATAACTTCATCGGCAGCGACTGCTTGCCGGTGGACTGTGATAACGACCACACCGAAGACCCAGCCGGTTGGAAGACGCCGGAGGACGTCATGGAGGCTTTCCCCGGCGTGACCTTCGCCATCCACTACAGCCGCTTCAATATGCGGGAGAAAAACGGAAAGCCTGCCAGACCCAAGTTCCATGTTCTGTTTCCCATTGACTATGTGACCGACGCCGCCCTCTACAGCGATATGAAGAAGCTGGTCAATTCCATCTTCCCGTACTTCGACACCAAGGCGCTTGACGCCGCCCGCTTCTTCTTCGGAACCAGCACGGCGGATGTCGCTTTGTATCCGGGCCGCATGAACCTGACTGAGTTTCTGGAGGAGGACGCCTTCGACGATGGCATGCCGGACGGCCAGTACGACGGCAACACGATCATCCCGGAAGGCAGCCGTAACGCTACCATGTCCCGTTTCGCCGGTCGGGTCATCAAGAAGTACGGCGATACGGAAGAAGCCTACGGCAGAAGGCATGGCAGCCACCATGCAGGATAACCTGTCCGGCCAGCTGACGATCCTAAAGTCCCAGCTGGAGGAGCTGGCGATTTCCTTCGGCGAGCTCCTGATGCCCATCATCCGGAAGGTCGTATCCAAGATTCAGTCCTTTGTCGATAAGCTCAACAGCATGGATGAAGGCACCAAGCAGAACATCATCCGTATTGCCGCCCTGGTCGCAGCCATCGGCCCACTGCTCATCATCATCGGTACAACGATCAGTACGGTCGGCAAAGCCATGCAAGGCTTCGTTACGCTGTCGAAGGGTATCGGGAATCTGAAGATTGCTATCAGCGGCGCACACGGTGTACTGGGCAAGCTCGGTGCTGCCCTTGGCGGTATCTCAGCGCCAGTCCTCGCCGTTGTCGCTGTGGTCGCTGTTCTTGCTGCGGCCTTTGTCAACCTGTGGAAGAACAACGAGGAATTCCGCAATAAGATTCTGGCCATCTGGGAACAGATCAAGAATACCTTCACCGGCTTCGTGGAGGCGATCAAATCGAGGCTGGATGCATTGGGCATCTCCTTCGAAGACATCACGGCGGCGATCAAGGCTGTATGGGATGGCTTCTGCGAGTTGCTTGCCCCGGTCTTCGAAGGCGCGTTTCAGGCCATTGCTACGATCCTTGATACGGTGCTGAACGTCATCATTGGCATTGTCGATGTGTTTATCGGAATTTTCACCGGCAACTGGGATCAGGCATGGACCGGCGTAAAAGAAATCTTCTCCTCGATCTGGGAAGGGATCAAGAGCCTCTTCTCAACCATTCTGAATACGCTTAAGGGCATCACGGATGTATTCCTTGGCTGGTTTGGCACAGATTGGGAAACCGTGTGGACTACGGTGAAGACCTTCTTCTCGAATATCTGGAACGGCATCGTCACCTTCTTCACCGGCGTATGGGACGGGATCAAGAATACTGTTTCCACCGCCATCAATACGGTAAAGACGACGATCAGTACTGTACTGACGGCCATCTCCACAACGTTTACGAACATCTGGGAAGGCATCAAAACTGCCGTCTCCACAGCAATTACCGCTATCCAGACCACGGTCACGAATATCTGGAATGCCATTAAAACCTTCATCACCACTGTGATGAACGGGATCAAGACCGGTGTCACCACGGCTTGGGACGGCATTAAGACCGCTGTGTCCACTGCGGTAAACGCGGTGAGCACGACGGTTTCCACGGTATGGAACGCCATCAAAACCACTGTCACGACAATCCTGAACGGGATATCGACGGCAGTGAGCACTGCATGGAATGGAATCAAGACGGCTGTTTCTACAGCGGTGACTGCCGTTCAGACGACAGTCTCCACAGTATGGAACGCGATCAAGACGACCATTTCCACTGTGATTACGGCCATCCAAACCAACATCACCACAGTCTGGAATGGAATCAAAACGACCGTCACGACTGTGGTATCGGCAATCCAGACGGCGCTCTCTACTGCATGGACGGCGATCCAGACAACCGCCACCACGGTATGGAATGCCATTAAGACGGCCATCTCCACTGTAATGACCGGCATCCAAACCACGGTCTCTACCGTTTGGAATGCCATAAAGACGACCATCACAACTATCATCACAGCGATTCAGACGGCGCTTTCGACGGCTTGGACAGCTATGCAGACAACCGCCACCACTGTGTGGAATGCCATCAAGACCACGATCTCTACCGTGATGACCGGCATCCAGACGACCATCACAACCATCTGGAATGCGATAAAAACCACGATCACCACTGTGGTTACGGCGATTCAGACCGCGCTCTCTACAACATGGACAGCGATCCAAACGACTGCCTCTACTGTGTGGAACGCGATCAAGACGGCAATCTCCACGACGGTCACGGCCATTCAAACGACCCTGACGACGGTATGGAACACAATCAAAACCACGCTGTCGACCGTGATGACGGCCATCCAGACTGCCTTCTCCACGGCTTGGAACGCGATCAAGACGACGATCACAACGGTCGTGAATGCGATTTCCACGACGATCAGCACCGTGTGGAATACGATCAAAACGACCATAACCACTGTGATGAATGGCATTCAGACGACCATATCCACGGTCTGGAATTCCATAAAGACCACGGTGACAACCGTCGTGAACGGCATTTCCACTACAGTCAGCACCGTTTGGAATACGATCAAAACGACCGTCTCGAATGTAGTGAACGGCATCAAGACGACCGTGACTACAACATGGAACAACATCAAGACCTCCGTGTCCACGACCATGAGCGGGATCAGTTCTTCGATCAGTTCCGTTTGGAATACGATCAAGAGCTCGGTTTCTACGGCTGTGAATAATGTGAAAGCGACGGTGTCTAATGCCTTTAACTCCATCAAAACAACGGCATCTACGGTCTGGAGCAACATCAAGTCGGCAATGACCTCTCCGATTGACAGCGCCAAGACACTGATCGGCAATGCCATCGAGCGAATCAAAGGCCTGTTCAACTTCAGCTGGAGCTTTCCGAAACCGAAGATGCCGCATTTCTCCTGGTACTGGCAGAGCATCGGCGGTATCGTATCCATCCCGATGATCTCGGTGGATTGGTATAAGAAGGCAATGGACGCCGGTATGATCCTGAACAGCCCGACGATCTTCGGCGCTGCCGGAGGACAACTCCTCGGTGCCGGTGAGGCTGGATCGGAAACTGTGGTCGGCACGCAGAGCCTGATGGACATGATCCGTAAAGCTGTCAGCAGCGCGGAAAGCGCTATGAACGTTTACTACGGCGGTGTCACAATCAATGTCTATGGCCATGAGGGTCAGGATATTTCGGCACTCGCTGACGAGATCGAGGAACGCATCAATATCAACATGACGCGGCGTAAGGCTGCATTCATCTGACGGAAAGGAGGACGGCCCATGCACAGGTTTATCTACAACGGGAGGAATAGTCGTGACTTCGGGATCGTCCTCTCCGGGGAGGATACTTGGCGAAAGGCGGTACCCGATCTGGAACGCAAGCAGATCCCCGGAAGGAACGGTGACCTGGTTCTGAGCAACCAGCGCTACAACAATGTGAAACTGAGCTATCATGCCGGGATCATTCACGACTTTGAAAAGAACTATACGGCCCTCTCGAACTTCCTTTTGTCCAATCCCGGCTACAAGGGAAGCGCCAACTGGAACGCCTACATCGAGCTCTCCAACAACGAGTTCCCGAAATTGAACCCCGGCGCCAATCAGATCGCGCTGATGACCGGCATTGAGAAGATCGAAATGATCCCAAGGTGGTGGTGCCTATGAAGCCGATTCTTTACCCTGCCGGAGAAACACAGTTTGTCTCCAATGGGCTGGGCCGACTTTCGGACGCAGTCAGCTGCAAGGTGGTGGAGGAACGGAACGGCCAGTATGAGCTGGAGCTGGAATATCCGGTCACAGGGCTTCACTACGCCGACATCATGGAGGAGCGCATCATCTGCGCACGGCATGACGACACCGAGGACATCCAGCCTTTCCGGATTTATAAGATCACCCGTCCGATGAACGGGATCGTGACGGTCAATGCACGGCACATCACCTACCAGCTTTCCAAGGTGGTGGCGATGCCGTTCACGGCAGATAACTGCGCAGCAGCCCTGCAGGGCCTGATCGACAATGCCGAGGGCGACTGTCCCTTTACCGTATGGACGGACAAGGACCTGACTGCTTCTTTCACTGTCTCTCAGCCTGCCACCGTCCGGTCGCTTCTCGGCGGTGTGGCCGGGTCCATCTTGGATGTGTACGGCCCCGGCGAGTTTGAATGGGACCGCTTTACGGTGAAGTTCCATGCCAGCCGAGGAATCAACGCAGGAGTCATGATCCGCTACGGCAAAGACCTGACGGATGTCAAGAAGACCACGGACACCAGCAACATCTGGACCGGAATCGTGCCCTTCTGGGTAGGACTCAATGATGAGGAACAGGAAACGCTGGTCACGTTGCCGGAGAAGGTCATCTACGCGGAGAACAGTGATGACTATGTATACCGCATGGTCATTCCGGTGGACATGAGCTCCTATTTTCTGGAGCGGCCCACCGAGGAACAGCTCCGCACCCGCGCCGAGAGCTATGTCCGGGCAAATGCGGAAACCGGCATCCCGGCAACTATCGAGATATCCTTCGTGGCCCTGTGGCAGACAGAGGAATACAAGAACATCGCTCCGCTGCAGAAGCTCCGGCTCTGCGATACCGTGACCGTCTACCACAGAGGCCTCGGCATCGAAAACAGCGCCAAGATCGTATCGGTCACTTATGACGTGTTGCTGGAGCGATACCAGGCCATGACGGTCGGCGATGTGCGGACCAACCTGACGGATACCATGCGGGCGATCTCGGCAGAGATAAATAAGGATAATCCCACAGTCAGCGCCATCAAGAATGCCATTAGCCACGCGACCACGATCATCTCCGGAGGCCTCGGTGGCAACGTCGTCATCAATACGAATGAAGACGGCCAGCCCATTGAGATTCTGGCGATGAATACAGCGGATATCACGTCCGCCACGTATATCCTGCGGCTGAGTAAGGAAGGCATCTCGGTGTCCACTACCGGGTATGCCGGTCCCTATACGACCGTGATGCAGCTTAGCGGTGGCATCAGCTCGGACTTCCTCCGTGGCGTCATTGATGCTGCGCTTGTGAAGAAAGGTTCCCTCGCAGACAAGGCCAATAACATCACATGGAACATGATCACCGGCGCTTTCAAGGGAACCAATATGGCCTTGCGCAGTGGACGTACTGGTCCCGGAAGCAGGCGCTGCTTGAGTTTGCGAAAGGCTCTGGGAAGTCCATCGGGGATCTGCAGACGCAGCTGGATTTCCTGTGGAAGGAGCTGCAGGGATATACCTCCGTCCTGAATACCCTGAAAAGCGCGACTACCGTGAAGACAGCTTCCGATGCCGTGCTCACCGGATATGAACGTCCTGCGGATCAGGGTGATGCGGTCAAGGAAAAGCGTGCCGGGTACGGCCAGACCTACTTTGACAAGTATGCTGGCACGAAGACGGAAAAGCCCGTTGCTACCTGCACTGCTACCAAGGTCATCGCTGTGGCCGTCGAGCAGATCGGATACAAGGAGAAGGCCTCCAACAGCTCTCTGGATGACAAGAGTGCCAATGCCGGAGACGCCAACTACACCAAGTACGCCAGAGACTTCGACTAGAAGTATCCCAGCTGGTACAACGGGAAGAAGAACGGCTTTGCATGGTGCGACATGTTCGTTGACTGGTGTTTCCTGACGGCCTTCGGCTATGAGAAGGCGCTGGCGCTGCTCTGCCAGCCGGAGCGCTCTGCAGGCGCGGGATGCACCTACTCTCTGCGCTACTTCAAGAATAAGGGACAGTTCCATACCAGCGATCCTAAGCCGGGAGATCAGATTTTCTTCGGTACGTCGCTGGACAACTCCACGCACACCGGCATTGTTGAATCCGTGGATAAGAAGCAGGTCCACACAATTGAGGGCAACACCAGCAATCAGGTAGCGCGGAGGAATTACTCTCTGACCAATAGCCGTATCCTCGGTTATGGCAGACCTTCCTATGACGCTGCCGGAGCTGTGGTTCCGGTCACACCCGCCACTCCTGCTGCCCCGCAGGTGAAGGACGTACCCTTCCTCGTGAAGGTCAGCATCCGGGATCTGAATATCCGTAAGGGTCCTGGTACCAACTACAGCCGCACCGGCTCCTATACCGGCATTGGCGTGTTCACCATCGTGGAAGTACAGTCCGGGCAGGGCTCCAGCTCCGGCTGGGGCAAGCTCAAGTCCGGTGCTGGCTGGATCAGCCTCGACTATACCAAAAAGCTGTAATTTGACCCTCTGGGCCTGTGGGAGAAATCCTGCAGGCCCACTTTTTTTATTTCTGCCCGCTCAAAACGCCTCCCAATCTCCAGTGGAAAGTGAGAGAAGCCCTCTCGGACTGGAGGATATACCTATGACGCAGATCACTTTACCCGTTTCCGATCTCGCCGCTGTGCTTGATGGGGTGACCACGGATCATTTTTTTACAGAGGAGCAATTCCAACGGGATGTCGATTATTTCCGGGCTCAGCAGATTACAAAAAGCATGTTGGATGCTGGACTTATTTCCTTGTCTCAATTCGACAAATTGTCCAATTTGAACCGGAAAACTTTCTCTCCCTTCCTCGCAGATATATTCCCGAATACCGTTGATAAGTCTTCAAAACAGAGGTAATATGCGACACTACCGAAGGGAGGTGAAGCCTTGAAAAAGGTTACAAAGCTCGGTGCTGGCAAGGCACCGAAGGCAAAAAAGAAGCTGCTCCGCGTAGCTGCATACTGCCGTGTTTCTACAGGCAGTGACGCGCAGCTCGAAAGCCTCGAAGCGCAGAAGCAGCACTATGAAAACTATATCTCCGGACGGGATGACTGGGAATTTGCAGGTCTGTACTTTGATGAAGGCCTATCCGGCACCAAAAAGGATCGCAGACCGGAGCTCCTCCGTATGATTTCCGATTGCGAGGCCGGTAAGATCGACTTCATCCTTACGAAGTCCATCAGCCGATTTGCCCGGAACACAACGGACTGCCTGGAGATGGTCAGAAAGCTGCTGGAGCTGAACATCCCGATTTACTTCGAGAAAGAAAATCTGAATACCAGCGCAATGGAAAGTGAGCTCTTTCTCGCCATTCTAAGCAGCATGGCCGAGGGAGAGTCTACATCCATTTCCGAAAACAGCAAGTGGTCGATTCAGAAGCGGTTCCAGAATGGCACCTTCAAAATCAGCTATCCGCCTTACGGTTACGAATGGAATGGTGAGCAGATGGTGATCAATCTGGAGCAGGCTGAAGTTGTACGCTGGATGTTCGCGCAGGTGCTTTCCGGAAAGGGAACGCAGGCAGTCGCTGACGCACTGAATGAGAAAGGCGTCCCCAGCAAAAAAGGAGGACGCTGGACTGCCACTACGGTGCGCGGCATGCTGGCCAATGAAAAGTACACTGGCGATGTGATCTTCCAGAAAACCTATACGGACTCCCAATTCAACCGCCATGTCAATCGTGGAGAGAAAGACAGATATGCCCTTTCCGATCACCATGAAGCAATCATCAGCAGGGAGGACTTCGATGCTGTCCGTGCCTTGATTCAGCAGCGCGGCAGAGAGAAAGGCATCGACAAGGGCAGCGGCAAATACCAGAATCGGTACTGCTTCTCCAGCAGGATCATCTGTGGTGAATGCGGCGGCTCCTTTAAGCGTCGGATACACTCCTGCTCCGGGAACAAGTATGCCGCTTGGTGCTGCAGTACGCATATCAACGACAAGAGCCACTGCTCCATGAAATATGTGGAGGACGAGGTTCTAAAGGCTGCCTTCATCACCATGATGAACAAGCTGATCTACTCTCACCGCATGATCCTGAAGCCCTATGTTGAAGCCCTCCGCTCGGAGAACAAGGACGGCTCCTTAAGAAGAATTCAGCAGATCCAAACGCTGCTTCTTCAGAATTCCGACCAGCGCGAAACCCTGACGAAGCTCATGGGACAGGGCTACATTGATCCGATCATTTACAACGAAGAAAACAACGCCCTGCTCCGGCAGGCTGACGATTACCGGGCTGAGATCAATATGCTGAATAAGAATATCAGCGGCGATGCCAGTCACCTGCAGGCAGCGACGGCCCTGCTTCACTTTGCAGGCAAAAGCGCTATGCTCGACGCATTTGACGAAGAACTGTTTGAACAGACCGTTGACCGCATCATCGTCCAGTCCCGGAGCGAGTTTGTCTTCGAGCTGAAATGCGGTTTGAAATTAAAGGAAAGACTAACTATTAAAAGTCAAGCCCCAAAATGAGGAAAGTTGTGAATTGGTGAAGAGTTAAAAAAGGGTGCACAAAAGTAAGCGTCCAGTAGGGCGCTCTGAGAAACATGGTCAAGAATTTAA
>Ga0256405_10004591_pt1 | contig 25566 bp, 25 predicted proteins | sample RumenRJG_02DNA_FD_189096 | JGI IMG/M metagenome (GOLD analysis project Ga0256405, IMG submission 189096) | Bovine rumen microbial communities from Lethbridge, Alberta, Canada - RJG_02 | ecosystem: Host-associated > Mammals > Digestive system > Stomach > Rumen | place: Canada: Alberta... | reverse complement strand
TAATTGAACGCGGCGCATCACTTCTAGGCTGGGAACTGAATGATTTGATTCAGCGTACAATTAATGCATTAAGGACATTCAGACCGTAAAAACAAAAAGCGGATAATAATGGCCTGACGCAGCAGGTACTTGTTGATTCCGCTCTCAAAACTGATGAACGCGCACATAATGAAATGCAAAGATTCACCGCAATCTGCATTATTCTGAAAGGCGGATATTTGCCCCGGAAGAGTGAAGTAAACCAGCGTCGGTTCATTGCAGTGTGAAAAATCCAAAGTACAAGAAGAACCATTCCCAGAATCTGATGAATGCGGTCATCGGGAAAGAGAAGTGTTCCGCCCATGAGGATAATTGAGAGCTGAGGCCTACACTTTTCGGAAAGGAGATGATTTTACCGGCTTACAGGAATTATTTCCATTATCTTAGTATCTTAGCGTTTTTCGCCTTTTAACTGCTTTTTATTTTCATACATTTTCTTGTCGGCACGTAAAAATACTGGCGCAACAATATCGTCATTATCGAACCTTGCCATTCCGCAGGCAATAACAATGCCGCCATTTCTTCTGGATTCAGCATTATGCTCAGCAAAAGAATTCACCAGCTTTTCTATATTTTCATAATCTTCACCACACGAAACCGCAACAAATTCATCTCCCCCGATACGGAAAACCGGGCTGTGCTTGAACCTCTGACAAATTAACTTGCAGGCATCGCAAATATAAATATCTCCAGCCTGGTGCCCTTTTGTATCATTTATCTTTTTAAGATCATTAAGGTCAAATACCGTAATTGCAAAATCACCCTGACTATTATTTGCAATCTGACGGTTCATTTTTTCCACTAATTCATTATAAGCAAGCTTATTCCTGATACCTGTAAGGGCATCTAAATTTGCTCTTGTGTTTGCATTGGCAAGGCGTTCATCATATTCTTTTTTGATGAACATTGCTTCTGTAACGTCCTGACAAAGCCCTAAAAGGCACTCTCTTCCAGTGGTGTCGGTGAATTTTAGCTTAGTAGTCTGGAATCTGCGTGGATTTCCGACAGCATCAGGGACATCTTCATAGAAAATATACGCTTTATCCATTGCCAGTACTTTTTTATCATCTTCTATGAAGTGGTATGCGGTTGCTTCGTCAAATATTTCAAAATCAGTGAGCCCCACCACGCCCTCAGGCGTTTCTTTATGAGCATAATCAGCAAAAGCCTGATTGCACGCAAGGTATTTTCTTGTGTTAATATCTTTTGAAAAGGTCATCGCAGGCATGTTTTCCAAAAGAGAGGAAACAGATTCCTGAAGGGCCAGAATTTTCTGATAAACATCGGTAGTTTCGTCCATATACGATATATGTGCCAAAACCACGTCATCTTCCATATGAACAAATTTAACTACCGAACGAATAAGTTTGGGGATGCCGCTGTTTCTTGCACGCGAACGATAGACAACATCATATCTATCATCCTTCGAAAGAAGACTCAAGATTTCTTCTTTGATTCGTTTTACATCACTTGTATGAATTATTGAAAAACTATCCTCTTTAAGCACATCATAAGCCTGTTCCAAGCTTTCAAACTCGAACAGCTCACAGAAACCTTCCGAAACTGTAACAGGAAAAATTCCATTTTCTGTATACTGAAAGATTGCAATCGGAGTCTGTAAGTTTTCATATGCGTTTTGAATATTCTCTGAAAAACGAAATAGTTCCCCCATGAATCAAAATATATCATGTATTTTTCCAAAAATATATTTAAAATCTATTTTGTTCCCAGTTTTTTAAGCCATGCGTCCACGCTCTGCTCGGCTTCTGCACGCTGGTTCTGAGCCGTGTGGCCGTAAATTGCAAGTCCTCGTTTTATGTCTGCTTTCGGGTAGAGTTTTTTCATTGCGCTGCCGGCATTTGCAAGCCCGCTTCCTTCATGCGTGGTAAAAGGAATGACAGTTTTTCCGTTCAAATCGTGTGCTTCCAAGAATGTGTAGAGTACCATCGGAAGATCACCCCACCACACCGGCCAGCCGATGTAGATTGTATCGTAATTCGAAGTGTCAAAGTCGCCTTTGTATGCCGGACGCATCTTCTTACGCTGCTCGTCTTTTGCAAGTTCAATACATTCTTTGTATTTTTTGGGATATGCTTTTTCCGGCACAACTTCAAAAATATCTGAACCGGTTTTTGAAGCGATCATCTTTGCAATAATCGCCGTGTTTCCTTCGGTGATCGTACCGACGTTATAGTTTTCATCTGTACGGCTGAAATACAGCACAAGTGATTCTGCTGAAAGAGATCCTGCCGTTGTAAAAGCAAAAACTGCGGCAATAAAAATTGATTTGATTTTCATAATACTACTCCTTCTGTACTTCCGGATTCGTCGCAACCTTACGGTTGCTTACCTATTCCTTTTGGAAACTTGGGTCTTGATACTTAATTAGTTTTGCTGGTACTCCACCTACTACTGCGTAATCAGGAACATCTTTCGTTATGACCGCACCTGCTGCAACCACCGCGTATTTTCCTATTGTCACGCCCGGACACACTGTCACGTTGATACCGAGCCACGCATTCTTTTTTATTGTGACCTTACCGTAGGTGTATTTTGTATGACGCTCGTTGAAGTCATGATTGATTGTCGCAATACGGACACCAGGTGCAATTGAAACACCATCTTCAAATTCAATGCCGCCGCTCGCACTCAGAATTGCCGAGTGATTGATGAACACATTCTTCCCGAACTTCACACGGTTTCCAAAGTCACAGATAAACGGCGTGAGGATTCTGATTCCGTCAAGCTTTCGGCCGAAAAGCGCTTCCAAATCTGCCACATACGTCGGGTCATCAGGCAGTTTTGCATTCGCTTTTGCGCAGAGCGTTCGGGCACGAATCATCTCCACAGAAGCTTCTTTAAAATATTCCTCGCGGCAGTCAGTCGGACCGCCTTCGTCCATCAGTTTGTAGACATATCCTTTTTCGTAAGTCATCGTTATACCTCACAGGTAAACAATTTTTTGTATTCTTCGTCAGTTAGACCTTCAAACCATTCAGTCGCAAGTCCACGGCCCGGAACTATTATAGAAATCATCTCGCACCAGCTGTTGCTTACTGCACCGTGCCAGTGTTTGATATTTGCAGGAATATTTACCACATCACCAGGCTTTAAAAAATGAACAGGTTTCCTCCGCTACAGTCCGTTGCTTGCCAGCCATTTCTTTACACTAGATTCTGCACTGTTACATGAAGAACCGCTTATTGCAAGTCCTCTTACAACTTCTGTATGCGGGCAGAGCTTCTTAATGTCGCTTTCGCTTCTTCCCATACCGCTTCCTTCGTGAGTACAGAACGGAAGAATCTTTTTACCTGAAAAATCAGCGCTTTCAAGGAAAGTGAAAACAGCCTGCGGCATTGTTCCCCACCAGCATGGATAGCCAAGCACAATCGTGTCGTAATCTGCGATGTTCGGAAGGTGGCCTGCAAGTTCAGGGCGTGCGTTTGCTCTTCCTTCTTTCTGTGCTTCATCGCAGCATTCCTTGTAGTTTACCGGGTAAGTTTTTACCGTTTTGATTTCAAACAAATCTCCGCCCGTTGCCTGCTGTGCAAATTCCGCACCAACAGCCGTATTTCCTTTTGAAATTTTACGGATTGAACCGCCGAAATAGTTTTCTCCCGTGTGCGAAAAGTATGCTATCAAAGTTTTCATATCTGCCTCCATATCAGTCGTGAATTTTCCAGCCGCTGATCTTCTTTACAAACTCAGGGTCAAAATGATTTACAATTTCACTGTGACCGATATCAAGCTTAGAAATCTGCTCCATATCCTCAGCATCAAGTGAAAAATCCCACACATCAAAGTTCTGTTCCATGCGTTCCTTATGCGTTGACTTCGGAATCACGACTACACCGCGCTGGATGTTCCACCGCAGAATCACCTGCGCGGCAGTTTTTTCGTGCTTATCCGCAATATCACGCAGAAGCGGATTCTTAAAAATGTCATGTTTACCCTCGGCAAACGGCCCCCACGCCTCAGGTATAATGCCGAACGATTTCATCGTTCTGAGCGCATCAGCCTGCTGAAAAAACGGATGCAGTTCTACCTGATTCACCGCAGGAATCACTTTTGCATGCATGCACAAGTCGGCAAGCACATGCGGATAAAAATTGCTCACACCTATCGCACGGATTTTTTCAGCCGCGTACAGTTCTTCCATCGCACGCCAGGAACCGTAATAATCGCCCATCGGCTGATGAATCAAATACAGATCGATGTACTCAAAACCAAGCTTTTTAAGCGAAGTTTCAAACGCAGCCTTTGTCGCTTCATATCCTGTGTCCTGAATCCAGAGCTTTGTAGTGATAAAAAGATCTCCTCGCCTTACCGTTCCGTCGGCAATCTTTTTTGCAACCGCACGGCCCACGGCCTCTTCGTTCATATAAGCTGACGCAGTATCAATCAGACGGTAGCCGGAATCAATCGCATCAATTACTGCCTGCTCTGCAACCGCCCCTTCCGGCACCTGGAATACTCCGAAACCAAGCTGCGGCATCGTAATGCCGTTGTTCAGTGTTACATACTCCATAACATGCTCCTTACAGCTAAAAGTGTAACGGATTACATGGTGATTTGTACAATAGAACTTTTGCATATCAGTATTCATTTTTTTTATACTGGCAGAATCCGTCCGCAGGTGATAAACTGTTTCTATGATAGAAACCTATATCATTGAACAGCTTGCTGCGGTAGCAAAATACGGCACGCTTTCGAGGGTTGCGGAAACGCTGCACATATCGCAGCCGGCGCTTACCCGCAGTATGCAGAAACTGGAAGATGAGCTCGGCGTAAAACTCTTTGAACGCTCTAAGAACCGCATCACGCTGAATAAGCTCGGCGAGCTTGCCGCACGCCATGCCGAAGTCGTGATGACCGCGCACAACGAAATGATCCGCGCCGTACAGGAAGCGGACCGGCAAAGCCGTACGTTCAGCTACGGTTCAATCGCACCCGCTCCGATGTGGGAAGTAACACCGATTCTTTCGCAGCTCTACATGGGCATGACTGTAAGCTCAGATCTGCAGGAAAATGACGATGTGCTTGTACGGGGACTTGATGACGGCACGTACAAAATTATCATTCTGACGCATCCGCTTGATGAGGAAAAATATTTCAGCTGTGAGTTTCTTCATGAAAAACTGTATATGCTGCTGCCAAAATCACACCGGCTTGCAGGGCGTCCATCCTTGCATCTTAAGGATCTTGCAGGCGAGAACATTCTGATACACAGTAAAATCGGCTTCTGGTATTCGCTCGTCAAAGAAAAAATTCCCGACGCAAAATTTCTTGAACAGCACGAGCTTTCAACCTTGCGTGAAATTGTAAAAACAGCGGATATTCCTTCTTTTGAGACGAATGTTTCCATTGTCGGAGATTCGCTGCCGAAAAACAAAGTAATGATTCCCTTTGATGATTCGGAAGTGGATGTAAAGTTCTACTGTATCTGCAAAAAGGAAAACCGGCAGGAGCTGACCGCACTGTATTCCGCGCTAAAAATGAACTGACCCCTGTACGGCTTGCCGTATGGTCAGTTCACATCATTTTGTTTTTGATACAGAGAACTCCGCCGTTACATCGCCTTTTCCAAGCATTGATTTAAGCTCCGCCTGTGTCACTCCGTTGATTTTTCCGAGCCGCGTAAAGTTCCAGCTGTTCGTATCGTAGTAAATTGTAATCTGATTTCCCTGATATAATATGATATCGCCGGCATCGGCCGGCCTATTTGCCGCAGCAGCATCCGCCGGTACCGGCAGCGTTGTCAGCGTTATACAGCGCCTGCTCCACCTCGGCCGGAGAAAGTACTTTACCGCAGCTGGCCACTTTGCCGTTAACCATAAGCGCAGGCATGCTCATCACGCCCGCCTCCATGATTTTCTGCAAATCGTTGACATACTCTACATTGCAGTCCAATGATGCATTCTTCACTGCCGTAAGTACGTTCTCATGCAGTTCGTGGCACCGCTTACATCCGCTGCCCAGTACTTTCACTTCAAATTTTGCCATTGTTTTCTCCTATACCAGCATGGTCTGCACCGCATTGAACACATAGCCCGTCACTATGATGCCCGCCACGCAGATGACGATAAAGACGGAAAGCAGCCGTGCCTTTACTACCTTATTCAACATGATGAGCGACGGCAGGCTCAGCGTCGTCACAGCCATCATAAAGCTCAGAACAACCCCTAAAAGGGCACCCTTAGCAAGCAGGCTTTCAGCAATCGGAATACAACCAAAAATATCCGCATACATCGGAGCTCCGAGCACGGTTGCAAGCACTACGCCGAGCGGATTTTTATCACCCAGCACACGCGTAATCCAAATTTCAGGAATCCAGTTATGAATAAGAGCCCCCGCAGCCACGCCTGCCAGAATATACGGAAACACCTTTTTAAGCGTAGATAAGACCGAGTCCAGAGCGGACTGCAGCCGCTCCCGCTGTGCCGGTACAGCGTCCTCATACTCCGGCTGTACTGCACGCGCGCTGCGGATAAAATCTGCCACCTGCGATTCCATGTGCAGATGCTCGATGATCGAACCGCCTGCAACGGCAATCACCAGACCGGTAACCACATATGCGGCGGCAATCTTCCAGCCGAAAATGCTCATCAAAAGCACAAGCGAACCTAAATCCACCATCGGAGAAGAGATAAGAAAACTGAACGTAACGCCGAGCGGAAGCCCCGCCTGCGTAAATCCCATAAAAATAGGAATTGAAGAGCATGAGCAGAAAGGGGTGACCGTACCAAGCAGGGCGGCAATACTTCGCGCCCACACGCCCTGAAACCGACCCATAATACGTCTGCTTTTTTCAGGAGGAAAATATGACTGAATATACGAAATAATAAAGATCAGCACAAACAGCAGCACGGTGATTTTTATCACATCATATACAAAAAACTGAATGCTTGCGCCGAGCCGTTCGGATATATCCAGACCAGCAGCTTGTACTCCCCGCCCTATAAACGTACTGAGCCAGCGCATTCCTAAAACCTGATTCTGAATAAAATCCCACATAACAGACTCTCCCTGTTCACAACTGTCATATTGACAATCGTCTATATGATACTAGCAAACAGATAGATACCTGTCAATATATCATGACTATTTATGCGGCTGCGTACCGCAGGAACAATCAGAATCAGTACAGGGAGAATCGGAACCGGCATGGCTGCATGCACAGCTGATATCACCGATAACGGTTTTAAATTCAGAAAATTTTACGCAGTTAATCGCATAGTACGCCCAGCGGCTTTCCTTACGCACGACTACCAGTCCGCAGTCAGCAAGGATTTTCATGTGGTGCGAAAGCGTCGGCTGAGTGATCGCAAGCGCATCAAGAATCTTACATGCGCACAGCTCTCCGTCCGTAAGCATTTTGATGATTCTTACACGGTTTTCATCCCCGAGCGCCTTACATACTTTTGCAATTTCTTGTTCTGTCATGCGATACTGCCATGCTGAGCATTCTCAGCTTTCATACGTTTTCAGAATATTCTGGGCGGTCACCACGCGGCTCTGTCGCAGATCCATGGACTGCTTTTCAATATAACGGTGGGCCTGCACCTCCGTCATATTCAGATACTGGATCAAAATACATTTTGCGCGGTCAACCAGCCTGATTTCAGATATTTTTTTCTGCAGCTGCAGGTTCTCAGACTCAAGCTTCATTACCCGGCGGCGGCTGGCAGTAAGCAGCTTAACTGCCTGATAGAAGAATTCCGGACTCACCGGTTTTGGCAGCACAAATACCCCCGCATCTTCTACAGAAGTATCAATATCCGCAAGTACTTCCTGTCTTACTATAAGAATAATGCCCGCTGCAGAAGTCTCCGCGGCATATAATGAAAGATCATCACCAAGCTCATCGGGCAGCGGAGTATCAATGATAATCAAATCAAATTCATCATCGATTAAATCCCTGCGCCCTTCAGCCCCGTTCTGCGCCGTTACAATACGCGAGAACATGCCGGAGCTCAGCATGCCGGATATAATTTCCATTGTAGTATGTGTGTTTGAAACAATAAGCACACTGTCCATGATCTGTCAGCCCCCGGGTTTCAGACTAACAATACGCACTCAGACTGGATAATTCGGAAAGATATACTTTCCGCAGAGCCTCGGGCAGTACAGACTGTACAAAACTGCTTTCTTCCGCAATGAAAACAGCATTACGCAGACTTGGCGGCAAAACCTCCAGTTTACTGGCAGCTTCTGTCTCTTTTGTTGGCCAAACTATCTGTGTTTTTGCTCTCTCTGCCTGCAGCAGCACCTCATAATCCGTCGGCTCCTGCAGCGGCAGCTTGTTTGCTATGCCGTCCAGACCGGCACGAATAATCAGCGAAAGCGCAAGATACTGGTTGCACATCGGATCAGGCGAGCGCAGCTCCAGCCGCTTAAGCTCGCCGTCTTCATTAGGAATCCGAACAAGCTGGCTGCGGTTCTCATGGCTCCATGTAATATATTTTGGAGCCCCGAAATTGCCCAATCGGGAATAAGATTTCACCATAGGATTCAGAAACACCGTTATCTCAGCTATATGGGCAAGGATTCCCGCAAGAAACTGCTTTGCCTCTTCACAATACGGCTCAGAAGCAAAAATATTCTGCTTGTCCTTATGCAGAGAAATATTGATATGCATTCCGCTGCCGGGTAAACTTTCGTTAACACAGGGGCTGAAGTCCGCATACAGCCCGTGACGCGCAGCAATTGTCTTTACAATCGTCTTGAACGTGGCGACATTATCGCCTGCTTTCAGCAGCGTATCATAATTAAAATCAATCTCATGCTGGCCGGGACCGCTTTCATGGTGAGATTTTTCCGGGCGCAGTCCCATATCAATAAGCGTAAGGCAGATGTCACGACGCACGTTCTCTCCCTTGTCATCAGGCGCAAGATCACAGTACCCGGCACTGTCGTGCGGAATATTTGTTCTGCAGCCCTGCTCATTCAGCAGGAACAGGTAGAACTCACATTCTGTACCAATCTGTACTTCATAGCCGAGCTTACGCGCATAGTCTTCCGTCTGCTCCAACAGATAGCGGCAATCACCATCGAACGGCGTCCCGTCAGGCTTTCTGACATTACAGAAAAAACGTACTACGCGCCCATGCTGCGGACGCCATGGCAATACACATAAGGTGGAAGGATCCGGCACCAGAAACAGCTCGGTTCTGCCTTCCTTAAGGAATCCTTTTGTGCCGCTCGCATCAAAAGAAATACCATGAGAAAAAGCTTTCTCCAGCTCTGACGGCTGAATAGAAATGCTCTTTATGGTACCGAATATATCGGTAAAAAACAGCTTTATAAACTTTACGTCGTTCTCTGCAATATACTGCAGAACCTCACTTTCTGTATATGCCATGGTTTCTCCCTCCAGAACATGCACATGCCATACATGCGCACAGACACTACATCATCAGCTACATGATTTCTTCCAATGCCTCAACAACATCAGGATCAAAAATATGGGGCTGATCTTTCAGCGCGGCAATGGCAGTCTCTTTGTCCGTAATCGCACGGTAATTGCGGGTACTGGACATTGACACATACGTTTCTGCCACACGGATAAGCCGCGCCACATGGGGAATCGTCTCTCCTTCAAGCCCCTCAGGATAGCCGGAACCGTCCATATTCGCATGATGCTTACCGGCCGCATCCTTAAAGATCGTCCAATACCGCTTAGGCACAAACTGCAGGTAATCGTTGAAAAGCTCCACATGGCGGCGCAGCTCCTGCCGCTGTTCTTCAGTCAGCGTCTCAGCAGTCAGCACTTCGGGATCAAGCGCAAGGAAGCCTGCATCATACACCATAGCGGCACAGAAGTACACGGAAGCAGTCTGCTGCTGCTCTCCCATCTGCAGTGCCAGCTTATATACCAGCTCGCTTACATTCTTTGAATTGTTCTTGCGGCCGGTAGCCTGATCAATCTTGACGCCAAGCTCCTCGCACTTTATGGCAAGCTCCTGCAGCTCTTTCTGCTCTTCTTCCGTCATTTCCGGTTCGGGCAGCGCATCAGTGTTCCATTTAGTGCCGCTGACGCTTTTTATTACACTTGCACCATACAAGTTGGTCACACCGCCCAGACGCAGCATAGTGTTGGTAGTGGCGTTCTGCATAGCCGCCACCATTTTGAGCGTAGCTTCAAACTGCTCGTGCTGCCGCCGGCTGCTGCGCATAGCCATCTGAATGATGAACATGACAATAAGAAAAATAAGCAGGAGCACGCCGGCAATAACAAAGATTGCTGTGGTTATGACCCGGAAAGAAGAACGGTTCTGTTCCGCAGTCTTATTCAGCCCCTCGCCGATCGTATCAAAGCTTTTATTCAGTGAGCCGACACTGGTGCTCAGATTTTCCAGAAGCTTGCTCTGCTCACTCTGCGCCCGCTGCTGTGCATCAAGCGTCTTCTGGTTCATCTCCAGATTCTCCTGATGCATGCGCCGCGTTTCCTGCTGCTGTGCAGCTTCCTTACGCTCGGCGGCGGCAGCGTTCTGCTTTTCACGCTGGCTGTCTATCTGCCGTATAAGTGATGTAAGCTTAGCGTTATTTATACGGGGATACTGCTGCAGATTATCCTTTATTTCCTCCAGCAGATCATACTCATTTTCATCCCGGACAATCTCCAGACGGCTGGCATACACCGTCTGTGCCATAAGCACCAGAGAATCCGGCATTTCCGAATTCTTATTCAGCTTAAGCGCAGAATTAATATCGTTATATGCCGCATCATACCGTCCGGCACTATAATCATCGTTGGCCTTTGTAAGAAATCTTTCTGTCAGAGCGCTGGTATCAGCAAATACGCCAGCCAGAACAGTAAGCAGAACCGAAACAACCAGAACCCGTCTTTTACTTTGTAACATTTCCAACCCCAAAACCTACTATCATACGCAAGCGGTTCTCCATACCGCCGTCAAGCATATATAGTGTATCGCATAAACCTATATCCAAACCGATGCGCGCCTGATCCATATTGACCAGCGGCAGGGTAAGAAAAGCACCGCTTTCCATTGCAAATTTCATAGTACTTTCGGCAAAATGTGCCGGATAATAATCACCGAACAGCTTGAATTCCAGCGGACCGGCCTGTATATGCTCAAGACCCACGCCCAATACCGGAGACATAAACGTTTTATGCACCTTACGCACCTTGTCGGCATCGCTGCCGTCACTGGTCAGCATGGCGGCAAATCCGGTACGGAAGAACAACCTGCGGCTGAGCCTGTTTACAGAAAGCTTGGGAATAACGCGCAGCGTAGAAAGCATGGTGCCGTCACTTTGAGAGATTGCAAGCGGCAGCACTTCCGCGCTCAAATCACAGCCGATACCGAGCGTCTCCGCCAGATAGACTGCCGAACCGTACACCGCAATACCATAGCGCAGGCTTGTATAGTTTTCCGAAGAAACCGTAACCGGACCAGTATCCGCCATACCAAATACGCCCCGCAGCGCCAGACGCGAATACTGTTCATCAGCTCCCTGCAGATATACAGATTCGCCGGAGGAAGTTTTTACCGTCCGATATTCATCGCCCACAGAGGCAAGCACCGTACGCCGCTCCTGCTCTGCAAGAGCTTTTTTTACCATTGCTTCCTCTTCCCGTCTGCGGGCCTCGGTTTCCTGCCGCGTAATACCGTCATCAATGACAGAATACAACTCAAGCGCAGCATCATTGTCCATATTATTGTCAATGACCACAAGACACGCATCGCGCGCGAATAAAAAATCCTCTTTGATAACCATGAGACGGATTTTTTTCATAACATAGTTTTCGTACAGAGGATAGTTCGCAGCCTGCCTGTTATCTCCAAGCACAGCAATAAGCTGTTCGTCAGATTTTTTTGTAAATGCTTCGTCTATTGCCTCATAAACCTCCGCAAGGGAAACCGGCTCAGAAAAAACGGGAGCAGCCGGAACCGCAAACAGCAGGCCCAGAAAAACCGGACAAAGCGTTAGTTTTAAATACATAGAAAGCACAGTTTATATTACCACAAAATGGGGATGACAGTCTATTTTCCTACACAAAAATGCGAAAAGATACTGTCCAGAACATCATCAGGCGTCACTTCACCCGTCACTTCGCCCAGACTGTCAAGCGCATCCTCCAGATCCTGTACCACCGCATCCAGCGTATAGCCGCTGGTTTCAAGCGCATGGCGCACGCAGCCCAGCGCCTCTTTAACCGCGGCTTCCTGACGGGCGGATCCAAGGCCCGCCTGCTCGCGCTCAGCGCCGCCGCTGCCCGTAATCACGCCGCACACCGCTGCCGTGAGGCTGCCGATGCCGGAACCTTTTTTTGCACTTGTGTGCACCACCGCGCGCAGCATCGGAAAATCTTCCGCCGTAAGTTCAGGTACCAGCGGGGCAGTCGTACCCGAGGGCAGAGCCCCGGGCTCTGCCCCGGCAGATGATTCCAGCTTGTCGCATTTATTCCACACAAACACAACAGGGGCAGGACAATGTTTCAAAAACTGCCTGTCATCATCATCAATGCCGCTCACCGCATCCGCCAGATACAGCACTATGTCCGCATCCTTTGACAGATCCCTGGTACGTTCCACGCCGTTCTGTTCTATTATGTCGCCTGTTTCACGCAACCCCGCCGTATCAAACACACGTGCGGGAATACCGCCGAAACTCACCCAGCTTTCAATCCAGTCACGCGTAGTACCCGCAATATCCGACACAATAGCACGGTCTTCCTTCAGCAGTGCATTGAACAGGCTTGATTTACCTACATTCGTTTTACCGCACAGCACCACGCGTACGCCGTCCTGATAGACCTTTTCGCTTTTCCACGAATCTACAAGAGTCTGCAGCCGGTCAGCCGCCTGACGCAGCTGCGCGGAATCAAATGCATCGGCTATCGTCTCCTCGTCCTCGGGATACTCAATCTCCACTTCAATAGCGGCCAGCGTATCAACCACCAGCTTTTTAATGCCGTCAATCTCGCTGTACAGATCCCCGGCAAGCCGCCCTGCAGCGCGGCCGCGGCCTGCATCGGTACGGCTGTCTATAATTTCCCGTACCGCCTCGGCACGGGTAAGATCGGTTTTTCCGTTGATATATGCCCTGAACGTAAATTCTCCGCGCTGGGCACGGCGGAATCCTTTGGCAAGCAGCAGATTGAATACGGCGGTAACAACCGCAGGACCTCCATGGCAGCTTATCTCCACCATATCCTCGCCCGTAAAGCTTTTCGGCGCTCTAAAAACGCTTACAAGCACCTCATCAATACGATGTCCGCCGTCCTTAATCCATCCGTAAACAATCGTGTTTCCGGCGGCTGCACACAATGCCGCAGGCCGTGAAAACACATGAGAAACAAGCTCTATGCATCCTTTACCCGAGGCACGGACTATTCCCAGCGCGGACGGCACCAATGCCGTAGCCACTGCCGCTATAGGCTCCTCAGGCGTATAACCAGTCGTATCCATAATGTATCTAACTATCTAAACCTACCGGTCTGTCAGTACAGGGATTTCCTTTGATGATGCCGGTACCAGCGGCACAGCAGAAGACACAGCTGCCGCTGCGGCCGGCGTCCAGGCACTGCCGCCGCTGAAAGCCGGCTTTCTGAACCTCAGATCGGCTTCCATAGCCTTGCCGGTGTACGGCAACGTCCCCACATCAGGCTGCAGTGTATCATAATTGCCCGTATTGTTCCAATACATATAGCCGCGGTCCACACTGTCACGCACGCCGAAGATTTCTTTCTGCACATAATCAGGGCCGTAATACTGCTTGTCATACCGCACGCTCAGATAAAACGCCTGTACCCACGGACGTACCACAATACGGTTCCGTCCGATCACCGTATTGCGGTATGTACCGTAAAAATAGATACGGTACGGCCGGTCAGGGTACGGATTATAGTTCATAAACGACTGCTCAAAATGGCTCGGATAGAACATGGGACCTATAACATCCACATAGCGGCTCAGCATCTCCACGTCCTGACCGGTTCTGGTACCGCTGCGGTACCAGCCGTTTGCGCCGTAGATATCGATACCGAGCGGCGCATCAATATTCTTCCGGGCATACGCCAGGAATGACATCAGCGCGCTTTCTTTGTCCATACCGCTCTGCTTCCACCGGTACGAAGCGTTCCCTAAATTCACGCCGTCCGTAGGAAACCTGATATAGTCAAACTGTATTTCATCAAAGCCGCGGGCAACCAGTTCTTTTGCAACCGCCACATCGTATTCCCATACTTCGGGACAGTAGGGATCCACCCAGTTCTCGTCATAATACGAAGCCTTCTTTTTACCCGTAGGCTTGCCGTCCGCATCAAGAATATCCTCATACCCTTTGATACCAATCCACGGAGCATTGGTCCGGCTGTCCCAGATGGCATATTTACCGCCGCCGTAGCGCGCAAGGTTGCGGTCCTTGAACACAACAATACGAGCTATAAGATACACACCGTCTTTCTTAAACTCAGAAATAAACTGATCAAGATTCGTCGCATACTGGCTGACGCTTCCCTTCTCCATCACCAGCGGATCGCGCGTATCATAGCGGAGCAGGCCGTAGTCATCCTTCATATCGATCACCAGACTGTTCAGCTTGTTATCCTGTATGATCTTGCGGAATTTATTAATACCGTCCAGACCGGCCTGCGCGCGCACCTGATAGGGAGGCACATAAATACTCTTCTGCCCGACAATCTTGCTGCTGTATTTTGACACCACGCGCGACGGATGAAGCAGCCACAGTTCATTGAGCGCAAATCCAGTACCAAAGCCGCTTACCGACTGCGGAATCCATGCACAGTTAACGGAACTGCCCGCCATATCAAAGAATGTATTCCACTCAGGCAGCTTTACGGGCGTACCGCGCTCCACATTATGCTTAAAATCAAATGAGCCGATGGATCCTGGCCGTGCGAACAACAGCGTATCCTCCACATGGGTGAGCGCATCAATCGTATCCAGCGGCTCTTTTCCCGTATAAAGACATTCCGCACGCTTACTCTGCCAATTCAGGCGGTACAGGTTCGGCAGGAACGTCTGTGCAATATAAATTTCCATATACGGAATACCGTCTGCAGACGTACGCCGCACCGGCAGAATATCAGATATCTCATCCGGCGAGGTCATGGACTCAAGGATTTTAAATCCTGCGGACATGTCCTTCCACTCTGGTTTGTTATCATGGGGATAGAGATATGAAAAACCAAAGATAGCATGCGACATGAACACCACCAGCTCTGAAGTATCGCTGAGCGAACCGTCGGCGCGGTACCCGGGCATGTTGGCAATCGCCACCGCCTTAATACCGGAAGTATTCGGCGCGGTCGAGCCGAGCGATTTCCATGACTGCCCGCCGTCATAAGAAATATACACATAATCTTTGGTTGCCGTGACCAGCTCCATCTGATTTGCCGGATTCACGCACAGATCTTTCAGATCTGCAATCTGTTTGCTTATAGAAATCTGGTTGTTTTCAAAATGTTCCATGGTCAGAAACGGCAGTCCCTGATTTCTGAGCTCAAAATCCCGCAGATTGCGGCTCATGACGATTCCTTCAGAAGTCAGCAGATACCACAGGGACGGCGTACGCACCACCTGCTTAACTTTGCCGCCGGTCCACAGCGGCTCCATGGCACCGCTTTTCATACGGAACAAACCGTTGTCGTTGCCTATGATCAGCATATCCTTGGGATCTTCGGCTTCCTCAAGCTTTTCAGTTCCGCCCTCTGATGTGAGCGGATACAGCGGTTTACGTACATACGCATCAGATTCTTTTTGAATATATATAGTGTCCGCCGCAGCAGGGCTTCCCGACAGCGCGACAAAAAAAGCGAGCATAAAAAAAACTATTGTACTCATACATCAAGTATCGGCAGTTCTATATACAGATTTTAGAAACAAATAGCGGCCATACGGCAAATGCTCCCTTGTTTCCTAGTAAAAACCATGCTATTTTAAGTCAGAAACAAAGCTATCATACAGAGGGAACGGGTATGGAAACGGTTACATTAGGTTCTACAGGCATCATCACCATAAAAAACGCGATGGGATGTCTTCCGATCCAACGGGATACCACCGACGTGGCGGCGCATATCGTTCGGAAAGCATACGAATCAGGATTTACTTTTTTTGATACCGCGCGCGCCTATACGGACAGTGAAACAAAAGTCGGCATCGCGCTGCATGACGTACGCGACAAAGTGTTCATAGCGACTAAAACCGCCGCCAAAACGGCAGACCAGCTGCGCGCAGACCTTGAGACGAGCCTGAAAAATCTGCAGACGGACTATATCGACATCTATCAGTTTCATAATCCTGCATTCTGCCCAAAACCCGGCGCTCCTGACGGTCTGTATGATGCCGCGCTTGAAGCCAAGCGGCAGGGAAAAATCCGCCACATCGGCATCACGAACCACCGCCTGAACATTGCCAAAGAAGCTATAGAAAGCGGACTTTACGAAACGCTGCAGTTTCCGTTCAACTACCTGTGTACGGAAAAAGATCTGGAACTCATAACACTCTGCAAGCAGCGCAATATAGGATTCATCGCCATGAAATCACTTTCCGGCGGCCTTATAAACAACGCAGCGGCAGCCTACGCTTTTGCCGCTCAGTACGACAACGTGCTGCCCATCTGGGGCATACAGCATGAAAAAGAGCTGGACGAATTCATCGCCTTCAACTCTAATCCTCCGGCCATGACCGACAGCATCCGCGAACTTATCAAAAAAGACCGCGAGCAGCTCAGCGGCAGCTTCTGCCGCGGCTGCGGCTACTGCATGCCATGTCCGCAAGGCATTGAAATCAACAACTGCGCCCGTATGTCGCTTATGATACGCCGCGCGCCGAGCGCCGCATGGCTCGGCCCTGACTGGCAGAAAAAAATGGAGCGCATCACCAGCTGTGTCCACTGCCACAAATGCTCATCGCACTGTCCGTACGGTCTGGACACCCCCGCGCTGCTTCTGGAAAACTATAAAGACTATCAGGAAGTGCTGGCAGGACGGCGCACGGTATAGCCTGCAGCCTGCAGACTATACCCTGACGGGCACAGGGAATCTCCGTGCCCGTCAGGAAGCCATGAAAGCGGTTTTTTCGAGGTGCCCTATAATATGATTATCTCATTCTTGGCTACATGCTCCGCATAGCGCGTTGTTCCCGTCTTCGCCACAACCTTGACCTTATATATTCCTGAAACAATTTCTGCAGGAATCACTGCATCAATGATATTGGTTCCGATCCGTGCATACTTAGTACAGCGCACAGAAACGCCGTCATTGATCAGGAACACGCCCTGCGCCACATCATCGGCCGCAAACTTAAGATTGCGGCCTTTCAGACGCAGCGTCATGCCTTCGTCAAACTCCAGCACTTTGGTTTCCTGAGCATCATTACCGACACAGGCCAGATCAAGTATCTTCGGATCACTCCAATAGTCACTTGCTACCTGTACATGCTCAATGTCAGGCCCGATTTCAGTAAGCGCATCCTGCTTCATCTCCATGATAATCTTAAACCGATGATTACCGGTTCCCACAGAAAACAGTCCCTGCGGGCTGTCCGTAGTACCGTTTGCCCGCGCATATATCCGGCACCACGGCAGATCGATGGTGTACCCCAGACGCAGATACCGGCACACAAGCGTACGCTCAATACTCAGCATGCTGAGCGCATCCGGTTCCGTAATCGATGCGTTGAAGTTGCTGAACTCCTTGGCAAGCTGCGTTGTGGAGAGCACCTGATTCGTGCTGCTTTTAAAGCAGTACCCGGCCTTTTCCTCATCACGAACAAGGAAATTCTTACACGTTTTGATTTCAACCATACATTCCCTCCTGTATCGGTTTAATCTGTTGTGAGCGCGCCGTACGGCTCCGCTCTTTACACAGATATAATACGCGCATTCAGGAAGGAAAATTTGTTTAATAAATTCGGTGTTTTTACTGAATTTATTAAACAAATGCAGTTTTTATAAATAACTCTCATTCAATCATCCGGCTGTGTCCATGGCATGTACATGCAGTATTGTATTTTATGCACATACAGTAAAATATCGTATGTACATACCGCATTATCCGGATTATACAATCAACATTATCCGGATTGTACATTCAGGAGTATTCGGATTGTACATTCAGTACTTTGCCGTATATACATTCAGTAATATGCTGCATGCACATAAAATATTTTAATCCATGTACATAAATTATGAGAACCTCGAGGTTCCCTTATGATTTGAACAGTATTACGGCTGGTTACACGCGCACCGGCGGCAGTTTAAAAATACTCACCAGAACCGGTCACACGGTCTATGACCCGATCCAGCTGGCCGGATTCGTACAGCAGATCAAGCACCGTATACCGTTTGCGTATCATCTGAGCCCTGCGAACCGCAGCCGCGGCAACATCGCCGGTAATACCGATATCCTCGAATGCAACGGGACATCCTGCCGTTCTGAGCATATCTTTTACCTGCTCAAAGCTGTACACCTGACTGCGTATAGCCGCCTGAATCTGCGGCAGCATCGTACGGATTTTTTCCGTACGGTCGGCACAGAATTTCTGTCTGGAAGCTTCTACAATGGCTCCGAAAGACGGCAGACTTTCATCAAATGCGGCCTGTATCTGGCGGTACCGTACATCCCAGTCCGTCACGCAGCGGCCGGAATCAATAATCGTATCAGGCGTAAATGACAACACTTCCGTCATCAGCGCGGAGCTGATCAACGTACCTATCGCTACCTTAAAGCCGTGCGAGACAATCTTTCCCTGATAGGTAAGGTGATCCATTTCCAGAATATGGCTGAAAAGGTGCTCTGCACCTGACGCAGGCCGGGAATCCTTATACAGCTCCATGGCATGCCCCACATCAATCAGGCAGGTATAAAAATCTCGCACCGCTTCGCCATTCCGCTGCAGCAGAAGCTCAGGATGGGCAATGCGAGCCTTAAGCGGCCCCTGCACTATATCCCATACAGCGGGATCCACCGCCTCGATTCCGAGCAGCTCCGCTATTTTCCAGTCGGCACCGGCCGGTACTTTGGCGAATACATCGCCGTACCCTGCGCTGATCATATCCGCAGGAGCATTGCGCAGTACATCAATATCAGCCACTATAAGCCGCGGAGAATCACAAGGCAGCGTGGTCTTAAACCCGTCCACGCTCACGGCAGCACCGGTGGCGGCAAATCCGTCCACGGACGGAGCCGTAGGTACCAGCGCATACGCACGCTTGAGCTCAAAGCTGGCACGCTTGACAATATCATTCAAGCTGCCGGATCCTTTTTACCGTAACTTCAGCATAGTCGATAAGCAGCCCTTTGTTTTCAGGACTTTTGTCGTCAAGACAATCTATGCCGCCAGGGACATCCTGCGGGTCGTGAAACTTGTAGTAACAAGTTATTACACCTTCGTTGATGCTCACACAACCACGGCAACCTAAACTAGGGTAAGGTGTTCTGTTTACTTTCCACAGTCCGTATTTTTTTAAGTTGTCTGCTATTTCCTTGCCGGAATTTTGAATGTTCTACATACTCCGGAAAGTTTCTGGTATTAAATGACAAATCCGGTTTCAGTTCATTATCGGTTGTCATAAGTTTGTTTTTTTCTGTTAAGTCGAAATGTTCTTTAAAGAAGATTGCATTGTTGTAAGTCAACAAATCATTTACGGCACACGCATACGCAAACATAAAATACAAATTGTAGCCGTCGTTTATGTAATACATAAGCGGCGTATCGTCTTCACAGCTTTTCCTCGATACATACTATTATACCCTTATCATTTTTTTACCCTGCAAGTTTTTTTTCGAGGTACACTTTATTAAAAAAAGCTGGCCGCCCGCTACGTAAGCAGCAGACGGTCAGCAAAAAGGAGGAGGTACTAACAGTGGAGGTGTGCGTCAGCCACTGTCAGTCTATTTCATAACGGCCGCAGGTTACAGCCTAAAGAAACAGCTTGTTAAGGGCACAGGCTCCTGAGCAAACCGGTACCGGCAAAATCGCCGGCCTTATCAAATAATATACATTGATCCGTGGGGAACTCGATATGAAGCGGAGCTCCGACCGGATAATCCTTCAGCCCGAACAATACCGAAGTAAATTCAAGGCCGCTGTCTGTACGTACCTTCATCACCGTTTCCATGCCGCCCGGCAGGGATGACTGTACCGTTACCGGCAGACCGTTTTCCTTAACAGAAATATATTCCGGGCGGATACCCACAGTAACAGAATCACCCTGCTGCACCCGCAGCGACGCGGAACCGGCATCAAACGTAAAGTCAATGTTCTTTGCCCGCAGCGACAGCACATTTCCCTGCACTGCCGTCACCACCGCGGCCATCATATTGATCGTAGGATTACCCACAAAGTCCGCGGCAAACGTGTTCGACGGACGTGCATATACTTCAAGCGGCGGCGCATACTGCTGCAGCACGCCTTTGTTCAGAAGGCAGATCTTAGTGGCCAGCGTCATGGCCTCAAGCTGGTCATGGGTCACATACACGAACGTAGCGCCCGTCTCATGATGCAGCCGCTTGAGCTCCGCCCGCATTTCCATGCGCAGCTTTGCGTCAAGATTGGACAACGGCTCATCCATAAGCAGAATGCGCGGATTCGTGGCAAGCGTACGCGCAATGGCCACACGCTGCTGCTGGCCGCCGGAAAGCTCCGCCGGATACCGGTCCGGAAATTCTTCGATGCGCAGCAGCTTCAGCAGTTCCTTTACGCGCTTGTCGATATCCGTACGGTTCCACTTAAGGTTTTCCAGTCCGAACGCAATATTCTGATACACCGTCATATGCGGCCACAGCGCATAGTTCTGGAACAGGAATCCCATCTGGCGCTCCGCCGGTGAAATATCTATGAACTTGTTGGAAGAAAACACCGTCTTTCCGTCTATGACAATCTCTCCGGTTGTCGGAGTTTCCAGCCCCGCAATCTGCCGCAGCGTAGTAGTCTTGCCGCAGCCGGAAGGCCCGAGCAATGTAATAAAATCGCCGTCCTCTATCGTAATAGACAAGTTATCGACGGCGGTGAACGTCGAATCAAATTTTTTGGTAAGGTTCCGTAACTCAATTTTTGGCATATCAACCTCCGATTCCTTTGTCGATAGACGCACCGGTTCCTTTGTTTACGCCCCAGTTTATAAGCAGAACGATAATTACAATCAGCAGATTGATACCGTTGGAATACTGATTCCAGCCTTTTTCATTATAGTAGAACAGCAGCGTGGTAAGCACGCGGTTCGCCGGAGTCACCAGCAGCACGAACAAAGAAAGCTCACGCATACAGCTGATGAACGGCAGCAGGTAGCCGGAGATAAAACTGCTCTTCTGAATAGGGATCACCAGTCGGAACAGGCGCTTAAACCACCGGATGCCGATCATCTCTCCCGCTTCCTCTATCTGGTTGGAAAGCTGCATCATGGCATTGATACCGCTGCGGCTTGCGAACGGCAGATACTTTACCGTGCCGATAAGCACCAGCAGTGCAAACGATCCGTACAGCGACGGCATGATGCCGTGCCTGACGCTGAACATGGACAGGTAGATGGCGCTGAACGCCATGGACGGCATAAGGTACGGAAAGAACGTCAGATTATCCACAATCGTGGCAAGCTTGGTACCCCTGCCGCGCACGATCGCATAGCCCGCCAAAAAGCCGATTGAACCGGCGGTACATGCGCAGATGACCGACAGCTTGATGCTGTTCCACAGCGCTATCCACAGCGCGGGATTACGCAGCAGGCCGGGCTCGCTGTTGGCAATGCTGTTCTGCTCCGCAGTACCGATCCAGAACTGCAGCGTAAAATTCTTGATGGAATAATCGCCGGGCAGAAGGATAATGGACTCAAGCGCAAAGCTGATAAGCGGCAGCACAGACATGCAGACCACCACCACAAGCGTGATGACCGACACCGGCATACGGATTTTCTTCAGATTCACGAGCGCAATGTTGCTGCTCTTGCCGGTAACCGTCGTATAGTTCTTACGTACACCGGTCAGCCGCTGGTTAAACGCCAGTATCGACACGCCCAGAAAAATCATGATGAACGCAATGGCATAGCCCTGTCCCGGGTTAAGGCCGTTCAGCGTACGGAACAGCTGCGTGGTGAGCACCTGATACCGCACCGGCAGACCTAAGAACGTAGGCACCGCAAAGGAGCTCATGGCGGACGAAAACACGAGCAGGAACGTAGACAGGATGGCAGGAAGAACCATCGGTATGGTTATCTTAAACAGAATGCGGCGGCGTGTGCTTGCAAGCATCAGCGCGGCCTCCTCAAGATTCGCATCCATATTGCGCAGGATGCCGCCTATCATAATATAGGCGAACGGCGAATAGTGCAGGCCCGTCACGAGCGCGATCGGGAATGCGCCGTAGGCGAACCAGCTCGGCGGCTCCAGATGTGTTATGGCCATAAACATGCCGGGAATACCGCCGACCACCGTGTTCTTAAAAATATTGTACCATGCAAGCGCGAGCGTCCATGACGGCATGATATACGGGAATATAAACAGCGCGGAAAGCGTTTTCTTCCAGCGCATGTTTGATCTGGTTACAAGCCATGCAAACGTACCGCCGAAAAGCAGCGCAACCGCGCAGGCGCCCAGGCTTGTAACGAGAGAATTGATGAACGGCTTATAAAAAATCGAAAGGCTGCCTTTGTCGCACAGAATCTTCTGCCAGTGGGCCAGCGTAAACGTGCCCGGAGACTGTTTTAGCCGCATCGATTCCGCTACGTGCACCGTGAACGTATCCTTGATCATCGAAAGCAGCGGCAGCAACGTAAGATATGCTAGAAAAACGCACAGCAGCACCAGAATGATATTGTGCGGTTTTCTAATAAATCTCTTTATCTTATATACACCTGCATTCATGGCATCGCCCTTTTGTCGAACCGGAAACAACAGGCATGCGGGAACCGGACTGCATTTGCAGTCCGGTTCCCGCATGCAGAAGCTTACATAAGGGAGCTCATAAACTCTTCAACGTCAGACCGTGCCTCGGAGCACCAGACAGGATCTTCGAATACGACGATCTTTGCCCAGTCCTCAAGCGTGTACTTATCCTCTTTATTGTTCTTAATGGTGTCAACGGCAGAATAATCACCCATGGTGTTGAACGGCTCCCAGCCTTCAGCGGTCATGGAGAATTCCATGTACAGCTTGGCGGCGTTGGGGCTCTTTGCATTCTTGGTGATGAACGTATATGCCGGATACATAAAGCCTGCGAACGGCTTCATTTCATAGGCGATCTGAAGCGCCAGGTTCTTTGCCTTGGCGGTGCGCATTTTGTTCGAGGTGATCAGCGCGTACAGCTGCTTTGCCTGGCCTTTTGCGCCTACGTTCTCGGCAACGGTCGTGTCGCTCTTGCCCAGCACTACGCCGTTCTTAAACAGCGCCTTAATCCATTCGTAGCCCGCGTTCTTGGTAGTAAGGGTAAGCTCCTTACCATACAGTTCCTTGTAGGCTGCGGCAATCTTTTTTGCCCAGTCGTCGCGCGTAATCATGGTGAAGAAGTTCATGTTCACGCCTTCGGAGAACGCATCCTTGAACTGCAGGCGGCCCTTGAACTCAGGCTCAGTGAACTGCCAGATATTGGTCACCTGAAGCGGCTCTTTTTCATTGTTGTACAGGAACAGCTTGGGCATAATTTCCCACACCAGCGGATCCTCATACATTGAGTCGATTATATGGCCCTTGGCGGACGCAGGGATATACTTCTGCACATATCCGGTCAGGATCAGCTCGGGATATACACGGCTTCCGTCCTGACAGAAAATAATATCAGCGGCATCAAGATCGGCGGCGGCTTCCTTCGACACCTTCTCTATCATCTCGCTGTCCTTCAGCTGGGTAACGTCAACCTTAATGCCGTACTTTTCCTGGAAAATGGCGGCTGCCTTTGCCGTGCGGCTTGAATGAGTATAAATCGTCAGCGAACCTTCTTTCTGAGCAGCAGCAACCAGCTCTTCATGCGAAGGTTCTTTTTCAGGCGCGGCGGCAGCCTTGCCCTTATCCTTCGATCCGCCCGCAAAAGCAAGTGCGGCACCCATCAACAGACCTGCTGCAACAGTTACATAGCGTTTCATTCTCTTTTCCTCCATAATCAAATCGAAACCTGTGTATATAGGGAACCTCGGAAGGCCTTATGTTTTCCGGGGAAGCCATGTACGTATTCTTCAAGACGCCCGTATGAAAAAGCCGGCAGACAGGGGATTGCCGGAACTTCTTCCTGATCGGGCTTCTCAAAACCGCCTGTACCGGCGGTTTACGGCAGCCTGCTTATGAACCTCGAACGTTCATATTTAAGCTTATATATATAATCACCTCAAATACGTAAGTTGTCAACAAAAGAATGAAAATATTTTCAAAAATTCTTGCATTATACCCCATGTCAAGCTATAATTTGTCTATAAATGTGAAACTTTTTTCACAGAGAACCTCAAAAAGATTCAGTTTTTAATGAGGTAACCGCATTATCATGACGGAATAGGATGAGCCTATGGACAATAATCTGCGTTTGACCCGGTTTCAGATGCACATAGAGCAGTACTACGATTCTCTGGCACAGCAGGAAAAGAAAGTGGCTGACTATCTGATGTCCAACGAAGAGGATATTCTGGACACCACGATCGCCAGTATCTCCGAAGGCAGCGGCGTAAGCAAGGCCTGCGTCGTACGGTTCTGCAAGGACATCGGATTCAGCGGACTCAAGGAATTCAAGATGGCCCTGGTCAGCGGAACCCTCAACATGAAGGACTCTTTTTCGCCCGCTCACTGGGATGATCCTCCGGAAAGCATATTCCGTAAATTCTTTACACAGGCCATCAAAGTTATGGAAATCTCCCATTCGCAGACCGATCCCGCCGCAATTTCGCTGAGCGCCAAGCGGCTTGCCAACGGAAACACCATCGATATTATCGGTGTAGGCGGCAGCGCGATCATAGCAAAATACTGCGCGCAGGAATTCCAGCGGCTCGGCAAGCGGAGCACCTCTTATACCGATCCCTATTCCATCAACGCGCTTTCGCACACGCTGTCAGGCTGCGACATACTCATCGCAATCTCCTGCTCGGGCGAAACAAAGGAGATTCTGGAGACCGCCCGCATCCTGAAGGAAAAAGGATCCTTTATCATCGCCATATCCAGCTACAGTGACTCGCCGCTGGCGGAGCTTGCGGACGCGGTGATCGTCACTCCGGCCCGCCACGTGTTCTATAACGATGACCATTCGTTCTCACGGCTTGCGCAGATGGGCATGATCACCACGCTCTATATTACCACGGCCACGGAAATGGCAAAGAAGGACGTGCTGTTCCGCCTGCGCTATATAGAGCAGACGCGCTACAAGCCGGGAGCGGAGCCCCGCTGACCGGCACCGGACGGAGCGTTTCTGCCTCCGCGGTGCTGCGTACCAGCATCCGCCGGGGGCGTTATCTGACAATAATTCATTTATTTGTATAAATCGTGCAAAAACGGAGGCACCAATATGTACAGCAGCTTAAAAACGATTCTTACTGACGCCGCAAGGCATCACTATGCCGTAGTAGCCA
>Ga0256405_10004590_pt1 | contig 25568 bp, 16 predicted proteins | sample RumenRJG_02DNA_FD_189096 | JGI IMG/M metagenome (GOLD analysis project Ga0256405, IMG submission 189096) | Bovine rumen microbial communities from Lethbridge, Alberta, Canada - RJG_02 | ecosystem: Host-associated > Mammals > Digestive system > Stomach > Rumen | place: Canada: Alberta... | reverse complement strand
GTCGTCCGAGACGAGGACGTAGATAGGGTGCAGGTGTAAAGACGGTGACGTCAAAGCCGAGCACTACTAATTGCCCGAGCGTTAATCGCAAAGAGGAAAACACACTTCAGGTTGTCTGAAAGAAAAGTGAGACAACAGATGATAGCTGAAAAGCTGGACGCAAGCGAAGCGCGGGAGCGCGGAAGCATTGCCTGAACAATTTGTCAGACAGACGGTTTTGCTGGCATGAGAAAGATTAGCAGAGAGCTGTGAAGCAGTAAGCAATCGGCAAGAAGCTAATAAGAAAGAGCGATAAGCTCAGAAGTGATCATGCAGTAAGACGAGAGATTAAAGAAAGGCGGTTATAGCGACGGGGTCCCACCTCTTCCCATTCCGAACAGAGAAGTTAAGCCCGTTTGCGCCGATGGTACTGCGAAAGCGGTAGAGTAGGTAGCTGCCACCTTATGAGCATCCGGATGAGGTCAATCCCCGTTCGGATGCTTTTTTATGCCCGCCCGCGGCCGATGTAAAGCTCCACAATAATGCAGTCCTTCATTCATCGAATCTGCCAAACGCAATGTTGCTTCGCGGCTGAACGTGGCTCTATCACTCGTTCGGATGCTTTTTTATGCCCGCCTGCGGACGAATAGACTCTTTATATTGCATTCCACAGCATCTGTTACCTGCAAAACTGCAAGCACATTGTCCGGCCCTGATTCCCGATCTGAAAGCTAATCAAGATTACGGCGAACATCGATTCCCGCTACCTATAGTGTCAGGAGCAAACTATACCTTCTGAATCCTATTCTGGGCAATTTCCTTCTGCCAGAGAGTAGCCTGTCGGCAAATAAACTATGCGCCCGCAAAATTACCTATGCGCATAGAATAACCGATGAGCTTACTTATGCGCCTAGAATAACCGATAAGCCACTTACTTTAGCGATGCAATGACCTATAAGCCTACAATGACCTACATCCCTCATTTCGTGGCGAGCAATCTCGAACCTTGAGAAATAAATCCCTGCGGGATTCATTGTTCCGGCTTATTTTGACTAACTTTGTTCACCTATTATATCTGACTATTTTCTGTCTCTGCCCACGCCTGCGGTCTGTCTCTGACTTGCCAGAGGCATGGCCTCTGATGGGGCGGACGCAATAAATATTATCAATCATGAAGCAGTTGAAATGGCTCCTTTTGTTCCTGCTGGCCTTCACCACGGCCACTGTGTCAGCGTCGAAGATCAAGCGGCATACCTTTGCCATAAGCATTGGAACCTTCCTTTACGACGGCAAACCTATTAACATTCACTCAGGTGAGATGCACTATTCGCGCGTGCCGGCTCCCTATTGGCGCCATCGCATCCGGATGATGAAGGCTATGGGGCTCAACACAGTAGCCACCTATGTCTTCTGGAACTATCATGAGACGGCCCCTGGCAAATGGGACTGGAAGAGCGAGAACCGCAACATCAGGGAGTTTCTTAAGATCTGTCAGCAGGAGGGCATGATGGTCATCCTGCGGCCCGGGCCTTACAGCTGCGGCGAGTGGGAATTCGGCGGCTACCCCTGGTGGCTCCAGAGAGAGAAAGCGCTTGAGGTGCGCACCTACAACCGCGCCTATCTCGACTTATGCCGCGCCTACATCGGTGAGCTGGCCAATCAGACACGCGACATGCAGATCACCCACGGCGGCCCTATTGTCATGGTGCAGGTGGAGAATGAGTTCGGCTCGTATGTGTCCCAGCGCAAGGATATCCCCCTGGAGACCCATAAAAAGTATGAGCTGGCCATAAAGCAGATGCTTCTGGATGCCGGCTACGACGTGAACCTATTCACCTCCGACGGTAGCTGGCTTTTCAAGGGCGGCGCTCTGGAGGGCGTACTGCCTGCCGCCAACGGCGAGGACAATGTGGACAAACTGAAGAAGGTGGTAAACGAATACCACGGCGGAGTAGGCCCATACATGGTCGCCGAGTTCTATCCCGGCTGGCTGGAGCACTGGAATGAGCCTTTCCCGCGTGTCTCCACGGAGAATGTGGTCAAGAATATCAGGAATTATCTCGACAACGACGTGAGCTTCAACTTCTACATGATACATGGCGGCACCAACTTCGGCTTCTGGCCGGGTGCCAACTACTCCAACGATAAGAACATCCAGCCCGACCTGACCAGCTACGACTATGACGCGCCTATCAGCGAGGCCGGTTGGAACACGCCTAAATATGACGCTCTGCGCGCCCTGATGCAGCAGTATCTGAAGCACCCGCTGCCCGCCGTGCCTGCCCGCATCCCCGTAATCAGTATGCCTCATGTCAAGCTGGACAAGACAGTCGACGTGCTCTCTGTGCTGGAGCAGCAGCCCGGAGTGGAGAACGACATGCCCCTCACCTTTGAGCAGCTGGGGCAGGGCTATGGATACGTGCTTTACAGCCGCCATTTCAATCAGCCCATTAGCGGCATGATGCGCGTGCCCGGCATCGCCGACTTCGGCGTCGTTTATGTCAACGGGCAGAAGGTGGGCGAGCTCAACCGCGTCACGGGCTGCGACAGCATGCAGGTCGATGTGCCGTTCAACTCTACGCTGCAGATCCTGGTGGAGAACTTCGGGCGCATCAACTATGGCGCACGCATCACACAAAACAATAAAGGCATCATAGCCCCCATAACCATCGATGGGGGCGAGATCACCGGCCAATGGAACATGCGCGGCCTGCCTCTGAGCGAGATGCCCGACCTCAGTAAGCTGCAGGCCGGCTATCAGCCCGGGCGTGCGGTGCTCTACGGGGCCACGTTCAGCCTCGATAAGGTGGGCGACACCTTCCTCGATATGTCCGGGTGGGGCAAAGGCATCGTCTTTGTCAATGGATTCAATCTGGGCCGATACTGGAAGGTGGGACCGCAGCAGACGCTCTACCTGCCGGGATGTTATCTGAAGAAGGGCGAGAACCGTATCGTGGTGTTCGAGCAGCTCAACGACACGAAGCAGACCGAGCTTAACGGCGTTACCGAACCTGTGCTCGACCGCCTGGTGAAGCAGAAATAAGGTCGTGCCGGCTACAGAGCCATGTAGAGGATACAAAGCGAGAGGACAAAAAATAAAACTATGACTATACGCAGGATCAGGAAGGAGGATGACGAGCGGGTTGCGGCTATTATCCGCGGCATTTTTGACGAGCTCGACATGCCAAAGGAGCACACGGTCTACGATGACGCGTCCACCGACCGCCAGTATGAGGTGTTCCGCGACGAACCGCGCTCTGTGCTCTGGGTGGCCGAGGAGGACGGCGTCGTCATGGGGTCCTGCGGCGCATGTCCCACGGAGGGCCTGCCCGAGGGCTGGTGCGAGATCGTGAAATTTTATGTCGACAAGCACGCCCGCGGCAAAGGCATCGGCTCGAAGCTCTTTATGAAAGCCCTTGAGTCGGCGCGAAGCATGGGATACAAGACGGCCTACCTTGAGACCTTCCCCAAGTTTGGCAACGCGATAGGCATGTACCGCCGTATCGGCTTTCGCGACATCGACCACCAGATGGGCAACTCGGGGCATCTCGCGATGAGCATCTTCATGACGAAAAGTTTGTGACGCGCCCCCGCTGCGGTCGATGAAATGGAAGGAAAGTCGCGAAGCAGAAAGGTAAGTCAAGATGTAGAATGGTACGCCCCGAATGCTGCGTAAGATAAACTCTATCCGCCACGCCATCAAACTTCAGAAGGCCGCAATAGCTCGCCTTCCAAACTATGGCACGGACAGACTGTTCGGGAGGATTGGGCTAATCCTTATTGGCTGTGGAATCAGCTTCGTAAATATGAATCAATGAACTCTTTATGTAGAGTTTCTTCGATGTTAGCACATATAATAAGCAAAGATATACAAGATATAACTCCTGAAAAAATACGATGATCCCTATAATACATGCTACATCAGACGTGGCATTCGCCGCCGCCCCCCATACTAAGATTCCGATAAAAACGATAGCAAGTAGCGCAGGAATAATCCATAGCATTTGAAATTCCCGGTATTTATGATTGAGCGATAGGATTTCACCTTTTTGAGATTGCCATATTTTTTCTGCTTCTTGTTTCTGTTTTTCGTTTGCTATTCTCTGTTCTTCCTTTTCCCTCTTCTTTTCGTCCTTGAGGAGGCCGGAGATGCGATTGGAAATGCGATCGGAGATGTTTTCAAGCTGCTTATAGCTGGCTATATTCTGCCCATCGATGAGGATGAGATATTTGTTCAGCCCGTCTTGCTGCAGGGCGAAGATCTCATTGTCATAGTAATAGGGAAGGAGCAGTAGCGAGGTGCCGCTGATGGAGTAGATGACCGAATGGCTTACGGGCTCATAGTCCCAGGTGCCGTAAGTGACTACCCCGTTGTCAGAATAAATGAGCGTTTTGTCCTGCTTAAAGAAGAGCTTCAGTTTGTCGCCACCACCATTGAATATTCCCCACGGGCGACTGCAAATAAGGGCCTAGCATCGAGTTTCTCGTCGAAATGTTTGAACTTGTCAAGGATGCTCAGTAGATATGTTTTCATAATTTTCCTGTTTATCTGCGATATTCTTAGGACGGAGGCATTAAATCTTTCAGTTTACTCTGTCGTCGCAAAGTTAAAAATAAAATACGTGGCGGGGCTGCTCTTTGAGAATTTTCTCGCATTGGCGTACTTCATGTGCGGCATCTGCCATTGGAAGAATACTTTCGCGCGACGATTTCGTAAAGGTGGAACGCAGAATTTTACAGGTTTTTCCTTATGTAGAATATGCGTCTGGGGCGATAAAGAAAGGAATAATTGCGTAACTTTGCCGCTATAGACATGGATGAAATGAATGTACTGGACGAGATGAAGGATGATGTCTACGACATTGTGAGGCAGATACCCGCCGGGAGGGTGCTGACCTACGGCGACGTCGCGCGGCTGGCGGGCTGGCCCAATAACTCCCGCCAGGTGGGGCGCCTGATGGCCACCACACACTCGCGCGAGGTGCCCTGCCATCGGGTCGTCAACGCCACCGGTCGTCTTGTGGCCCATTGGCCCGAGCAGATGGACCTGCTCTTGGCGGAGGGCGTGGATGTCAAGGTCGGCAGAACAGGCATAGTGCGGGTGAATCTCACGAAATACCACTGGGATCTGCCCGAAGTGGAGTAGCGGGACGGCAGCAGGCGCCTGACTGTCCGCGGAAACTGTAGCCGGCGCACTTCTGTGGGGCGGCTAATTGCCTACGGCCTGCGCGGAAAATATTGTGGGCTGCGGGAAGAAGAACAACGCCCGCGCGGAAAACGCCAGAACCTGCGCGGAGATTACCTGAGCTCGGGAATGAAATTACCCAGGCCTGAGAATCTCATTGCCAATACGCGGGAAACATATTACCAAAACATGAGAAGCATATTACCAACGCCCGGGAACAGATTACACCGATTGAGACTCGGATTTCATGCCCTGAGCATCCGATTACATGCATTGGTAGTAAGGTGGTGTGGCATATTATATTTCTCCCTCTGTGTCAGCGGAGAATCTCTCCGGACAGCAATATGCAGAAGGCCGGAAAGAGGCGGTCTCAGAGGCTATTTTGACCCCTTTATAACTACTTCATTCACAACGCGTACGAAGGGGGCAAAATTACAAGGCACATAATTTCTATTACATAGGAGCCAGTTGAAATTACAAGGCACATAGTTTTCGCTGTTTGCGGGAATTATTTTTCAGCAGTAAGAAAGAGGGGGAAAAATTGCATGACAAATATAATGCCGTGGCAACCGGGGTGACGCTATAGGCGCGGCTTTCGCGGCGCGGGCGGCGGCAGGCGCCGGATGCTGAGCGGCGGGGCGACGGCGGAGGAGAGCAGCGGCGGAGCGGGCCGGGGCTAACTGTCCATGTCGCGGTCCAAACGCCCGCGCCAGAGGTATTTGCGTGTCTCGTGGACGATGACGCCGTTGAGGAACAGCAGCGATAGCAGGTTGGGGATGGCCATGAGCGCGTTCATGCAGTCCGCCACATTCCAGACGAGCGTCAGGTTCATGATGCTGCCCAGGAAGACGGCCGCGATGTAGGCCACGCGGTAGACATAGGTCCAGCGCTTGCCCTTGAGATATTCGACCGCGCGCTCGCCGTAGTAGCTCCAGCCGAGGATGGTGCTGAAGGTGAACGTGAGCAGCCCGAAGTTGAGCAGCAGCGCCCCGACGTAGGGGATCTTGGTGAAGGCGGCCTTGGTGAGCGCTGCCCCGTCGCTGTAGTCGATGTCGGGGTAGGCTATGACGCTGCTGACTATGACGAGGCCCGTGAGGGCGCAGATGACGACGGTGTCCCAGAATGTGCCGGTGGAGGAGACGAGCGCCTGCCGCACGGGATTGCGTGTCTGGGCGGCGGCCGCCACGATGGGCGCGGAGCCGAGGCCCGACTCGTTGGAGAAGAGGCCGCGGGCTATGCCGTAGCGGGCGGCCATCATCACCGTGGTGCCGACGAATCCGCCGCCCGCGGCCTGCGGGGAGAAGGCGGAGCGGACGATCACCTCGACGGCCTGACCGAGGTAACTATGATTGACGCACAGGATGTAGATGCAGCCCAGGATGTAGAACACGGCCATGAAGGGCACCAGCATGCTGCACACCCGGGCGATGCTCTTCACGCCGCCGAGGATCACGGCGCCCGCGAGGACGCATATCACCGCGCCCGTGATGTAGGGCGAGATGCCGTAGGTCTCCTGTGTGATGGAGGCGATGGCGTTGGCCTGCACCGTGTTGCCGATGCCGAAGGAGGCGATGGCTGTGAACAGCGCGAAGAGCACGGCGAGCTTCTTCCAGCCCAGGCCGCGCTCCAGAGCGTACATCGGGCCGCCGAGCATACGGCCGTCAGCGGTGCGCACACGGTACTTGATGGCCAGCAGACCCTCGGCATATTTCGTGGCGATGCCGAACACGCCCGTCAGCCAGCACCACAGCACCGCGCCGGGGCCGCCGAGAGCCACAGCCGTCGCCACGCCGACGATGTTGCCCGTGCCGATGGTCGCCGCCAGAGCCGTGGCCAGCGCGCCAAACTGTGACACGTCGCCCGTCGCGCCCTTGTCCCGCCGGAACGAGAGGCGGATGGCCGTGAAGATCCTGAGCTGCGGAAACCGGAGCCGCACCGTCAGAAAGAGATGCGTGCCCAGCAGCAGGATTATCATAGGCCAGCCCCAGAGAAAACTGCTCAGAGCCGAGAAAAATGCGTTTATGCCGTCCATTATAATGTGTATGACGGGCGCAGAAGCACCCGCGCAAGTGAAAGATCACAGGTCAGGCTCCGGGAGAAGCCGCCTGTTTCTTGTTTTGTAGGTATTTGTATACAAAGTTATTGAAAAATTTTATTTCCCGCACCTTTTGACAGCGAAAAGCATAGAAAATGTGGCAAAATTGCAGGAAAAGGGACGAATGATGCGCCTTACGGGCGTCTGCAGGACTGTTTTGCGGCCGGCGGCGATGCAGATGTGCGCCCGAACGATGCGGAGGCGAATCAGATTAATTCTGGAGAACAATCGGGCGGGGCAGAGAGAATTCTGAATGATTCAAAAGAATAAATGTCCGCTGCGAAGGGGCATCAGGATAATTCAGAAATTGGCCGGGAAGATGCAAACAGGCGGGGAAATGAATCGGCGGAGCATCTGATTCGTCGGGAAGAATTCATGCGCGCGGCGGAGAATTATCTTAAAAATCCTGCGGCGGGGCTGATTCATTCAGAAAAGGAACAGCGCACTGCGGCGGGGCATTTCACTTGAATACCACTGTGACCGTAGTGCCCTTGCCCTGCTTCGAGCTCACGGAGAGGCGGGCGCCGTGTCGCTCCAGGATGGCGCGGGCCAGGGAGAGGCCTACGCCGTGGCCGCTGACGCTGCTTGTGTTGGAGGCCCGGAAGAACGGTTCGAAGACGTGGGGCAGGTCGGCCTCGGGGATGCCGATGCCGCTGTCGCAGATGGTGATGGTCCGGCCGCTGGCGGAGATGCTTACGGGCTTGCCGCCGGAATATTTGAGGGCGTTGCCCACGAGGTTGTGAAAGGCCATGTGCAGCAGGTTGGCATCGCCGCTGACCGTGAACTCGTCGGGGCAGTCTACACTGCAGCGGCCGGCGGCGACGGCCTCCAGGAGCGGGCGCATCTGCACGGGCTCGGGCTCCGGTATCGCCTCGCCGCTGCGGATGTGCGAGAAATGGAGCAGCTCGCGCATTATGGTCACCACGCGGTCGGCCTCGTGGGCCACACGCCGCAGTGTGTCGCGATATTCGGTGCCCGTGCGGTCGCTCATGAGCGCCACCTCACACTCGCCCTGTATCGCCGTCAGCGGGTTGTTGATCTCGTGCGAGGCGTTGTTGACGAACATCTTCTCCCGCTGGTAGTCGCGGTCGATACGGTCGACCATGCGGATGGCGTAGAGCCGGCTGATGAGCCAGAGGACTGCGGAGGAGATGATCACCAGCAGCAGCAGCGTCCACCTGAGCGTGCGCGCTATGTCGGCGCCGTAGGGATTGCGGCTCAGCACGATGACGGCGAATGTGCCGGTATTGTCGTAGTAGACGAAGGCCGTGCCCACTTCGGCGCCGTGCTCAAAGTTGACGGTGCGGTTGGCGTAGAGCCGCTCTATCTGCTCCGCCGAGAGGTATCTGGCGAGGGCGGGGTGGGCTTTGCGCCGGTCGTCGACACGGATAAAGAGTTCCTTAGAGGTGGGGATGGAGTTGTTGCGGCGGATGACCACGTTGCGATATTTCACAGGGTCGAGCTCGTCCTTGGAGAACTTTTCCTCGGCCACGGCGTGGGCCTTCTCCTCCATGTAGTGGAAGTAGAGATTGCGAATATAGTTGGAGGCGAAGAAGTAGAACACCATGCCGGCCACGAGCAGCAGGCCGATGGTGATGCCGGAGTAGATGAGCGATATCTTATGGCCGGTCTTCATCGCTGTCCTCCTCTCCGAAGCGGTAGCCTGCGCCCACTATGGTGTGGATGAGCTTGTGGTCGAAGCCCTCGTCTATCTTCAGGCGTAGGTAGCGCACATAGACGTCGACGACATTGGTGTTGGTGTCAAAGTCCTTGTCCCACACATCGCGCAGCAGCTGGCGGCGGGTGAGTGTCTCGCCCTCGTGGCGCATCATGTACTCCAGCAGGCGGTATTCCTTTGTGCTCAGGTCCACCTCGCGGCCCTGGCGGCGGGCCTTGTGGGTGGAGGCGTCGATGCTGAGCCCGGCGAGGCTCAGCGGCGCAGCCTGACGGTAGCTCTCCACACGGCGCAGCAGCGCCCCGATGCGCGCCAGCAGTTCGGTAAACCGGAACGGCTTGACCACATAGTCGTCGGCGCCCGCCTGCAGCCCCAGCACAATATCGTCGGTGGTAGCCAGCGCGGTGAGCATCATGACGGGCAGAGCGTAGCCCTGAGCGGCGCGCAGACGGCGGCACACTTCGAGCCCCGTCATGCCGGGCATGCGTATGTCGAGCAGAGCCATGTCATAGTCGCTCCGCTCCTGCAACAGTTGCCACGCCTCGTCGCCGCGCCGCACACTGTCGACGCAGTAGCCGAAGCTCTCCAGTCCCCGCCTTACAAAGTCGGCGATGTTCTCCTCGTCCTCTGCCAATAAGATATGTCTCACTGTAGCTATCGTAATGATGCTGAGGCCGCCTTCGCGGGCCTTCGTGCCCACGGCAATCATAGCCGCGGCGGCGCCGTCGGGCCTCAGTCAGATTGCAAATATAAGACTTTGCACGGATATGACAAGGCTGCGGCAGAGGATATTGCGCCGCGGCGGCACAGCGGGTCAGTCTTCGCCCGCCTCGCTCTTCTTCCATTCCGAGAGCAGGGTGTAGGCTCCTGTGATGGCCACCTTTTCGCTCTTGCCAAGCCCTGAGATTATCTCGGTCATGCCGCCTTCCCTGCGTCCGGTCTTCACCTCATGCGGCTTAAACACCCATTTGCCCTGAGCGGACTCCAGGACAAAGACGTAGGAGCGCGAGTCGGCCGTGGCGATGCCCTCGTCGGGCATGGCGGCCGTAGTCTGCGGCGTGGTGGTGATGGCTGCCGAGGCATACATGCCCGCCACGAGTCCGGCCTTGTTGCCGTCGATGGCGATGCGCACATGTACGGCCCTGCTGCTGTCGTCGAATGAGCGGCCCACCGATGTCACACGCCCCGTGAGGACAGGCGTCTGAGCCATGCGGAGCTGAGCCCGCTGCCCCGCTCTCACTCTCCCCAGGTCGCGCTCATAGACCAGCACATCGGCGAAGAGATGACCCGTGTTGACGATGGTGAACAGGACGGTCTGCGGGTCGGCATATTGTCCCATGGCAGCCGTCACGCTCTCCACTGTGCCGCTTATGGGGCTCTTCACGGCGATGGATGTGACCGTGTGTCCTGCGCTCACGGTCGCCGGACTGATGCCCAGCATGCGCAGCTGCTCTCCCGTAGCCCGCAGTTCGCTCTCCAGGGCGCGATATTCCGAGGCTGTCTGCTGGAGGTCCTTGCCCGCACCGACCTTGCCGGCGTAGAGAGTCTTCTGCCGCTGATATTCGCCCGATAGGTAGGTCATCCTCGCCCTGGCCTGAGCGTATCTGCTCTGCATATCGATGAGATCGGGGTGACTAATCCAAGCCAGGACCTGTCCGCGCGCCACATGCTGCCCCTCGACGACGAGGATGCGCCGTATGTTGGCTCCCATGGGCGGGGTCACCTCGGCGCGGTCCTGCGGCAGGGCTTTCAGCTGGCCGTTGGCCGTCACGATGCCGGAGAAGGTGGCCGTGGTCATGCTGCCCGTCGTTACGCCGGAGGCTTTGTACTGCTCAGGGGTGAGCGTGATGGTGGCCGCCTCCTCACTGCTGTCCGCGGCAGCCGTCTGCTTCTTGTCGCCCGCCGAGCAGCCGCTTATCAAAGCCACTGCCGGGAGGACGTATATCATAAGCTTTTTCATTTGTATCATCTCGTTTTGTAGTATTCTGTATTAAACTTGCTTTCCAATAGCTTGGCGTAAGCGTCGATATAGCTTAGCTCTGTGTCCATGGCGCTCTGTGCGGCCTGTATGAAGTCGAGATATCCCGTGGCGCCCTCCTGGTAGGACAGCAGAGCGGTGCGGCGCTGTTCTGCGGCCAATGGCAGGGCGCTCTTGCGGTAGTAGTCGACCGTGCTGCGCCATTTGGCATAATCGCTCTCCAGAGAGCGCAGCCCGGAGGTGAGTGTGCGCTGCTCTGTCTGCAGGTCGGCGCGAGCCTTCTCGGTGTCGAGGGATGCGGCGCGGCGAAGGGCTCTGTTTGTCCCGAAGCTGACGGGCAGGCTCAGGCCTACCTGCCACGACCAGTAGCCCGTGCGGGAGCCTATCTTCTGACTGCCCATCCCGACAAACATTCTGGGGAGCGCGGAGGAGCGTGTCTCGCTGCTCACAGCCTCGGCCAGATGCACGCGCTCCTCGGCCAGGCTCAGCGCGGGGTGCAGGGCGAGCGTGTCGGGCGCGGCGGTCAGCGCTTCGTCGATGTCGCCGGAGGCCTGATAGAGCGTGTCGGAGCTCAGCCAGCGGCTCAGATTGATGTGGGCCTTGTTGAGGTCGTTCTCAGCCTCTATCAGCGCCAGCTCTACCTGACGTTGCCGGCTCTGGGCCGCCTGATATTCCAGAAGCGAAGCCGCCTCTGTGTCGTAGCGAAGCTTGGCCGCCGCCACAAAGTCGCTGTAGAGCTTCTCCTGCCGGCGATATTGCTCCAGACGCATGCGGGCCACCACGTCGGCGGCGTAGTCGAGGCTCAGCTGCCACCTTATCCGGCGTTCCCGGAGCCTGGTGTCGGCCGCGGCCACCTGTGTCTCCTGCGCCATGCGGCGCCGGCGCGATCTTACGGAGAATAGGTCGAGGTTTTGCCGCGCTTCCACGAGCGTGGTGATGGCGTCGTTGCCGTGTCCTATCTCTTCGCCGCCGGACGAGAGCTCCAGGTCGCCCAGCGGACTGGCAGAGCGTTGCAGGGCTCTCATGCTGCCCTCCCTAAGGCGCGAAGCCCGCAGCGCCGGATAGCTGGCGCCGGCCTTGCGGATGGCTGCGGAGAGGGTGATGGACTGCTGTGCGCTCGCCGGGGCGGCCAGCAGAAGGGCCGCCATTGATAATAGTATGTTGTGTCTCATTTTGTTTTCTTCATATAGAGTAGTGTGTAGAGGACGGGTATGATGAGCAGGGTCAGGATGGTGGAGGAGAATAGTCCGCCGATGACCACCGTGGCCAGCGGCCGCTGTACCTCCGCTCCTGCCGACTGGCTCACGGCCATGGGCATGAAGCCGAGCATGGCTGCCAGCGCTGTGAGCAGGATGGGGCGCAGGCGTTCGCGAGTGGCGATGTAGATGCGCCGGGCGACACTCCTGATGCCCTCGTCCCGGAGAGAGTTGAGGCGGTTGACCAGCACGAGGCCATTGAGCACAGCCACGCCGGAGAGCACGATGAATCCTACTCCCGCGGAGATGCTGAACGGCATGCCGCGCAGCCACAGGGCGAGGATGCCGCCGATGGTGGCCAGCGGTACGGCGATGAAGATCATCAGGGCTTGCCTGAGGGAGTGGAGGGCGAAGCAGAGCAGCGAGAAGATGAGCAGCAGCGCCACGGGCAGCACCACGCCGAGACGCGAGCGGGCCTCCTGAAGATTCAGAAACGAACCGCCGTATGCGATGCGGTAGCCCGGGGGCAGAGTGAGCTTGCTGTCGAGGGCGTGCTTTATGTCCTCCACCACCGACGACACATCGCGGCCGCGCACATTCAGACCCACGTATATCCGGCGCGAGGCTCTGTCGCGCGATATCTGCATAGGCCCCGGGCGGTAACTGATGTCGGCCACTTCGCTCAGAGGAATCTGACCGCCCGTGGGCGTGTCGATGTAGAGCCGGCCGATATCGTCGATGCTCTGCCTGTGCTGTGCGCTCAGTCGGACTACCATGTCGAAGCGCTTCTCGCCCTCAAACACCTGCCCTGCGCTGGCGCCTGCAAAGGCTGCGCTGATATACTCGTTGAGGCGCTCCACGCTGAGCCCGTATTGTGCAAGCTTTCTGCGGTCGTATCTCACCGTGATCTGCGGCAGGCCGGAGGTGCGCTCCAGAGCTACATCCCTGGCTCCGCGCACATGGCTGATGATCTGCTCCATGCGCTCGCCGATGACATTGAGCGAGTCGAGATCATCGCCGTAGAGCTTCACCGCCACATCCTCGCGAATGCCCGTGAGCAGTTCGTTGAAGCGCAGCTCTACCGGCTGACTGAACGAAAACGTCAGGCCGGGCAGGGTGGAGAGCTTCTTCTCGATCAGCGCGATGAGCTCCTTTTTCGTCGAGGCCGAAGTCCATTTGCTGCGGTCCTTTTCCAATATGATAAAGCTATCGGTATAGTCGAAGCCCATCGGGTCGGTGGGAATGTCGGCCACACCGATGCGTGCGCACACCGTCTTGATCTCCGGAAATGAATGCAGCAGCAGTCGCTCCACCTCCTCCTCGCGCTTGATGGTCTCGCTGAGCGAACTGCCGGGCCTGAGAAATGTCTGCATGGCGATGTCGCCCTCGTCGAGCGAGGGGATGAACTCGCCGCCCATGCGGCTGAACACCACGCCCGAGGCCGCAAGCAGCACAGAGGCGACCACGATAGAGGGCACCTTGTGGCGCATCGCGAAGCGCAGCGCGGGGTGGTAGCACCGGTAGACGGCGTCCATCAGGCGGTGGCTGAAGCTTCCCAGCCGCTGCTCGGCGCGCGAGAGCAGATGCATCCTGCTCCCCATCGGACGCATGACCACCGACGAGATCATCGGCACATAGGTGAGGCAGAGCAGGATGGCCCCGATGAGGGCGAAGGAGAACGTGAACGCCATGGGCTGAAACATCTTGCCGCTGACGCCGGTGAGGAAGAGAATGGGGGCGAAGACGATGAGGATGATGATCTGCCCGTAAAAGGCCGAGTGCATCATCGTGCCGGCGGCGGAGATGCTGATCTCGTCCATGTCCCTCTGAGAGAGGCGGGCGCCAGGTGGCAGCGAGCCGCCGAAGCGGCGCTCGAGCTCGTGGACAGTGCCCTCCACGATGATGACGGCGCCGTCGACGATGATGCCGAAGTCAATGGCTCCGAGGCTCATCAGATTGGCCCACACGCCGAAGATGCGCATCAGGATGAAGGCGAAGAGCAGCGAGAGGGGAATGAGCGAGGCCGTGACGATGCCGCCGCGCAGGCTGCCGAGCAGCAGCACCAGCACGAACACCACGATGAGAGCGCCCTCGGTGAGATTGCGCGCTATGGTCGACGTGGTGCGGTCTATGAGCTCCGAGCGGTCGAGAAACGGCTTGATGCGTATGCCGGGCGGCAGGGTGCGCTGCACCTCGGCGAGGCGCTCCTTCACACGGTTGACCACCTTGTCCGAATTCTCCCCCTTGAGCATCATTATCGTGCCGCCCACGGCCTCGTGGCCGTCCTGTGTGAACGCCCCGTAGCGCACCTGCGCACCATAGTGGACATCATCGGCAGCGTCGCCCACGGTGACGGGCACACCGCCCTCGTTCTTCACCACGATGCTGCGAATGTCATCGAGGCTCTTCACCACGCCCTCGCCGCGGATGAAACTGGCCTGATGATCCTTCTCGATGTAGGCTCCGCCCGTGTTGAGGTTGTTGCGCCTGAGGGCCTCTATCAGGTCACCTATGGAGACATGCATGGCGTTGAGATGCCCGGGCGAGAAGGCTATCTCATACTGCTTCACGCTGCCGCCGAAGGAGTTGACCTCCACCACGCCCGGTATCATGCTCAGCTGCCGCTTCACTGTCCAGTCCTCTATGGTGCGCAGCTCCTGCGGCGTATACTGCGAGGTGTCGGCCTGGAGCGTGTATTGCAATATCTCGCCGAGCCCCGTGCTGATGGGCCCCATCTCGGGTGTGCCGAAGCCCTCGGGAATGTCGCCGCTGACCTGGCTGAGCTTCTCCTGCACCAGTAGCCGCGGCAGGTAGGTGCCCATGTTGTCCTTAAAGATGACGGTTACCACTGAGAGGCCGAAGCGCGAGATGCTCCTCACGTCCTCCACGCCGGGCAGATTGCTCATGGCCATCTCTACGGGGTAGGTGACATACTGCTCGATGTCCGCCGTCGAGAGGTTTTGCGATACGGTGATGACCTGCACCTGATTGTTGGTAATGTCGGGCGTGGAGTCCACATTGATGGTGCTCATCGCCCAGATGCCACCCACGATGATGGCGAGCACCAACATGCATACCGCCGGTTTGTGGGTGACGGAAAAATGAATGATTTTTCTGATCATTATTTAGGAAATGGTCTTCCTGCGCCTGCATCGTGTGCCGTACGGGCAGTACTATGGCTGTAGCCCGATGCCGGGGACGATGAAGCGCGTGTTTTGTAATGTGAATAAAATCAGGGAATATTACAAAACAAAGTATGGCGGGGCCCTCAGCCCGCCCCCGGACGGCGAAGGCTGTCCGTGCCATATGGCCGGCGCGAAGGCGCGCCGGGAAACTGCCGTCAGCAAGCATGCCTCGTATCCGCCCTCGCCTGCCAGTCCCGAAGAGAGGAGGGGCAGCCAAAGGGAATGCCCGCCGGCGCGGAAGGCCGGCGCTGCGACCGATATATGCTTGCCCGTGACGGGAATGATGTGATGATTGTCAGCGGGATGATGAGTATGCCGATCGTTGAGATGCCCGTCCTGCTGACAACGCTCCAGTACGAAACAGGCCCCCATCGCATCGTGATGATGTGGTGTGACGACCATCACCATCATGCAGATGGTAGCGATGGTAAGCAGGAAAGTGTGTGCCCGTCTCATCATTTCGGTAGCAAAGGTAGGGAAAAAGAATTGCAACAAGGTTGCAAAGCGCCGTAATACCATCAAAAATCTCGCTTTCCTGCAAAAATCTCCGCCGCCGCCCATGAGAAGGACATTTGTTTCTGGATGGCGAAATTAATCGGCAGGGCAGGAGAGTGAGGAGTAGTATAAGAGGAATTCGCGTTATCATAAGCGCGAATAATAGCTGGGAGGGCCGCAGAGGCAGCGGTCCTCCCAGCTAACGTCGCGCAATACCGTATCGCACTTTTCGTATTCCAAGCTAACCTTCGCGCATTACTGAGAAAGACTCCCACATATAGAAGTCCTCATTCACCCGCCTCTCTGATTTATCTTCGCCCTCCGAAACGATTGCCGTTTTTCCGCGTCTCGGAAACGTCATTTCCCCACACTCCAAAAAAACTTCCGCAAAACCCCAAAACTACATTTGAGATGAGGAAAACTACATTTGAGATATTCCAAATCATCTCAAACATAGTTTTGGCCTTCCGGGAGCGTTGATTTTCAGTATGTTACAAAGGCGAAAAATCGGCCCTCAGCCACCGACGTCCGGCCATTAAATGTGACACTCTGCGGCGACTCTGTGGCGGCTATGCGGAGTACCGGCGGCGGCATTGCGGAGCCTTCGAGGCGGCATTGCGGAGCCTTCGAGGAGACATTGCGGACGATTGCGGAGCCTTTGAGGGGAGATTATATTTGAATGCGCAGACAAACACGATCAAAGAGGCCGGAGTCCTTGCGAGGGCTCCGGCCTGAATTAATTCCATTCTCAAAATTTTCCCGGATAGTATTGTCCTTATTAATCCGTATTATTCTCAGAAAAACTGAGCCTCGGGCGGGTCACAGTTTGCGGATGTTCACGTGCTTGTAGACCTTCTCCACCACGAGGGGGAAGACGAAGAGCGTGAAGATGGTGGCGCCCATCAGGCCGCCGATGATGACTGTGGCGAGGGGGCGCTGGCTCTCGCTGCCGATGCCATGGCTCAGGGCGGCGGGCATGAGGCCGAGCGTGGCCATCATGGCCGTCATCAGGACGCTGCGGATGCGCGAGTGCATGCCCAGGCTCACCGCCTCGGGCAGGGCGTGGCGGTGGCGCAGGTAGTGCTTGATGTCCATGAGCATGATCACGCCGTTCTGGATGCAGATGCCGAAGAGGCAGATGAAGCCGATGCCCGCCGAGATGGAGAAGTTGGTGCGTGTGAGCAGCAGGATGAGTATGCCGCCCACGGCCGCGAAGGGTACATTGGTCAGCACGAGGCCGGCGTCGCGCGCGTTGCCGAAGAGTACATAGAGGATGGCGAAGATGAGCAGCACGCTGACGGGCACCACCTGGGAGAGCCGCGCCGTGGCGCGCTTCTGATTCTCAAAGTCGCCGTTCCATGTGATGCGGTAGCCGGAGGGCAGATGCACGTCCTTTGCGACCTTGGCGCGCGACTCGTCGACGGCGGAGCCCATGTCGCGGTCGCGCACACTGAACTTGACGGCGCAGTAGCGGCTGTGGTTCTCGCGGTAGATGATGAGCGGGCCGGTGATGGCGCGGATGGTGGCGAGCTCGCCGATGGGGATCATCTGACCGTCGTCGTTGGGCACCTTGATCCTCGAGATGGCCTCCGCGTCGGCGCGGTAGGGCCGGGCGTAGCGCACTACGAGATTGAACTTGCGCTCTTCCTCGTAGACCTGCGACGCCGCCTTGCCGCCGATGGCCATCTCGATGATGCTCTGCACATCGTCCTTCCTCACGCCGTAGCGCGCCAGCCTGTCCTCGTCGATGTTGATCTGGAGCTCGGGCTGGCCCATGTTGCGGATGACCCCGAGGTCGGTGATGCCGCGGATGGGCTTCATGGTGTGGTATATCTGCCAGGCCAGGCGCTCGCTCTCGGCGAGGTCCTTGCCGTAGACCTTGGCGACGATGGCGCCCTTGACGCCGCTCACCGCCTCCTCGACATTGTCGGAGATAGGCTGGGAGAAGTTGAAGTCGATGCCCGGGTAGACACTCAGGCGGCGGTTCATGTCCTCGATCACCTCGTTCTTGCTGCGGCCGGTGTGCCATTGCTTCTCGGGATACATCTTGACAAAGAGTTCGATGTTATAAAATCCCGTTGCATCGGTACCGTCGTTGGGGCGGCCTGTCTGCGTCATGACCTCGCTCACCTCGGGATAGGCGCTGAGGATGGCGCGGAAGCGGTTGGCCAGCCGCACGCTCTGCCCCAGCGAGACGCTCTGCGGCAGCGTGGCGCGCACATAGATGGAGCCCTCGTTCATCTCGGGGAGAAACTCGGAGCCCAGCAGCCGGAAGCAGCCCAGACCGGCGACCATCACCACGAGCGCCACGGCGATGACCTTGCCGCTATGACTGTGCAGGCGGGCGAAGGCGCTGTCGGAGAAGCGGTAGACGAAGCTCAGGAACCGGTTCTTCTTCTCGCGGACGTTTTTCCTGAGCAGCATCGAGGAGAGCACGGGCACGAGCGTGAGGGTGAAAAGCAGGGCGCCCAGCAGCGCGAAGCCCAGCGTGTAGGCCAGCGGCGAGAACATCTTGCCCTCGACCTTCTGGAAGGTGAAGATGGGCATGAGCGCGGTGATGATGATGAGTTTGGAGAAGAAGACCGACTTGGCCTTGCCCCTCGCCGTGCGGCGTATCATGCCGAGGTGGGCGCGGCGGTTGAAGGCCTCCATGCCGATGGTCCGCGCCTGGGCGGAGAGGGCCACGAAGAGCGCCTCGACCATGACCACGGCGCCGTCGATGATAATGCCGAAGTCGATGGCCCCCATGGAGAGCAGATTGGCGCTCATGCCGCACAGGTGCAGGGCGATGAAGGCGAACAGCAGGGCCAGCGGGATGACGGATGCCACGATGACGGTTGTGCGCCAGTCCTTCATGAACAGCAGTACCACGAGCGTGACGAGCAGAATGCCCTCCAGCACATTGTGCATCACTGTGCTCACGGCCAGATGCACGAGGTCCTCGCGGTCGTAGTAGGGCACAATCCTGACATCGCGGGGCAGGTCATCCCTCTCTATCTCGGCGATCTTGGCCTTGAGGGCCTTGATGACCTGCTCCGTGTTCTCGCCCTTGCGCATCACGACGATGCCCTCCACGACATCGTTCTCGTCTCCGCGGCCCACCTGCCCGAGCCGCGGGGCGCAGCTCTCGTGGACGGTGGCCAGATTGCGCACCAGGATGGGCGTCCCGCCGATGTTCTTCACCACGATGTCGCCTATCTCACGCACATTGTTGATGAGCCCGATGCCCCTCACCACGTAGGCCTGCGAACTGCGCTCTATCACATCGCCTCCGACATTGACATTGCTGTTGGCGATGGCCTGATAGAGCTCCAGCGAACTCACGCCGTAGGCGGCCAGCTGATTGGGATTGACGCTCACCTCGAAGGTCTTTACCTCGCCGCCGAAGCTTACAATGTCCGCGATGCCGGGCACGGACCTGAGTTTGCGCTCTACCACCCAGTCCTGCAGCGTCTTGAGTTCGCGGACTGTGCGCTGCGGGCTGCGGAGTGTGTAGCGGTATATCTCGCCCGTCGGGCCCGAGAGCGGCTGCACGTCGGGCTCCACACCGTCGGGCAGGTCGGCGTCCTTGAGCAGATTGTACACCTGCTGGCGCGCAAACTCGTCGTCGACATGATCGTCGAAGCACACCGTGACCACCGAGAGCCCGAAGAGCGTCGTGGAGCGGATGTCCGTCTTCTTCTGCACCGAGTTCATGGCTATCTCGATGGGGATGGTGACAAATTTCTCTATCTCCTCGGCCGAGCGCCCCTGCCACTGTGTGATGATGGTCACCTTGGTATTGGTCACGTCGGGGAACGCGTCGATAGGAGTGTCGCGGAAGCAGAGCACACCCAGCACCACGACGGCCAGGGTAACCACGAGGATGAGATACTTGCGGCGCAGCGAGAAGGCTATGATGGAATCGATAAACTTATTCATTTCCCAGAGCGTTGAATACCAGTAATGCGTTGCTCACTATCTGCTCGCCGGGGCGGAGTCCCAGAGAGACATAGGCGTAATCGCTGTCCACATGAGCGGTGCGGACGGCCCGGCGGCGGTAATGGCCGCCCGCGGCGATGACCACATAGTCGGTACCCCCGTCAAAGACAATGGCCCGGGCTGGTATGCGGCAGAGCGAGCCTTTGCCCCCGCCCGTGCTGACACGCACCGTGGCGAACATGCCCGGACGCAGCAGGCCGCGCGCGTTGTCGAGGCTGACACGCACCTTGAGGGTCTTGCTCTCGCTGTCCAGCACATTGTACACCTTGTCTATATGCCCGCGGAACACTTCTCCCTCGTAGGCCAGCGTGGATACGGTGACCGGCGCGCCGGCGTGAATCCTGGCGATGTCGCTCTCGTAGACGTCGGCCACGACCCACACTCTCCTGAGGTCCGCTATCTCGAGCGCTTCGTCATCGCCGTCTCCGTCGGGCGACACATAGCTGTCGTTGTATATGTTCTTCGCGGTGACGAAGCCGCTGATGGGGGAGTGGAGCACGGCGGTGGCCTTGCGGCCGAATCCGTTGATGCCCGCCACGGCGGAGAGCCTGCTCAGCTCGGCGCGGGCCATAGAGAGCGCGCCGCGGGCCTCGCTTACGTCCTTGTCCGAAGCCATGCCGGAGCGCTGCATGTCGCGTTTCATCTCGTAGTCGCGCTCTGCGATGCTCATCTGTGCCCGGGCGTCGGCAAGGCCTTTGTTATAGTCGGCTGCTTCCTCGCTGTGGACGACGGCGAGTGCCTGCCCGCGGTTCACACGATCGCCCACTTCGACGCTGAGTCCGCTCACACGCCCCGAGCAGGGGATGAAAATCTTGCGCACGAGGCTCTCGTCGGCACACACATCGCCGTTGAGCGAGAGCGCATCGTCATAGCCGCCAGCCACGACGGTCGTGGTCTTTACCGCCTCCTTTCTGAGCGCGCTGTAGTCGGCTCCGGCCTTCTGCCGGCCGGACGTACACGAGGCCAGAGCGAGGATGCCGGCCATAAGAAAGATATTCTGCTTGTTCATCATTGTAATTTTTCCCGTTTAGAAGCCCGTTGTATTATTCTCAATGCTGAGCCGTCTCTCCGCCCCATATCATCCGGAGCCGTTCTGCGGCCTGCAGCGCCTGACTACGGGCGTCGAGAAGCGCCAGACGGGTGTCGCGGTAGTTGGAATAGAGGTCGACGAACTCGAGGAGCGTGATGTGGCGGTTCATATATTGTTTTTCGGCCGCCTGAAGCATCCGCCCGAGGTCATCATCCGTCACTGCGGAAGCGTCTGCGGGTCGGGGCAGATACTGCCGCACTATGGCGAGGTCCTGTGCCCTCTGCTGCGCGAGTTCCAGCCTCCGGCGCTCCATCTCTATGGCGGCCTGCTCCACGGCGGCCTTGCCGCTGCGGATGTTGCCGCGGTTGCGGTTCCAGAGCGGCAGGGAGAGGCTCAGCCCCACGGCGTAGAAGTTGTGCCCTATGTTGCCGTTCTTGTCATACTCGCCCTGCACGGCCATCTGCGGCAGAGCCAGGCTCCGCTGCCACTTCAGGCCGTGGCGCGCCGCCTCGGCCTGAGCGCTGAGCGCCTGCATCTCGGGCAGGGTATCGACGGGCGCTGCGCCGCTGCCGGAGGTGAGCGCCGTGCAGAGCTTCGCGGCCTCGTCGAGAGCCTTCCGCTCGTCGATGACCGCCGTGACCGGCTCTGCGCCCTCTATCCCCAGGAGGCTCCGGAGCTGTGCCTGAAGGCCGCTGACGCCCACGAGGAGGTCGGCGCGCTGCTTGCTGAGCTGGCAGAGCATCGTCTTGATGCGGGCGGCCTCCATCACGGCGACGTTGCCCTTGGCGCTCTGCTCGCTGTAGGCGGCGAGGATCCTCTGCACGGACGCTATCTCGAGGTCGTAGACTGCCGCCTGCTGCTGCCTGTAGTAGAGGTCGATGAGAGCGGTGTGCGCCTGAGCGAGGAGGTCGCGCCGTGTGAGCTGCAACTGAGAGCGCGAGGCGCTGAGCTGAGCCGCCGACTGCCGCACCTGCTCGCTGTGCTGCCCGCCTATGGCGAAGGGCTGCGACACCTGCACATCCAGTTCGCCCTCCCGCCCGGGGTCAAACCAGCGGCGGTTGACGGGATTGCGCACATTATACATGACGCTCATCGTGGGATTGTCGTACAGGCGCGACTGGGCCAGCTGACCCTCGGCCGCATCGACGTCCCGGCGGGCCAGCCTCAGGTCGTGGCTGCGCGCGAGCAGCAGGCTGTCGGCCGTATGGAAATCAATGGGCCCCGCCGCTTCCGCCGTCGATATGCAGACCATCGGAAGCAACAGGAGCCCGAAAAAAGAAAGGGAAATGCTGATTAGTTTCATCGGCTGCAAAGGTAGAGCCTTTGCCCGCGGCGCCGAAACAGAACCGATGAGAATGCTTTTATCTGAGATTAAGAGTTTCTAATCAGCCTCTCAGTGGGCGTCATGAAAAAGCTCCGCAAATCCACATTACTAAAGTGATTTGCGGAGCAAAAACAAATAAACCCGCGCCGGTGACACAGAAATATTAATTAAGAGGCGCGAATTTAAGAAAGATAGCTCATCTTCGGAATTTCGCACTGCGGCCCAGCCAGCGGACGATGTAGACGCCCGCGGGGAGATGCGCGGCGCTGAAGCCGCGGTCGGCCCTGAACGAGCCCACCTGCCTGCCCGCGAGGTCGTAGACGGTGGCGGTGAAGCGGAGCTCGCGGCGGTCGTCGGCGCCGAAGTGAAGCGTCGCGCTCCCGGCGTTGTAGGCCAGGGCGTAGTCCGCCGGTTCGGCGACGGGAGAGGTGATGCCCGTGGGCAGGGCGGCGGTCGTCTCAAAGTACCACTTGCGGTTGAGGCTCACGCTGTTGCGGCTGTCGCTGGTCCAGCTGATGACGCGTGTGCCGTCGGCGCTGCCGCCGTTGGACAGGTTCACCGTGTGCACGCTCGCGGCGTTGATGATGTTATACCAGCCGTCCGTGCCCTGCGGCACGAATGCCCAGAGCTGCCGGCGGTCGGTTGAGTCGGCCGTGCTCAGCACCAGCTGTGTCCCGACGGTCGTGGAGCCCGTAGGCGTGGGGTCGGAGAGCGCCAGGCCGCTGTTGCGGTTGAGCAGCTGGTAGCACGGCCCCACGGCCCTTATCTCCCACTCGTCCGTACCCTCGCTCTGCCCGGCGGCCATGCCCACGGCGCTGATGCCGTCGGAGGTGGCGATGGCCGTGTGGGTGCCCGCGTTGCGCACACGGTAGTAATAGTCCCTCAGCTCAAACGGCTGCGGAGTGACCACCGGGTCGGCCTTGAGGACCGCGGCGAGATAGGCGAGATGGGAGGTGACAAACTGCCTCAGGTCCGCCACATATCGCCCGTAGGAGGAATAGAGCACCATCTCGTGATACATGCGCGTGGAGATGCCCCACTTCTCGTAATTCTTCTGCTGCGAGATGCGCAGCACGTTGTTCAGGCTGTCTATCACCCCGAGGAGATAGTCCTCTAAGCCGTCCGCGGTGAGCGCGGAGAACCGCTCCCATACCCGCGCGTTAAACCACGGGTCCGTCTTCATCTGTCTCACCCATCCCCTGACGGCTCCGTAGCCCACGTCGCTCATGAGCTGGCGTGTCGTGTTGGCTCCGGCGCCGCGGTCCGTGCGGTTGTCGTTGTTGTAGGCTATGTCATTGTCCCAGCACGGGCCCCAGTAGAGCAGCGGGTCGCCCTTGTCCTTGTAGAAATAGGTGGAATAGAACCCGTCCACATTGGCCGAGATCTCCGTGACAAGGTACCAATTTATAAGCGACGCCGTGTCCGTTAGGGCGCGGTAGCCGATAGCGGGGTCGGTAAAGGTGGTGGAGAAGAGCCGCGTCTCGAAATCATTGACATAGCTCCTGATATAGCTCAGCTGCCGCGGCACGATGACCTCCTTGTCCGGGCTGTGCACATGGATGGGCACACCCTGCGCTGTGCGGAAGCCGTCCTTTCCATCGGTGTAGTCGTGCGAACCGTCCGCCTCCAGCAGATAGCCGCCCGTGATGTCGGCCGTGTCGGCGGGGATGGTGTCCTGCTCTGTGATGTCGACACGATGTGGCCGCACGTCGACCTGATCGCTTATCTGATATGTGCCGAGGTAATTGCCGTTGAGCTCGAGGTCGACAAAGCGGCAGGCGGGATTGAAGCTGAGCCCCAGCCGCTCGCCGAGGGCCGAGGTCAGCGCGTTGCGCATCATCGTCTTGTCGGCGGCGTTGGCCAGCAGCGTCCACGAGCGCGCCTTCGCGTAGCCCTTGCCGAGAAACTTTTCCTTCTTCCGGAACTTGATGCGGTAGGGCTTCTTGGCCATGTACCAGGTCGAGTTGCCGCGCCCGCGTATCTGCGCCGAGTCGTAGACCGTCTCGTTGTCCTGCCCGTCGATGTAAACTATCGTGCAGTATTTGTACGCCGTCTTGCTGGTGATGTCCCCGCCGTCGGCCGTCGTGATGCGCATCAGCGGCAGGTTGGTGTAGCGCCGCGCCCACAGCGCCGCCGGCGTCGTGACGATGATCACGGCGAGAAGCAGGGGAATGATGCTGATGTTGCGGACGGTCTTCATGGTGCGGCTATTATGCTTGCGCTCAGCGCTCGGCATGTTTCTACGGGGCGAATTTACAGTAAATTTTTGATATCTGATGCATCTTCGGCACATCAATGGCAATAGTAAAGAAGTTTACTGCCCAAAAGGTGCTCTTTTTCACCACTTTTCTTTACTGCTTCCGATGATTCTTATTGTCTTATGTGGCAGGGAATGACGGATCCGGGTATGCGCCCGGCACGACGGTGTTCACCTCTGACAGGGAAGGCATGTTGTCTGCCGCTGTAAAGGCCCCAAAATCGCCTTTGTAATATACTGTAAATCAATGCTCCCGGAAGGCTAAAATTATGTTTGAGATGTTTTGAAATACCTCAAATGTAGTTTTCCTCATCTCAAATGTAATTTTGGAGTTTTGCGGAAGTTTTTTTGAAGTGTGGGGAATGCCTTTTCCAAAAAGCGGAAAAACGGCAATCGTTTCGGAGAGCGAAGATAAATCGGATGGGCGGGTGAATGAGGACTTGCGTATCGGAAATGTTTGTATAGTGTTGCGCGTAGTCTGGCTGGGAGGGCCGCTGCCCTCAGCGGCCGCCAGCCGCCGCGAAAAGAATGGAAAGGTAGAATTCGCTTGCGTCTCTCTGTCTATCGTGGGCTCCTTGCATCGCAAATTACTTCGCGCTTTGCCTTATTGGGCATGCGGGCCGCGCTGCAGCGGCCCTCCCAGTTATTTCTCGCGCTTGGCAATCACCTCGCCCATACTCGCAGCATCCCAAAGGGCTATTTTGGCCCCTTTGTAAATGTCTAAAAATCAATGCTCCCGGAAGGCCAAAATTATGTTTGAGATGTTTTGAAATACCTCAAATGTAGTTTTCCTCATCTCAAATGTAGTTTTGGTGTTATGCGGAAAGTTTTTTGAAGTGTGGGGAATGCCTTTTTCAAAAAGCGGAAAAACGGCAATCGTTTCGGAGAGCGAAGATAAATCGGATGGGCGGGTGAATGAGGACTTGCGTATCGGAAATGTTTGCATTGTTTTGCGCGATGTCTGGCTGGGAGGGCCGCTGCCCTCAGCGGCCGCCAGCCGCCGCGAAAGCCAAGAGCGAAAGGTCGAACGGTAAGGCTTTGAGGCGAAGCCTAACTGGGAGGAGGGTGTATCAAAATTCAGGTGCACCCTCTGGCTATATTTAATGCTATATTTTTACAAACAAAGCCCTGACTTTCACAAGCCGGGGCTTTGCCATGTCGCAAAGTTTTTGTATCTTTGTGACATAC